>Ga0208063_1000734_pt1 | contig 9824 bp, 16 predicted proteins | sample DeeseametaMP0203_FD_184219 | JGI IMG/M metagenome (GOLD analysis project Ga0208063, IMG submission 184219) | Marine microbial communities from the Deep Atlantic Ocean - MP0203 (SPAdes) | ecosystem: Environmental > Aquatic > Marine > Oceanic | place: South of Cape Verde, Atlantic Ocean | collected... | reverse complement strand
TATTTAAAGGGGAATAGATATGAATCAATATAAAACCAGTCGTTCTACGAACGACGCGCTATCCCTCCCCGCCCTAAAGGGCGGAGTCTCACGCGCAAAGGCGATGAACAAGTTGTTCGCGCTTGGTTGAGAGAGCATAGTAAAGAAATCTTGGAAAGATTCGAGCCACATTTTATTTATGAAGACTAATCAAATTTAAACCTAACGAAACCAGCTATTAACTGGCTTTTCCCTTGATATATATCAACTTATCATGTATACTATATTGAAATCAATCAGGAGCTATGTCATGCATACTCTCTACGCACGAAAAGAACCCACTACTGATTCCACTTTGCTATCAATGAAACCTAATAGTAAAAGGCGTGATACCGTTATCTATGAAGACAAAGCTTGCACTCAAATAAAAGCAAGAATCCCTTGGCATCACAAGAATCGTCCTATTTCTCGCAAAACGGTAATGCTTAATTGTAATCAATATCGTTTAGAGTGGTTGAACTAATATTAAAAAAGCTGGCGATAATTCAGCTTTTTATATTCAGAAAATATGGATAGTAAATCCATTGCATATTCAGGGGACTATGCTCGCTCTGTTGATGAATATTCTGATCTCATTCAGCGATGGAGCAATTTCCCTTCAGGGAAAGAGCATCTCTCTGTCATTCAAATGATTGCTAACTCTCTTTTTGCAACTCAAGAAAGAATTCTCTACATTTCTAATCACTAACATAGGTTTTAATAATATGAAACATTATGATATTGGCAAGCTTTATCAGATTAAAGAAAAAGGCACTCTAAAAGACAAGTGTGCAATCACTAAAACTGAAGCAGACGCGATCATTGTCAACAACTATGGTTATGAAATACCTGTTAACCTTAATTTGTTTGACATTGTTGATAATATGACTGCTCGTTATATTGGTATCAATGCCAAATTAACATTAACTCCAAAAGATATTGAGTTAATTATTGATGCCCTATCATATCAATACGATATGACAGATGGAACAGCCGAACATGAAGAAAACATGAATGTTGTTCGCAAAATAAAAGAACAGATGCCAGCAAATATTAGTCAATATAACGATAATTTCTTATAATATTATCGCATAATCAAAAAGCCCGTTTAATAAAACGGGCTTTTTGCATTAAATGGGTTGCAATAATAAAATATTTTGTATATACTATATTTACTCCATTCAAAAGCAAACAAGGCTTTTTATGAAAATCATCTCTCTACCTAAACCTTCTCTAGTAACCGCTAGCACAAAAAACGAACTGCTTTCTAAAATCAGTGCTAGTGGTTCTTACCATACAGTTTTTGGTTCTACAAAAAATGGTCGATATAACTGGCTTGAAAACTCTCGGGGTAGTGAGAGCGTTCGCCTTTACAATATTCAAAAAGTTCGTGGAAAAAAATCTCCAGATCATAAGAAAGTTATTCGTAAACCGCATTGGATTGGTTACGTTTATACCTTTAATAAAGATGCTTTTAGCGGACTTAAACGCTTTGAGATTCGTCAGAAAACTCGCAATTTCATTCTCAAAATTGAAATTTAAGTGAGTGCTAAATAAAACCTAAACAATTGTTAGCAATGACTGTAGGACTTGCTGAATCAATGAATCCAGGTTTTCTTGACTCAGCTTTACCTAAGAAAAACCAAAAGCCACCTAAAAGTGAAGCACAGCAAAAAAGAGATATTGAGGCTGCAAAAGCTAGACGAGAAAGACGTAACCAAAAACGTGCTAAAGCTTTTAATCAATAAAAATCACTCAAAACCGCTCTATCAGGGCGGTTTTTTGTTGACTTGTCACTGTATTTAGTATATACTATGTATATCAATCAGACACATGACGAGATATAACTATGATGACTCGCAAATCACAATGGGAAGGTTTCATGAGTACCAAGCGTATTGGTGGCAACCATGATACTACCTATGATAATGGTCGAACGCCTTTTGAGCGTGACATGGATGCTATTAAGTTTTCATCTTCTTTCCGTAACCTTGAAGGTAAGACTCAGGTATTCTCTCTTGCTCGCAATGATTATGTTCGCAATCGCCTGACTCACTCAATGGAAGTCGCTACTGTTGGCAAAAACATTGCTAAAATTGTTGGAAGTCGCTTGATTGAGAAATACTCGCTAAATTTTTCTCCCTATGACTTTATGGCTGTCATTGAAGCAGCTTGTTTAGCTCATGATATCGGCCATCCGCCCCTTGCACACGCTGGCGAAGAAGCATTTCGTGAATTCTTCGTTAATCGTAAAGATAGCCTTGGCGAGCTTGTTGGCGAAAGATACGCTGACTTCACTAATTTTGAAGGCAATGCTCACAATATCCGTATTCTTACAGACTTAGAGCAGTCTTCTCGCAAAGGTGGCCTTCGCCTAACATCGGCGGTTCTAGGTGCTATTACGAAGTATCCGCGTTTTTCACACTGTAAAAACGGTGAAAACTTCACCTTTAAAGCGAAGAAATTTAACTTCTTTGATTGTGATGCTCATATCCTTACAGAAATGGCTCAGAATCTTGGACTAACAAAGGCTGATAATGGTCAAGAGTATTTTCGTAGTCCATTAGCGTATCTTGTTGAAGCAGCTGATGATACTTGCTATGCTATCGTTGATATCGAAGATGCTTACCAGATGGGCGTTGTAAGCTATGAAAAAGCTATCGAACTTTTGATGCCACTAACCAACGGCGATGTTCCCCGCGAAGATATGGATGAAACAGACCATATCCAGCGTATTCGCTCTAAGGTTATCGGACGCATTACCATTGAAATTGCTGATATTTTCATGGAATATGAAGATGATATTATTGATGGCAACTTTGAAGGCGACCTTCTGGATAAACTATCTTTTTCAGTAGATTTTAAGTTTTTAAAAGAGTTTGCCAGTAAATTCATCTATGTTTCACCTGTCGCTCTTGAAGTTAGGACTGCTGGTTATAACATTATTGATAGTTTGCTTTCACTTCTTATCAATGCGTCAATGGATTATCTAAGCAATGGCAGTGAAGCAAGTTCTAAAAGCCACTCTTACCTAGCTTTTATTGACAACAAAAAGCGAAAAGCAATTATCGAAGCAGAAGATTTATATGGAAATTTAATGGCAGTCACTGATTATGTAGCTTCAATGTCAGATAATGAGGCTGTCAGAGTCTACAAAAACTTCCTTGGTGCATCCATACCCACCCGCTAAAAAAACCGCCCGAAAGGGCGGTTTTTCTTGACTACTCTTCCAAAAATGATATACTTTAACTATACATTTATTGACACTATAGGCTTCACATGAAACGATACAACAACACATACGATATTCATCCAGAAGACATGGTTGAAGACAAATATGGTCAATGGGTTGATGCTAGTGTTGCACAACGTCTTTACGATGAGTTAAGTAATTTGGTTGCTGTTTTAGAAGGTGAAGGGGGTACTAACCCCAATGCCGTCGAAACATCTAAGCAAGCACTCAAATTAGCGGATGAGGATGAGTAAGGTGAATAAAGCTGATTTATTTGTTAAAAAACAAATTCTATCTTATTTCCTGATTTACCAGACACGCTGGCAGGTGCTTTTTCACCTTTTCCTTTCCAGCGGAAATGGTTATGAATGGAAAGATGGCGAGCCTACTTCTATTTTTGATTTAGAAAGAAAATCTGGAATGAATGATTTCATTGATATTCTGGAAAAGAATATGGATGACACTCTTTATGGTCACGAAAAAGAAGAAATGAGTGTTGCCTATGATTTTCATTTAGCAATCAAAACCATTATTGAAAACAATATTGATATTCTCGCTTGCTCTATTGATACACTTCGCTTTGAGCCTTTCATCAGAAAAGCATCATTTTCTGACATCAATAACTTTATTGAATCTGGTTCAAAACACTCTCTTATTTATCAGGCTTACCATTTTAAGAAAGAAAATCCAGACTGGAAAATTGACGAAGAATGGAAAACTGCAATCCTAGAAGTTACTAGATTAGTTAACCATCTTCTCTTTACGACATCATTTGATTATATGTCGGACATTCAGATTTCAGATCCTAGTGGATGGCGTAATGAAAAACATTTTCATATCTATCATGACTTTTTAGATATGAAATATACTTTTTTCCCTGAAGACAAGGAAATAGAGGAAAAGAGAAGAGCTGCTTCATTACGTATTGCTAACAAAATCATGGAAAAAGAAAGAAATCGTTAATTTAAAACTTAAATGATAAAGGTAAAGACATGAAAAATCGTGCTGTTAAAGAAATGTTCGCTATCCAATACAACTGCAACTCCGATGCTATTGAAGTCGAGTTCCTTGTTCGACTACCTGACGATACTTATGAATTTAAGGTAACAATCCAAACCGATGAAATCAATGAAACCTTGTTTTTTTCTTGTAAAACTCAATCTCATGATTCAGGAATAATTACCTTCTAATCCTTGACTTTTACTATAGGGTTGTATATACTTATCCTATCTACTTAGGAGAAAGACTATGCAACCCGTTTCTCTACACACTAAAGTTCGTCGCAAGCTAAGCGGCACATCATTCCACACCAATCCCTTGGTTGACGTTGTTATGCGTCGTCGTGGTGTTTATGCTTCTTCTCGTATGGAATATGACCTACGTAACCTTCATGCTTTCGATTCTCTTAAAGGTATCGAAGATGCGCGTCGTATCATTTCAGACGCTATTGTTGCTGACAAGAAAATCCTGATTCTTGCTGACTATGACTGTGATGGTGCTACTTCTTGCGCTGTTATGGTTCGTGGCCTTCGTATGCTTGGTGCTAAAAACGTTGATTATTCTGTTCCTGACCGCTTCACTATGGGGTATGGTACTACCCCTGCTTTGGTCGATAGCATCGCTGACCGTAAGCCTGACCTGATTATTACCGTTGATAACGGCATTTCTTCTTTTGAAGGAATCGAGCGTATCCGTGAAATCATGCCTAATACTAAAGTGGTCGTTACCGATCACCACATGGCACCTAAAGATGGTTCACTTCCTGATGCTGACGCTATTGTAAACCCTAATCAGCATGGCTGTGACTTTCCTTCTAAGGCAATCGCTGGTTGTGGTGTCGCTTGGTATACTACCATTGCTGTTCGTGCCTTTATGCGTGACAACGGCCTGTTTCAGCGTATCGGCGTTGAAGAACCAAACCTTGCCTATCTTGTTGACTTGGTTGCACTTGGCACCGTTGCTGATGTTGTTGCTCTTGACTACAACAATCGCACTATCGTTAGTGTTGGCATCAACTTGATTCGCTCTGGTGGCGCTTGCCTTGGTATCAATGCTCTTGCTGATTCTTGCGGTAAAGCAGTAGAGGACATTGTTTCTTCTGACTTTGCTTTCTCTTTTGGCCCTAAAATTAATAGTGCTGGTCGCCTCACTGATATGCGCTATGGCATCGAATGCCTTCTTTCAGATGACCCTTACTATGCTGGACTTTGTTCTAAAGAGCTTAGTCGCACCAATGATACCCGTAAAGATATTCAAAACTGGATGATTGACGTTGCTAACAACATGGTTAAAGACATTCCTGATAGCAACCTTTCGATTGTTGTTGCTAACGAAGACTTCAACGAAGGTGTTGTTGGTCTAGTCGCTTCTCGCATCAAAGAAAGCTTTGGCGTCCCTACCTTTATTTTTACTAAAAATGAAGAAGGTATGATGAAAGGTTCTGGTCGCTCTGTTGAAGGCGCACACCTCTTCAACATCCTGAATGAGCTTCAAGACACCTACAAGGCTAAAACTGGTGAAAAACTGATGGAAGGCTTTGGTGGTCACGCTATGGCCGCTGGACTTTCTATCAAGCCTGAAAAGCTTGATACTTTCACTCAAATGCTTGATGATGTTGTTCGCAATTATATCAATAAGCCTTTTGATGTTATCGAAACTGATGGTGTTGTTAATGCTTCTCACCTAACTATGGAAAACATTGAAGAATTAAAAATGGCTTCTCCTTTTGGACAGGGCTTCCCTGAGCCTGTTCTTGAAACCAAATTGAAGGTTCTCAAAACTCGCAAGAGCAAAGATAAAAAGCACCTTTTTTATGATTTATCTGATGGCTTTAGTGAGTTTACTGGAATTGCTTTCAACTACAGCGAAAAAGAACATCTTTATCGCATTCCAGAAGTTGATAGTGAAGAAGATATTCACCTTGTTTTCCGCCCTGATGTGAGCGAATTTCGAGGCAAAACCGAGTTCAAAATGATTCTTGAAGCTGCGATTTAACTAGCTTTCCCCCTTGAAAAAGGGGGAAAATTGTTTTATAATACCCATATCATTTCATTAAATGGAATCTATATGGAATATATCATTCTCACTTTCGCTATTTTGATCTTGCTTTTCTTTATCTTCGTTACTGCACGGCAAGCAAAAAGAGAGACCCGCTATTACGAATGGATTGCAGAACAAGACGATATTCACTATCAACAAATAGAGAACTCTACTTTCCCTGAAAGGAATACTTTTTATGAATAAAAATTGTCCTCAAGATTTTCGTATCATTAAGGCAAATTTGGTTTTTCGCTTCCCACCCTCTGTTGGATGGACACGAAGCAAAGTTGCTTCTCTGATGAAAAATCCAGACGTTTCTTTCGTTATTCCTCGCTATTATGATGGTGAGAAAGATCGCTATATCAAGATGCGAACCAGTAATAGTGACCACTTACCCCGAGATATTGATGGACAAGAGTTTACTGATTGTGACTACTATGCCATCTATTCTATGAATCCTGAGCAAGATCTTGATATGAATAAAATGGAGCAATACCCGATTATCTACTGATTCCGTTATTGAGAGCAAATTTCTTCGCTACTAGCCTTCCTTGTTTTAACAAGGAGGGCTTTTGTGCTTGACATTATGGTATAATATGTATATACTTGAGTCCATACACTGATTAACAGTTGAGACATACATTATGTGCCAGTCATCTAAGCAAATTAACTGCAAGCGTTGCGATACTCTCTTTACTCCAAGTAAAGGTTTCAAGACTATGTGTTCTCATGAATGCAAGTATAATAAGCGTGTAGTTAGTAAAGAGGCTATTGAAAAGCGAGCTTCTAAGTTAAGCCGTAAAATCTCATTCATTTGCCAAAATGATCTTTGTGGTATTGAGTTTTCAGATAAGCCAAGCCGAAAGCGCAAATACTGCTCTGCTAGCTGTGCGTCAAAGCATCGCATGAATAGTCCTGAGTTTAAGGCAAAAGCTCGTGAGCGAGCTATTCAACAGGGTCTTGGTGGCAATGTATCTCGTGGTATGCATGGCTACTATACCTCTCCTACTGCTGGCAAAGTATTTCTTGAGTCTAGTTATGAGTTTTCTGTTGCTAAGGAACTAGATGCCGCTGGTGTTCGATGGATTCGACCTAGCAAGAAAAATGCTTTTGTATATTCATATCCTGAAGAAAATAAGGAGCGTCGTTACTTCCCTGACTTCTATCTTCCTGATTATGATGTCTATCTTGATCCCAAGAATGACTATCGAATCAAGCAGGATATGCGTAAAATTCGACTTGTTGCACAAACCCATAAAGTCAGAGTTATCGTTCTTGGAAAAGAAAAACTGGATTGGAGTTCAATATCTTCACTTATCGGCCTTAATAAAACGCTTAGCTCTTTTGCTAAAATGATTAAACAAGCAGCTTAATACTTCAAAAAACCCAATTCATTTACTGGGTTTTTTGTTTCTTTTATTGTGTTTTTCTGCTATACTATTTATTGTTAACAATTTAATTACAAAAAGAGGTGCAATGTGAAGGTTAAAATTTCTGATACTCTATCGTTTGAATATCTTGAAGGTGAATGGCATATTCTCATCCTTAAAGAGAATAAAGACAAAACCATCAAAGAAAAAACTGAATACTACGGCGATATAAACCGTTGTATCTCTGCCCTACCTAAATATAATTTAGCCAATTCTGATGAATATAAAAAACTTTATTCTACATATAAAACCTCACTTCAAAATCTTTTACCAATAAAATATGCAGAATTTAAAAAAGTTTCTTTTGAATCCGTTATTGGACAAGAATTTATTTCTTATCCTGATGTTTCAAACGCAAATATCTTACTTGATTTTGCTTATTCAACTGACCATGGAATGTCAGAATCAGGCATCAAGAAAGGTAAGCGATATCTTACTAGCTTCTATCAAGTAGCTACCTATCTTTTAGGTATTGAGGTCGGAGAGTCGATGAGAAAGCAAGGCGAAGAGCATACTGTTGATGAGCTTACATCTGCTCTTGAAGAAACACAAGAAAATATTCAACGCACTTTTTCTTGCTAAAAAACTTGCATTGCTGACGCCTATTGTATATACTGTGTTTATCGATTAGGACAAACCAACCAGACAAATAGGTATCAACCATGACTACCCAATCTCTCCGCACCGAACTGACCAATGCTTATCAGGATAGCTTCATGAAGCCTGAGCTTTTCCATGGTGAGTATGTTGAAATTGATGGAGATAATGGTTCGATTATCGTGCCTATCGAACATATCACCATTTCTCTTCAAAACGGTGCTGAATCAGAGTATGAAGACCTCTCTGAAGATGATATGGAAAATGTCGCTCAAGCTTACCAAAACCATTTCGCAGGCAACGCTGAAGTTTATGATGTGGCTGTGAAAACAGGCTATATCCATCGCCTCTCTGCCTCTGGCTACATGGACTGCACCGATTACTCTGCTTCAGAGACTGAGGAAGAAGCAATCCAAGAGTTATTGAGTTTCTCAGAATAAACCAGAAGTGAAGATAGCAGGCTTCTAATCGAAGCCTGCTTTTTTTTCGTAAAAATATTGACTTCTCTACTGAATATGCTATACTATGTTTATCAATTAAACAGACATCCGATTCAGCTAAGAGGTTAATATGGCTAAATCAAACGTAGCAAAGAAAATGGTTATGCAGCCTTGCTTTCGCTCTCAAAAAGTGAAAGCCAAAAAAGGCAAGGGTAGCTTTGTCCGTAAGGATAAGCACTCAAAACCACTCTACTAATCACATCGCCCTCTGAAAAGAGGGCGATTTCTCTTGTGTTTTCCCTAAATTTCGTATATACTATATTCACACCAATCAGATAGAGGCTACACCATGTCATCTACTTCTCGCGCTACCATCATTGAAGAAGCTGCACAGCAGGTCATCAATGTTCGTGACTTTGCAGTTTCAAAGCGTCGTGAAAATGAAGTGGCAAAGGAAACGCTGGAAGATAATGGTATCATCGCTGATGCTGACACTCTCACTGAGGTCATCGAAGAAGCAAATGCCATTTGGAGTCAATACCATCTCAACAGTTGAATGAGTGCCTAAAAGCAAATCCCTCTCACCCTCTAGATGAGAGGGATTCTTAACTTCTAGCTATTGGACCTCAAAATACAAGGGCGGGGGGGAGCTGAAAAAAGATAAATCTCACTTCAAAAAAAACTTGCACAGAAATAAAAAATGGTATATAATTATATTCAAGGTTGAGGCGAGTTAGCAACAACCCGAACACAATAAACAGTTTCGAACACAATAGGAGAAATATTATGGCTCGCGGAGTTAACAAGGTTATTCTTATCGGCAATCTCGGTCAAGATCCAGAAGTACGTTACATGCCTTCAGGTGGCGCAGTTGCAAACGTCAACATCGCTACTACAGAAGTCTGGAATGATCGCCAAAGTGGTCAACGCCAAGAACGCACTGAATGGCATAAAGTTGTATTTTTCAACAAGCTGGCAGAAGTTGTTCAGCAATACTTGAAAAAAGGTTCAAAAATCTATATTGAAGGTAAACTTCAAACTCGTAAGTGGCAAGATCAGAACGGTGTT
>Ga0208063_1000723_pt1 | contig 9895 bp, 7 predicted proteins | sample DeeseametaMP0203_FD_184219 | JGI IMG/M metagenome (GOLD analysis project Ga0208063, IMG submission 184219) | Marine microbial communities from the Deep Atlantic Ocean - MP0203 (SPAdes) | ecosystem: Environmental > Aquatic > Marine > Oceanic | place: South of Cape Verde, Atlantic Ocean | collected... | reverse complement strand
CAGCATCCGGTTCGGCAAACCGGTCAGCACATCGTAGTTGGCCTGGCGTAAGAGCTGTTGTTCGTAGCGTTTACGGATGCTGATATCTTCACCGAGAATCAGGTAGCCGGTGGTATCGCTGTTGGAATCCTTGATGGGTGTTACCACCAACTGTTCCCAGTAACGCTCGCCATTGCGCCTTACGCTGTTCACTTCACCCTGCCAGACGCCAACCCGTTTCACCTGCAGCCGTATTGCCTGCCACAGGTGCCAGGCTTCCCGGCTGTTCATGGATTGCTCTACCAGTGCGGACGGGTGTTTGCCGATGATGTCGTCCTGGGTGTAGCCGGTGAGCTGGCTGAATTTCTGGTTGGCGTATTCGATGTGCCACTGCCGGTCGCAGATCAGCACAGAAGAGGGGCTCTGTTCGATGGCCTGGGAGAACTTCAGGATATCGGCAGCGTCCCGCTCACGGCGTGCCACATCTTCGTTCAGCCGCTCACGCATCTCGTTGATGGCGTCTGTTACCAGGCCAAGTTCGTCCCGGCGATTGCCCGGGGTGTCCGGACGTTCCAGTTTGAGCGGCCGCGACAGGGTTTTCAGGGAAAGATCGCGGGTGTAAACGGCCATGGCGGTCAGGTGTCGGGTAACCAGGTGGCGGAAAATCCAGAGAATGAGGATGGAAATAAAGAAAATAGTGAAGAACTGGGTGGCGATGATGACGCCCACCCGGTGCCTGAGATCCTGGTAGACCCGCTCCAGTCCGGCGGTGATGGTAATTCGGCCAAGGTTGAAGGGTTCGTCATCCCGGTAAACCAGGTCAAAGCTGTGGCTGAGCAGGTCGCCCCGGGGGCTTTGCCCCATGACCAGCTCGGAATCCGGCTCTATGCGCAGGCGCAGGTGGTCGATATCGGGCAGGCTGAGAATGCCCTCCATCTGGGTTTGCAGGGATTTCTGGTCAAGGGCCCAGAGGCTGCGGGCAAGGCTGGACGAGTAGCCAGCTTCGATCACATCGAGCCTTTGCTGGATTTTGTTCAGGTCCTGGCGGTAGTCCGAATAGATCTGTATGCCGGAGGCCAGCAAAGTAAAGGCCGAGCTGAAGAGAAGGATCCATGCCAGGAGCCTGATAGAGAGAGGAGAGGCCGTACGAATACGTTTCAGACGTGTCGTAATGTCTGGCATTTCAGTGACCAGGCCACCTTGTGAAGTATCTGACATAACCAGGCGCTGCAAACCGTGTTGTGATTTGGGCGTTAACCCAGCTTCCCTGCAAACGACTATAGCAACAGTTTATGACAACTGCCCTGCAAACTCAGGATAAATCGGAAGAATTGCCGGAAGAAGTCTCAGTTTGACACTTATTGCAACGGTGTTTCGGGCTTGATGCAGGTCAAGATGGTGTGGGCGGTACGGGCGTAACCTGAGCTTAGTCAAGTTCGGAATCAAACAGGAGAACGGCCATGTATATGGACGCTGTAGTAATTGCAGGTATTGTAACAGTGTTGCTGATGATCGGATTTTTCGTAGGCGTTGGTGTCTTCATCATGAAAGATCAGAAGCACCACGGTGCGAAGGGTGCCGCCAAGCATCATCATGGAAGCCATGGCGGATAGCACCTTCGGGTGCTATCAAAGCTTGGGAAAAATTGGCGTCCCCTAGGGGGTTCGAACCCCTGTTGCCGCCGTGAAAGGGCGGAGTCCTAGGCCACTAGACGAAGGGGACGCAACGTTTTCAAAAGCTTGCCTCGTCGAGGTGGCGCGTATATTAAGTAAGGGCCTTGGGCCTGTCAACGCTTTTTTTTCAAAAAAATTCACTTCACGCTTTCTTTCAGGGCATCCGCTAACTCCGGTTACTTGAACCGGAATCCTTCTTTTTCCAGTCTTGCCGGAACCGCTCGTTGGCCGGTGAGCAACAGCCGGGCCATTTCCCCCAGCATCAACTGTAATGCGAATGCAGGTGCAGGCAGTATCGCGGGCCGGCTCAGCACCCGTGCCAGCCCCTTGGTAAATTCGGCATTTGTTACCGGTGCCCTCCATGACAGCCATGCCAGACTGGGTGATCAGACGGCAGCGCGGCCCAGTTCGTCCTGGACAACGTCCCGGATGGCTTCACCCAGATGCGGGTTTTGACCAATAGGGTCTGCCAGCCGGATCTCTACACCGTGCTGTTTCTCGAGTTCTTCAATCATGGCCGGGACGTCTTTGCGTAAATGCCGGCCCGCAGCCAGGAACAACGGAATGATGGTAAAGCTGGTGGCGCCGCTTTCCTTGCCCCGGGCGACAATCGTCTCCAGGGAAGGCTCGGCCAGCTCCATATAGGCAATGGACGAGTCTTCGACTGACTCGAGGGTAGGCTTGGCCAGTTGTTCAAAGGTATCGCACCAGCGCTGGTCGCTGCTGCCGTGAGCCAGCAGAATAATGCGGTGAGGATTTGCCATGAGGTCTCCGGAATGATCAGATGGATTGGCTGCTACGTAATGACTGCAAAGTTATACGATGCTGTTGCCCTAAATGTATCAGGGAGTGGTTGAATGTTCGATTGGAAAGAGCTTTTGGATTACTGGTTTGGCCCCCTGGATGAGCAGGGCCTGCCGGATGCATTTCATCGTAACCGCTGGTTCCGGTCTGACAGAAAGTTTGACCAGGAGATTCGTCGCCGCTTTTTGTCCCTGGTTTTGTTTGCCTCCGAGGAGGGGCTGGAGCACTGGCGTACAGCTGCCGGCGGAGCCCTGGCGGAGATCCTGTTGCTGGACCAGTTTACCCGGAATATCTTCCGGGGCGCTGCGCTGGCTTTCGAGCACGATCGCCTGGCCAGACAATTGTGCCGGCGGGCGATGGACCAGGGCCAGGATGTTCAGTTACCGGCGGTTCAACGCGCCTTTCTGTATATGCCGTTACAGCACTCCGAGAAGATCAAGGACCAGGAATTGTCGGTGGAGTGCTATCGCCAGTTGGCGGCAAGCCACAACGGCTTGCTGGGAGATTTTCTTGAGAGCTTCCTGCAGTCAGCCCGGGACCATCACGACATCATTGCCCGGTTTGGCCGCTTTCCCCACCGTAACCGTGCCCTCGGGCGTAAGTCTACGGAGCAGGAGCTGGAATATCTGGAGGGAGGGCGGAGGTTTGGCCAATAATCCGCTTTCATAATTTCTTAAAAAAACTGTTGACGCGCTGCGATCGTTCAGTAGAATACGCAGCCGTTGAGAGGCAACGCCCTCACAAAGATCTGCGGGAATAGCTCAGTTGGTAGAGCACAACCTTGCCAAGGTTGGGGTCGCGAGTTCGAATCTCGTTTCCCGCTCCAGATTTCGAAAAACCCGACCCCAGTGTCGGGTTTTTTGCTTTTGGGCATCCTCATTTTTAATCTGATCTGTGCGAGCGCTCGATATGAAGGTGCAGTCACTTTACCTGTATCCCGTAAAATCCCTGGCAGGTGTTGAAGTTCCAGGCTTTGAGCTGGACGATTTCGGTCCGAAAGGGGATCGCCGCTGGATGATCGTGGACGATCAGAACCGGTTTGTAACCCAGCGCCAGATGCCCAGGCTTGCCCTGGTCAGTGCGGTGATGAGCGATGACGGGGTAGATGTGCGGATTCCGGATCAGGGGCGTTTTCCCCTGGTTCCGCAGGAGGAACAGGTTCGGGTCGTGGTCTGGCGTGATACCGCCGATGCCCTGATGGGTGACCCTGCAGCAAGTGCGGCGTTAAGTGAGTTCTGTGGTGTCCCGCTTCGCTTTGTTTATATGCCCGATTCCAGTTTTCGCCGGGTCGATCCGGAGCGGGTCGCCGGTAACCGGCGCGTGGGCTTTGCCGACGGCTTTCCGTTTCTGCTCGCCAATCAGGCGTCACTGGATGAGTTGAACACCCGTCTGACGCAGCCGGTATCCATGACACGGTTCCGGCCCAATATTGTTATAAAGGGCGTGCCGGCATGGGCCGAGGATGATTGGCGATCGCTGGTGATCGGGTCTGTAGGATTTCGAGTCGTCAAACCCTGTTCCCGCTGCGTTCTGACAACCGTAGATCCCGAAACGGGCATCAAAGATGCCGGAACCGAACCCCTGAAAACGCTTTCTACCTATCGTAAAACGCCTGATGGCGTAATCTTCGGCCAGAATGCCATTCATTTGAGTAGCGGCAGAATCTCGGTTGGAGACAGTGTTGCCATTTCCCAACAGGAGTCGTGAACAAGGTGCCCTTACTGAACCTGGATAAAATTTCCCTTTCCTTCGGCATGCATCCCTTGCTGGATGAGGCCTCGCTGACCATCGAACCGGGTGAGCGGGTGTGTCTGTTAGGGAGAAATGGCGAAGGTAAATCGACGCTCCTGAAAATTGTCAGCGGTGATGTGACTCCTGATGGAGGCATTGTACGCCTGGAAGAGGGCTCGGTGCTGGCGGTATTGCCCCAGAACCTGCCGTCTGGCGACACCCGCACCGCCTACGATGTGGTGGCTTCGGCGTTTCCGGAAACCGGCGAGTTGCTGGCGGAGTTTCACTGCTTGTCCCAGCAGGCAGATGAAGCCAGCCTGGACCGGATGATGAAGGTTCAGGAGCGCCTCGAGAGCCTGGATGGCTGGCGCCTGGACCAGAAGGTCACCACGATCCTGGCCCAGTACGGCGTAGATCCGGACCGTACGCTGAATACCTTGTCTGGCGGCTGGCAGCGCCGGGTTTTGCTGGCCAGGGCGTTGGTGGCAGAGCCGGATATCCTGTTACTGGATGAGCCAACCAACCATCTTGATGTGCCCGCGATTGCCTGGCTGGAAGAGGCTCTGGGCCAGTTTCGGGGTGCCATGCTGTTTGTCAGCCATGACCGGGCCTTTATCCGGCGCATGGCGACCCGCGTAGTCGAGCTGGACCGGGGGCAGTTGATCAGTTTTGCGGCCAACTATGACAAGTACCTGGAGCTGAAAGAAAAGGCGCTGGAAGATGAAGAGCGCCAGAACGCCTTGTTCGACAAGCGCCTGAAGCTGGAAGAGGCGTGGATCCGGCAGGGCATCAAGGCCCGCAGAACCCGCAATATGGGCCGTGTAAGGGCGCTCAGGGCCATGCGGGAAGAACATCGCCAGCGCCGGGTTCGCGGTGGCACTGCCAATTTCTCAGTCGAAGAGGCGGCCCGTTCCGGCAAGCTGGTGGCCGAAGCCCGGCAGGCAGGCTTTGCCTACCCGGGCAGTGAGCCGGTTATCCGGGATATGACGCTGACCATTCTGCGGGGCGACAAGATCGGCCTGGTAGGGGAGAACGGAACCGGCAAGACCACGCTGGTGCGATTGCTGCTGGGTGAGCTTGAGCCTACCGAGGGTAGCATCCGGCTGGGTACCAATCTGCAGGTGGCGTACTTCGATCAGCTGCGGGGTGAGCTGGACCTGGAAAGCAACGCTCTGGACAACCTGGCCGAGGGCCGGGAATTTATCGATATCAACGGCCAAAGCAAACACGTTCTGGGTTACCTGCAGGAATTCCTGTTCACCCCGGAACGTGCCCGTTCGCCGGTCAGTGTTTTCTCGGGTGGTGAGCGAGCCCGTCTGTTGCTGGCCAAGCTGTTCAGCAAGCCTGCCAACATCCTGGTTCTGGACGAACCAACCAACGACCTGGATGTGGAAACCCTGGAACTGCTCGAGGAACAGCTGTCGGAGTTCAAGGGTACGGTGATTGTGATCAGTCACGACCGGGAATTCCTGGATAACGTGGTCACCGACACGATCTTCCTGGATGGCACCGGTCGGGTGCGTGAGTTCGTTGGCGGTTACAGCGATTGGCGCCGGCAAGGCGGGGTGTTTCCGGCGGAGTCTTCCGGCAGCCGGCCGGACAAACAGGATAAGCGGGAAAAGACAGAGGCAACGACAAAGAAGCCTGAGGCTTCTGCCGCTCCGTCAGCAAAGTCCAAACCGGTGAAACTGAGTTACAAGCTCAAGCTCGAACTGGAGCAGTTACCGGGTAAAATCGAGGCTTTGGAGCGGGAAGTGGCGGAGTTTCAGCAAGCGATCTCCGCGCCGGATTTTTATTCCGGAGATCCGGAGAAGGTTTCGAAGACACTGGAGCAGTTGTCTGACGCAGAAGCCCGCCTTGAGCAGGTCATCGAGCGCTGGATGGAGCTGGAAGAGCAGGCGGGGCAGTAGCAGCCCCGCCATCGCCTTTATCAGTGAATGCGCACTGCGAGAACGTCACATTCTGTGCCGTGCAGCACACCATTGGCGGTAGAGCCCAACAGCAGCTGGAAACCTTTGCGTCCGTGGCTGCCAACAATCACCAGGTCCACGCCCTGTTCCTTCGCCAGCCGGTGAATTTCAGATTCCGGACGGCCAACAGTCACAATCTGGCTGTCCTTGGCCACGCCATATTGCTCGCCATATTGCCCAAGCTGGTCGTGGGCGGCCTTGTCCAGCTGATCCTGCAATTCAGAAAGATCCATGGGGATGTCGCCGCCATAGGCATAGCCGACAGGCTCCACAACGTGAACCAGCAACAGCTCCGCCGCCTGTGACTCAGCAATGGACTTGGCTTTGTTAAGGACCTGCGGTGCTTCTTCGGTCAGGTCGATGGCAACCAGAACTTTTTTGTAGGTGGACATGGGGTCTTGCTCCTTCGCGCTGGGAAATAATCCTGAATGACTCTGGATTGTATATCAATCAAGTGTATGGCCATTCTGACCGGCATCAAGCGGAAAGGGAAGTTTTTGGCCGGCGGGCAATGAGTTAACCCGGCCGGCCAGCCAGGCAGGAATCAGGCGTTATTGCGGAGCATTACAATGGCGTCGTCCAGGCCCTGGATAATGCCTTTGGAGTAACGGTCAATGATAAAGCTGACGTTGTTATCGTTGTAGTTGATGTAGGAACCGCGAATGAACTGCCATTTAGCGGCCACATCATCGAGGGCAGTTTTCAGTTCGCCGGTCGCTGAACCGGAGCGCGCCTGTGCCAGAAGCTCGTCAAACATCAGCGCCTGCTGGTCGAGAGACACTTCATTGGCGGCGCCCTGGAACGTCTGGGAGACGGAAGAGTGGGTACGGGCGGCGTAGCGGGCCATCATCTGAGCCATCAGTACTGCCGCTGAGCGAGCTGATTCCACTTGCGGAGTGGTTTCCGTTCCGCTGCTTTCCCTGGCGAGGTCGTACAGCTCTGTGGCGGTATCGTTCATCGACTGCCCCTGGTTGGCCAGTTCGGCCATCAGGCGCAGATCAGGGTAACCGCGATCCCGTACTTCGTTGATGTTGCTGCGCATCAGGTCCTTGAAGCTGTCGAATGACCGGTTCAGTTCCTCGACCTGTTCGTCTGAAAGTACGCCCCTGTTGCTGCCGACCACAGAGTTCATGGCGTCGTTGGCGCTATTGATTCCAACCACAACACGGTTGAGTAATTCGGTGTCGGAGGTTGCGCTGAAGGCGTAGAAGGCGTCCAACGCCAGGTAGTTGTTGATGCGGAAATCATGAAGGTCTGCGAGGAACTCGTTACCGGATTCCTGTGCCTTGGCGCCGAATGCGGTAAAGGACAACAGGATCAGGGCAGCCAGAAGTGAGCGGATTCGCAGGTGGGCGTCTTTCATCGGATCAGTCTCCGTAATGCCGTTTTATTATTGTGGACTAAAGTCTCAACTCGAAGTTAAAGTAACTACGCAGCCTAATCAACTAATTTCCGGCGGTTACCGGTACCACTTCACTTTTTTATCATGAGTTTCTCCGGGTTCCCTGCAGAAACAAATTGACAAACGCTCCGTTTTTTTCCATCGTGTGGCCTCACGATTCAAACGACTGTATGAATTTTGGATCGGAAGATCGGGCAGTGACCGAAATCTCGCTGCACAAACAGCCGGCCCGGCAGCTATTGTCAGCCGGTTGTCAGCAGTTCCAAACACAGACTGGAGATCAGTTGATGATTTACGAAGGTAAAGCCATCACGGTTAAAGAGATCGAAGGCGGGATCGCTCAGTTGAACTTTGACTTGCAGGGCGAGTCAGTCAACAAGTTCAACCGTCTCACCATCGAAGAGCTGGGCGCCGCAGCTGAAGCACTCAAATCCCAGAAGAACCTCAAGGGCCTGGTGGTTACCAGTTCCAAGGACAGCTTTATTGTCGGTGCCGATATCACCGAGTTTACCGAGCTGTTCGCAGGTTCCGAAGAAGCTCTCGTGGCCAACAGCATGAAGGCCAACGAAGTATTCAACGCCATTGAAGACCTGCCGTTCCCGACTGTTACCGCTATTAACGGTATCGCTCTGGGTGGTGGCTTCGAAATGTGTCTTTCCACCGATTACCGGGTTATGGCTCCCAAGGCCAAGGTAGGTCTGCCGGAAGTGAAGCTGGGTATCTTCCCGGGCTTCGGCGGTACTGTTCGCCTGTCCCGCCTGGTGGGTGTGGATAACGCGGTTGAATGGATTGCCGGTGGTACTGAAAACCGCGCTGATGCCGCTCTGAAGGTTGGCGCTGTTGATGCCGTGGTTGAAGCCGACAAGCTGGTCGACGCAGCCGTTGCTATTATCAACCAGTGCAACGAAGGCAAGCTGGACAACCTGGCGCGCCGTGAAGAGAAGAAAGGCAAGATCAAGCTCAATGCCATGGAAAGCATGATGGCGTTCGAGATTTCCAAGGCGTTCGTGGCCGGCAAGGCTGGCAAGAACTATCCGGCGCCGGTGGAAGCCATCAAGACCATGCAGAAGCATGCCGGCATGACCCGCGACAAGGCGATCGAAGTAGAAGCCAAGGGCTTCGCCAAGATGGCCAAGACCAACGTTGCCGCGTGTCTGGTTGGTCTGTTCCTGAACGACCAGGCCCTGAAGAAGAAAGCCAGTGCCTGGGAAAAAGAAGCCTCTGATGTGAACCTGGCTGCCGTACTGGGCGCCGGTATCATGGGTGGCGGTGTAGCCTTCCAGTCGGCGCTGAAAGGCACGCCGATTGTTATGAAGGACATCAACCAGGACGGCATCAAGCTGGGCCTGAGTGAAGCCAAGAAGCTGCTGTCCAAGCGTGTCGCCAAGGGCAAGATGGACGCTGGCCAGATGGGCGACGTTCTGAACAACATCACGCCGACCCTGAACTACGGTGATTTCAAGAACGTAGACCTGGTTGTTGAAGCGGTTGTTGAAAACCCGAAGGTGAAAGATGCCGTTCTGCGTGAGACCGAAGACGCGGTTCGCGAAGACGCCATCCTGACGTCCAACACCTCTACCATCTCCATTAACCTTCTGGCCAAGAACCTGAAGCGTCCGGAGAACTTCTGCGGTATGCACTTCTTCAACCCGGTACACATGATGCCGCTGGTTGAGGTTATCCGTGGCGAGAAGACCAGTGACCGCGCCATCGCGACCACCGTTGCCTACGCCAAGGCCATGGGCAAGACCCCGATCGTGGTTAACGATTGCCCGGGCTTCCTGGTTAACCGTGTTCTGTTCCCGTACTTCGGTGGCTTTGCTGCATTGGTACGTGACGGCGCCGACTTCCAGAAGATCGATAAGGTCATGGAAAAGTTCGGCTGGCCCATGGGCCCGGCCTACCTGCTCGACGTAGTGGGCATGGACACTGCCAAGCACGCCAACGAAGTGATGGCAGACGGCTTCCCGGATCGCATGAAGGCTGACTTCAAGTCGGCAATGGATGTGATGTACGAAGAAAACCGTCTTGGCCAGAAAAACGGTAAAGGTTTCTACGTTTATGAAACTGATGCCAAAGGTAAGCCTAAGAAGACTGTTGACGCTGGCGTTTATGACCTACTCAAGCCAGTGGTTGCAGAAAGCCGTGAATTCACTAACGAAGAACTGATCGAGCGCATGATGATCCCAATGTGCATCGAAATCGCTCGCTGCTTGGAAGAGGGTATCGTTGATACACCAGCCGAAGCAGATATGGGCTTGATCTTCGGTATCGGCTTCCCTCCATTCCGTGGTGGTGCATGTCGTTACATGGATTCTGTAGGCATGGCTGACTTC
>Ga0208063_1000719_pt1 | contig 9931 bp, 7 predicted proteins | sample DeeseametaMP0203_FD_184219 | JGI IMG/M metagenome (GOLD analysis project Ga0208063, IMG submission 184219) | Marine microbial communities from the Deep Atlantic Ocean - MP0203 (SPAdes) | ecosystem: Environmental > Aquatic > Marine > Oceanic | place: South of Cape Verde, Atlantic Ocean | collected... | reverse complement strand
GTCGGAATAGTTTGGGTAATACACTAAAGATGCTTTTTTAAGTGTCTTTAGGGAAAGTATTACCCAAAAACTCCAAGACTTCACCATCGGAATAATATAAAAAAACAATAAATATTATAGTTTTATTGTTTAAATAGATCTCATAGTTAATTTTAATTTTTAAAATTAAAAATTAAATAAATCATAAAAACTATTGATATAATTTTAAATAGATGATAATATCATATATATATGCTATATAAATAAACTCTCGGAGTTATAATATGAACACAGAAAAAACAAATGAAGTAGTAGTTAGTTCCCCTATAGCTTTGTTTATAAATAATATAAACATTGATCCTAATTTGATACAGCCTGATAAAATATCTCAATATATTGAATTAACTAAAAAAATGAAAGATGATGACAACAATCTGGATACAGTTGTTGACGGTTTCATGGAACCAGAGAGTAGATATAAACTTTTTTGCTTTGGTGAAGTTTCTGTAAATAATGATCCAGGTGTGGATATATCATCTATTGACACGCTGGAATTTTATGAAAAACTAATTCAAGAAATTTTAAAGGCTGAAAAAAAAGCAATAGAAGAAAAATCTGAGATACTATCGATAACTTTCCCTATCAATAACTTTGAATGCTTTTCTGAAATATATGATGTGGGAAATTTCCCTGTATTTGGTAATGGCGATCTTCTTTTTATAAATTATCGTTTCTACTTTTGTAATGGTAAAGAATTAATTGAGATTAATAGTGAAAGACTAAAAGAAATAATTAGCTAAAAGGATAAAAGGACTCAATATGATAAATGGCTTTGGAAGAAGTGTAGAAAAAAAAGAATTAAAAAAAGCAAATAAAATAGCTACAAAAGTGCAATCTGTTTATGAACAAAAATATTCTAATATGACGCTTGAAGAATTAATATTAGAACAAAGCAATGTTAAAGATATGAAAAAAGAAGAAGATAGAGATATTAATGCTTTAGCATTGTTTAAACAAATATCTTATCTTACTACTGGATTAAAGCCTTTTTTTGTGCAAGATGTTGCTGCTTATGTTCTTAATAGAGGTTGTGTAGCAGAGATGAAAACAGGTGAAGGTAAAACCCTAGTCGCCTTAATATCGTCTTATTTGTCTTATATTAGGGGGCAAAAATGCCATGTAGTGACTGTGAATGATTACCTAGCTCATAGGGATTTTGTTTTTGCTAACGAAGTTTTTTCTCAGATTGGAATCAATGTTGCAGTTTTACTTTCTAGTGAAAATAATATGGAAAAAAAATCAAAAGCATATCAGGATGCGGATATAGTTTACTCTTCTAATGTTTCATTAGGCTTTGATTACTTAAGAAGTAATCTTGTGAAAAACTGGGATGATAAAATAATCGATGATATAGAAGACTGTTTTGTTATCGTTGATGAGGTTGATTCTGTTTTAATTGATGAGGCAAAAAGTCCACTTATTATTTCAGGAGAGCTTGATAGCATAGGTGAAGAAATGTATTTAACTTTAATGGATGTTGCTAAGAAAATGGAAGGAAAGGTAATAAATAAAGATGAATCAAGCAAAACCGCCTTTGAAAAGTTATCTTCTGGTAGCGAAGAATATTCTGATTTCCATTTTGTTTCAGATAAAAAGTTAAAAAGAGCGCATATGACAGAAAAAGGATATCATCTATTTGAACAAGAACTTCTTGATAGAGAAATAATTTCTTCATATACAGATTTATATAAAGGCGAAATAAATCTTACAAACTTTATGGAAATGTGTCTTTCTGCAATCAGTGTCTATCAAAGTGGTGTTGACTATATTGTACTGGATAGAGTTGAAAAAGAAGGTGATTCTTACATTCAACTTATCGACCAAGGCACTGGACGTATAATGAAGGGTAGAATGCTAAGTAATGGTTTACATCAGGCTATCGAAGCCAAAGAAGGGAAACCTATTAGTAAAGAGAGTAAGACTATAGCTGAGATAACATATCAAAATCTTTTTAGATTGTTTAATAAGATATCAGGGATGACTGGTACGGCTTATGAAGATAAAAAAGAATTAGAAGATATATATGGTTTGCCTGTTTGTATGATACCAACTAGACTTCCTATACAGCGTTTAGAAGAAAAAGACGTTCTTGTTATCAATAAAGAAAAGAAATTTGAAATAGTTGTTGAAGAAATTATAGAAGCACATAATGAAGGACAACCTATTCTAGTAGGAACAAGTTCGGTTAATGATTCTGAAATACTTTCTAATATGCTAAAAAATAAAGGTGTTAAGACAGAAGTGCTTAACGCAAAAAACAATGAGAGAGAATCTGAAATCATTGCAGAAGCTGGAAGAAAAGGTGCTTTAACCATATCTACTAGCATGGCTGGACGTGGAACTGATATTATTCTTGGTGGCAATCTAAATCACCTTTTAGATGGCGTAGAAGATGAAAAAGAAAAAGAAAAAATAAGAGAAAAACACAGAGAAGAACAACAACAAGTTATTGACCTTGGAGGTCTTTATGTTATCGGCTTTGAAAGAAATAAATCAAGAAGAGTTGATGATCAGTTGAAAGGTCGTGCTGGAAGGCAGGGAGATCCTGGGAAGAGTAAATTTTTTGTTAGTTTAGAAGATGATTTATTCCAAATATTTGGAAACCCTAATGCATTGAAAAGAATAGAAAGCATGGTATTTTCAGATACTGATTACGTAACAGGCGTATCTATGTTGGATAATGCTATACACAAATCTCAAAGGAGAGCTAGTAGATATGAAGCTGATATAAGACTCTCTTTATTAAAGTTTGATGATGTAATGGATAAGCAAAGAAGAGTTTTCTATTCTATGCGTGATAATATACTACAAATGGAACCTGATTATATAGATGTTGACACAGGTAGGTATATGAACTTTTTAAGAGAAGATCTTGAAAAAGAAATTGCACATCATATTAATCCTTTATGTCAAGAGTATAGCTATATAGTTGATATAGACGAAGAAAAAGAAAGTATTTGGTTAAAAGAAAAAATATCTGAAATTCTAGGTATGGATTTAGATTTTAATCTTCTTATGGAGCATCAAGGTAAAGTTAGAGATAGAGGTGAAGCTTTATTTAATACCATTATTGATCAAATAAACAACAAGAAGTCATTCATGGGGTCGATGGCATTTTATAGCTTCTTAAGGATAGAAAAAATAAATGTAATGGATAATACTTGGTCTCACTTAATTGAGTCCGGTGCTGTAATGAAAAAATCAGTTGGTTTAAGGGGGTATGCTCAGAAAAAACCAGAAGATGAGTATAAAAAAGAAACTTGGAATATGTTTAATAATGATATTATTTTAAGTTCTACTTTTAACGCAATGAGAACGATAGTATCTGATAAAGAAATTCAATTTTAATTACAATAAAAAGCCCGATAATCAGCGGGCTTTTTAAATTTATCTTCCACCAGAATAGTTCGGGTTAAAAGAATTTGGAACACTAGGTAATTGAGAACAATAGTCCATTGCTCTTTGACCTCTTGTGTTTTTTTTCTGAATATCGTTAAAAAATCTTGGTGACATCATTTTGCTTTCATTTTCTAATTTTCGGTATTCTAGTGCTGCCTCTCCCATGATTGCTATATCGTATAAAGCATGTTCTATATAAGGAGATCTATCTCTATGGTATACAGGAACCCAAGAAACCCATCTTAGACAATTTTGAACACCTGGGTCATCTCTTACTAAAGAAATGCCAGCGGTATGCTTATTATATGGGTATTTTCTCATATTCTCTGCATGACGTGCTTCTCTTTCTTGTATTCTTCTGTTTTCTGCACTATTTCTTTCATATTGAGCGCTTGCTGTCGTTGCTAATAGCGAAGACATTAATAAAGCGCCTATCAGTGGAAGTTTTATAGATTTATTCATTTTTCAAACTCCTTTCCTTTCAGAGTGCTTAATAAGCATATTTGGTTCTGTTGTTTTCATTATATTAACTCCTTTACATTGTTCGCAAGATAAAAATATTGTTTTCAATTAATATAATTATAGCATTATTTCCATTATAAAACAAATGACCCTAAAAAGGGTCATTTGTTTTATCTGGAAATTACAATCTCGCTCCAAGGTTCAATGTTTCCCTCTAGTTTTCTGATTTCATCTTCTGTTAAGAAACCTTCCATTGTAATAGATTCATCAGTTGACTCTACTTTTATCTCACTATCAAGAGTTACACTAATTAGCAATGCCATATGGACTTTTTCAACATCTGTTTTATCATCAATAATTAGTTCTTCAACTTGGAAACCATTTATTTGGTCTTTAATAGTTTCGTAAACAGAATTACCTAACTCTTCTATAACTTCTCGCTTCAATCCGTTAAATATAGTTTTTTGTATATCTAGGTTTGAATCTTCATCAAAATGAGCATCAGCAGCGTCCATATGACCACCGAAACCAACAGATACTTTCTTGTGTAAGCGTTGCTCATTACCTTGTTTGGTTCTTGTATAAGTTAAGAACTTACCTTCTGGAGTTACCAGTGAAACATAAGGAATAAGCTGTCTAAAACCAGTATTCTCTTCTAGATCTGCCCTCTGTGCTATAACTACGTCACTTTTTGAAATAGCCTCTGTAACATCGCTTTTAGAAGATAACTCAGATATAGAGTATATATTTCCCTTATTCTTCTTTTCGGCTAGCTTATTATATTTGTCTGCAAATACTGCGATAATATGTTCTTGATGTTTACTCATTATTTTCTCCATTATTGTGTTCATGTTTAATTTGGTTTTGACATAGTGGGCATACACCACCAATTTCTTTAATAAAAGATTCTTGCTCACTAGATATGTTTTCAAGTAGCTTTACTGAATCTTTATATTTATCTTTTCCATTTTTAACTCTTGTTTGAGTTTCCTCTATCTCTTCTATTAATTTTTTTCTTTCATCTATTGATGTGTTTATAGTTATTTTTTGAGGTATGGGTATATCTCTTATTGTTTTTATTTTATTTATAGAAGATAGATTATCTCTTATTCCTGTTCCTAGTTTAATAATCTCGTTAACTCTATAAAAAGAATTTGGATCGATATCTATTTTACTTGGAACCCTTAATTCATTAGAGGCTTTCTTATTCTTTAATATCTCACTGTTTTTTTCTAATTCGTCTAAGGTCTTAGATATCCTATCTTGAAAATGTTTCCTTTCAAAAAAAGAATTAATAAACTTATCTACTTCAAGATATCTTTTTTCTAAATTAAAAATTGGCTCTAATGACTCTATTTTAACTCTAATTTCTTCAAGCTCTTTTTGACCATTTTTTAAAACTAAAGAGTCCTCTTTTACTTCTTTATTGTATATATTTATCATTCTTTGAATATAATCTGACTCTCTACCAAGAGAAAGAAGTTCTGCTCTTTTAGAACTAGTGATATCGGGACCTATCATAAATACAGGAGCTTTTTGATGTGCTAACTGTATATTGATGCCATCAATAGATCTTATAGCTAAAGCATCTGCTATGAAATCTGGAACATCTCTTCCATTATCTTCTGAGATTGTTTCACCATCAGGCATTATCATTTGGTAAGTCGTTTTCTTTTGACCTTTCCTTTTGTGATCAAGCTTTAATACAATACCGTCTTCAATTTCCATCTCGATGGTAAACATATCCTTACCATGCTGAATCATCCCTTCATTACAATCATTTTCTACAAAAGAACGAATAGCAGAGAAGAAAGCAGATTTACCTATATCATTTTCACCGACAATCATATTCATAGTAGGTGAAAGCTCTATATCTATATCGTTAAGAGACATGTAGTTCTGAATTTTAATTCTTTTGATGCCAACATCTTCCATGAGTGAAGTTCTATTGATTTCTTCGTACTCATCTGTGTCTATATATTCATCTTCTTTAGTTTCTTGTATTACTCTAGCTTTAACTGTGCCAGAATTATCTCTATACAACTCTATCATTCTAGAATTATAGAATTCAGGGTTCTTATGAGATATAGCAATAGTCTGAATACCGACTTTTCTTGAAATATCGGAAACAACTCTAGCAAACCTAGGAACGGCAGCGTCTTCTAGCCAACAATCAGGCTCATCAAGTAACATAAACCTGCGGTTTTTTGTTCTGGAAAGTGTAACATATCGAAGTCCTGTTGAAATAACGTTAGTTAATGAACCACCTCTACCAGAGTTAACATCTTCATATTCATTGTTTCCAACTTTCATCATAATATCTAAGTTGGGCTTACCACGTTTTGTGGATAAGTTAAAATGAACTTCCTGCTCTTTGTTTTTAGGCATTACATCATGAACCATATTAGTTAAGAGCTTTGTAAAAAGTCCAATACTTTTCTCTTGAGTTTTGTTTTGAAGAATATCTAACTGCTCTTTAATAATATCTTTCATTTCTAAGCGTTGTTTAGCTTTTAAGATATTAGAAATAATAGTAGACTCTCTTTCAACAAGAAATTCTCTTTGAGCTTTTGCTTTTTGTATATCTTTTCCATTTTGGAAATGTTTATTTTTTAATAATTCCATATTATTTTCAGGATTAAACATGTATGGAACCCCTTTAAATGTTGAGATTTTTATTTATTTCTGAAATTCTTGCTTCTATATTTGATATTTCACTTTCATACTGAGAAAGTTTTTCTTCATTTTCTTTTGATATTCTTGAAAGCTCTGCTCTTAATGCTTGTAAAACTTCTTCATCGCTTAAGTCAGGGTTATTTAAATAATCTCTCTTAGCTATATCTATTTGTTCTCTATTTCTTCTTTCCACCTGTTCAAGAAGAGCTTCTATTCTCATTTTTTGTTCTTTTGCTTTTTCTAAACGAGAATTTAAAGCCTCTAATCTTGATATTTGACTATTATCTTGTGACATATAAAGTTCCTCTATATTTGCTTGATTTTATGTATTATAACAGAGTTAATAGCATTTTTCAAGACAAAAAATATAGCGAAGAGATTTTTCTCTTCGCTATAAGCTTAATTTTGTTGATAACTTAAATTTCTATGATTTTTAGGAGCTTTATGGTAGTCAACTACGTCAAGCACATTTTCAAGAAATTTTGATGCTTTACTCTTTTCAACAGAATCTCCGTAAGTCTTTCTAGTTGTAGAGTATGACATTGTAAGATTCTCTTGAGCTCTTGTTACGGCTACATAGAATAATCTTAACTCTTCTTCTATTCTTGAAGGGTTATCTTCTGTGTTTTTCCCTGGCATTACTTCATCGACTAGCCCCATAACATAGGTATTTTTGAATTCAAGACCTTTTGAAGCGTGCATTGTCATCAACTGTATTTGAGATAGCTGATTTTCATCAGGTGCTTGGTCTACAAGCATTACTAGATCATCAAGTGCAGTATCTATTACTTCAGAAAAATTCAACTCTTGATTTTCTGCTAATTCTATAGACTCTTCTACTTTATCTGAAAATCTATCTAATACATATTCTACATTTTTAACTCTATTATCAAAGTTATCCACATCCCCATCAGAATTAGTTCTATTTTTAGTATGTTTTTCTAAAGATGATGCTAAATAAGTTTCCCATGTTGATGCCAACGCATCTCTCATTATCCTAGGTAGTCCTTTAAGCATATTTTTATCTATCTCAGGTATATCACATATTCTAGCAGTTTCAGTCATCGCATCCATTGTTTCTAAGAATAATCTAATTTCATTAGACTTGTTTACACTATGCTTAACTAATTGTATCGCTTCACTAGACATTTCTTTAATAGTATTAGGTTCTCTTTCTTCCTTGTCTTTTTTAAGCTCTTTATTAATCTTCCTAAATATAGTCCCTGCTTTTTGAACTTCATTTTTTCTAATAGAACCTTGAGAATAGTATTCATCACTTATTTTATCTAACATCACTTTAGTCATATCACTTAAGCTTTGATACTGACCTGCAACTTTATCGACAAGTTGCTCATTATTTCCATCAATAACTGAATTTAAGTTTTTATGAACAAGTAGCGCTTTGTTTAAATATCTTTTCTTTTTATCATCTTCATTATCTCTTGTTCTATCCCCTAATACTTCATATGATGCTTTTGCATACTCAACCATAAATTGATGAGGGGATACACCTCTTTTCTCTGAATTCTTTTGAACTAGCTCCCCACTAATAGGGAGATTAGAACCTTCCAACATTCTTACTGCTGATAAAGCACTCCATGGTCTGAATATAAATCTTACCATGGCAATACTATCCTGCACCTCTTTCCTATCAAAGAAAGATGTATCATTGTATATATTATAAGAAATATTATTATTCAAGAATTCTCTTTCTAATGATTGCTTAATACCACGATTTCTATAAAGAACAGCAATTTCATTAGGTTTTACCCCATCTCTTATTTTTCTTTTTATATCATTTGCTATAAAGTAAGCTTCATCTTCACTAGATGCAAAACCTCTTAGTGTAGGTCTTTGGTTATGCTTGTCTATCGGGCTTTTTAGAAATTCATTAGATAATCTATTAGGCATTGCTCCTGCTAACCTATTGCTGACAAGAAGTATCTCTGATGTAGAACGATAGTTATAAGTAAGTGATAACACATCTGCTTCTGGATATCTGTTTTTAAATCCACGTATAACACCTATATTAGAACCACGGAATGCATAGATGCTTTGTTGATCATCCCCTACAACACATATGTTTTTATGATATTGAGCTATTGAATCCATGATTCTCATTTGGACTATGTTTGTATCCTGATACTCGTCTAGCATTATATACTTCCAGTCTTCTGCTAGTTTTTTTGACACTTCCGGTCTATCTTCTAGCAATTGACAAGAAAGTAATAGTATATCATCGAAGTCTATAGCATTTCTTTCTCTACAAATAGACTCATATCTTTCCCAAAATCTTAATGCTATATCTTCAAAAGCTTTAAAATCTTGAATACCGTCTCCAGCCATATGATCTGGTAGCCAATATAGAGGACTGTCTTTCATTTTGTTATCAACGGTTTCTTTTCTAGCCATTGCATAGTCTTCTCTTTTTACACCCATAGAGCGAACAAGGCTAAGGAAAGCTTCAAACTGCTTCGGTTTTATTTCGTTGTCAGAACAATATTCTTTATCTTCATCAGTCATATCATTGTTTGCTTTTCTAAACAGTCTTGATTGATCTTTTTGATCCATTCCTTCCCATTTTTCTTTAAGCCCTACTGATGTAAGAAAGTCTTCATCTGCGTATCTTTTTAGAATTCTTTGCAGACAAATAGAGTGGAAGGTGCCAGCATTAACTTCTTTTCCGAGATCTCCGTTGGTTTCGATAAGTCTTTCTTTTATTTCATTTGCTGCCTTTTTGGTAAAAGTCACAAGAAGAATATTTGCAGGTGGAATATCATTATTAATGATATTTGCTGTTCTATACATAAGAACGGTTGTCTTCCCAGAACCAGCACCAGCCACTACCTGTAGTGGACCATGTATTTTATCCACAACTGATTGCTGTTCAGGGTTTAGTTTATTTTTAATGTTATTAATGTCTTCCATTGTGTGATCACCATTCAGTTTTCGTTAAGTAATAAAGATAAGACATATCGTATCTGGATATGTTCAATTTTTAATTACAGTCATTCTAGCAAAATCGGCGCAGCAAATCCAGTGTTTTATATATAGAAAAACTTTATTTAAGATTTGATTTTTTTGAATATCTATGATATTATCATAAAAAATATAATAAGGTTTATATAGTCAACCACCTCGCCCTGAAGGACGGGGCTTACAAAAGCCCTGTTGTTTAGGATAGGTTGACCAGCCTAAGTTCTTAGCGAACTACGTTAGAAGAGTCACGATACCCTAGAATGCTTCCACAGTTCTGGGCTCTATCGCTAACAGTTAAGCAGGAAGGTGCAGGGCGACCGAACCGAGTGCTGTTAGTGTAAAAAGCTCTTTTAACATTGGCGAGTGGACCGTTACC
>Ga0208063_1000718_pt1 | contig 9934 bp, 5 predicted proteins | sample DeeseametaMP0203_FD_184219 | JGI IMG/M metagenome (GOLD analysis project Ga0208063, IMG submission 184219) | Marine microbial communities from the Deep Atlantic Ocean - MP0203 (SPAdes) | ecosystem: Environmental > Aquatic > Marine > Oceanic | place: South of Cape Verde, Atlantic Ocean | collected... | reverse complement strand
GTTACCTAATGCCAAAGTTGGTGGTGTTGCTGATGTTATTCGTGATGTACCAAAGGCGTTAGTGGCGCAGGGGCTGACGGTAGATGTGGTTATTCCTGATTATGGTTTTGAGCTAGGTGAGCGCTGTTTTATTGGTGAAGTGAGTGTGGCATTTAAGTCAGAGACCCACGTTTTATCTTTGTTTGAAATTACACAGAATCAAAAAGGGGTGAGGCAAATAGTTATAAGTCATCCTCTTTTTAGTCAATCATTGAGTGTGTATTGTAACGACAACGATAATAGACCATTTGCTACCGATGCAACCAAGTTTGCACTGTTTAATGCCGCTATTTGTGAAGCCCTGATACAGGGCGTATTAACACAACCCAACACTTTACATTTGCATGATTGGCACAGTGCCTGTGTGGCTGTGTTACTTAAATTTAATCCTCGTTATGGCAAGCTTGCTAAGCTGCGCTTGGTATATACGGTGCACAATTTAGCTTTGCAGGGAATTCGTCCTTTTAAAGGGGATGATTCCAGCTTAGAAGCATGGTTTCCCTCGTTAAGTTACGACGGGCAACGATTATGTGACCCTCGTTATCCGCATTGCTTTAACCCTATGCGCAGTGCCATTAATTTAGCCGACAAAGTACATGTGGTTTCACCGAGTTATAGCCAAGAAGTGCAAATAGCAAGTAATGACGCCCACGGATTCTTTGGTGGCGAAGGACTTGAACGAGATTTACAACAAGCGGCTGAGCAAGGCAAATTAATTGGCATACTCAACGGCTGTGATTACGCAATTCAAGACGAACATGAAGCAACCTATAGTCAGCTATTAGAGCAAATAGAATCGACTTTGTTTAGTTGGATGGCAAAAAGCGCGCAATTACACAGCAGCCACTACATTGCCCATCAGCGTGTTTTACAATTTATGGCGTGTGATAAGCAAGGGCCACTTGTAACAAGTGTAGGGCGGCTCACTGAGCAAAAAGTATTGTTACTTTGCCAGCAACAAAGCAAAGACCTGACTATTGATTCAGTGTGTCAGATCATTAATCAATTTAAGGGGCGTTTACTTGTACTTGGCTCAGGCGATAGTAAACTTGAACACCTTTTTACCTGCGCCATGGCACGTAATAACAACTTTTTGTTTTTAAAAGGCTATGGGCAAGGTGTTGGCGATTTAATGTATCAATTAGGTGATTTATTTTTAATGCCGAGTTCTTTTGAGCCCTGTGGGATTAGCCAGATGCTCGCAATGCGAGCCGGCCAACCTTGCTTAGTGCACAGTGTCGGAGGTTTAAAAGATACCGTAGAGCATAATGTCAGTGGATTTTGTTTTAACGGCGATACGCTAAGTACACAAGCTGATGCACTCTTGCAGAGTTTAACTGAGGCACTTAGCCTATATCAAACAAACCCTAAGCAATGGCAAGCAATAAAAAGGCGAGCTGCTGATGCACGATTTAGTTGGGATAGTGTGGTAACTGATTATATAACATACTTATATTAAAAAATTTTATAAAGTTCAGTGACATCCGTTCTTATTTACGCTTTAATTACTTAGTCTGGTGGAAATAATATAAAGTAGGTAATGTGTCTGTATTTGTGGCAAGGCAAGCAATACTAAATCGAAATCAAAATGTAGTTGCTTATGAACTGCTATTTCGCGATAGTCCTGAAAATTGCTTTCCTGGTGTATCTGATGGTCAAGCAACGGCGAGGCTTATCATGGAAAACCAGCTTAACCTAGGTACTCGTCACATTACCTCGGGTAAAAAAGCATTGATCAATATTGGCCCTGAGTCGTTAAAACTTGATTTGTGTGATTTTTTACCTTGTAAAGATGTTGTCATTGAATTACTTGAAACCATAGAGCCCACCGACGATACCTACGAGCTATGTCGCAAACTATTTCACAGTAACTACAAATTAGCCCTTGATGATTTTGTTTATACGCCGCAGTGGGAGCGCTTTTTAAAGCTGGTCAACTTAATTAAATTTGATATTCGCCTTACTCCACTTGCTGAAATTCCGCTGGTGGTTAATAAGCTTAAAAAGTACAAAAATATTAAACTACTAGCCGAAAAAATAGAAACCGATGAAGAATATAAATTGGCCCGTAAAATGGGCTTTGATTATTTTCAAGGTTATTATTTTGCGCGCCCAGTGATGATAGAACAAAAAGATATTCACTATAATTACGGCCTAGTGATCGCCATTTACTCGGAAGTAATGAAGCCAGATCCTGATGTTAAAGTGATCACCGGTTTATTTGAGCTTGATGCGGCATTGGCCTACAAGTTACTGCGTTTATTAAATAGCGGTGTGTTTCCGCTACAAAGCCAAATTTCGTCATTAAAACAAGCGTTAGTTTACCTCGGCCAAGCGCGTTTAAAAAAGTTTGTTAGTTTAATTGTCACTGCCCATACAGCACGCTCTAAGCCTATAGAGCTCATGCAGATGTGCGTTATTCGCGCACGGTTTTGTGAATTAATAGCCGCTAAAGTTGCTAAGCAGGTTCAAGGTGAAGCATTTTTAACGGGGCTTTTTTCACTGCTCGATGCTATTTTAGACAAGCCAATGGACTTGCTGGTTGATAAACTTCCATTCCCGGAAGATATAAAAGCAGCGTTAACTGGTGAAAAAAATAACTTATATTATATCCTTGAAACAGTCAAAGCCTACGAAACAGGAAGCTGGTGGGCGCTTGAGAAAGCGGTATTACTGATTAATTTAGACAGTGCTTTTTTACCAAAATTATACAAACAAGCGGTACAATGGGCCGATAGCTATAAAGATAATATTTAGGGAATTCATGCTTTGCGCAATTATAATATGGACTTTATAAGGGGCATAGCCGTACTTGGTCTGGTGTTTATTAACTGTTTTTCCTTCGCTATTTTCGAGCTTAATTATACGCCACTCACAACACCACCACCTAGCGATCAGTTTCTAAACATACTAAGCCTTATATTTTTTGAAGGTCGGTTTCGCACTTTATTCACTTTACTGTTTGGTGCGGGTCTTTATATTCAGTATCAGCGATACCAATGCACTGAGCCACTAAAAAAACGATTACATTGGCTAATTGTGTTTGGCTTAATACATGGTTTTTTATTGTGGGCGGGCGACATTTTGTTTTTGTATGGGGTGTCAGGTTTATTTATATTGCGCTATTTAGATTACACGAATGAAGAGCTTAAAAACAAAGCGGCGCTTTTTACTTTTATTTCTTTAATGACCATTGCCATATTTATGTTAGGACTTAATGAGACGCCCTTATACAGAGATTCCCCCGAGTACTACGAAATATACACTAGTTACTACCAAAGCATCGGTGCTCACTTTAGCCAAAATATAGCAATGAGCGCCTATATGTTGTTGGCTGTGCCTATTTTATTATTGTGGGCTAGTGCTGGGTTTATGCTAATTGGTATTTTGGCTTACAAATACGGTGTGTTTAGTAAAGGGCTTAGTAAGGCGCTGCTTATTAAGCTTATTCTATTAAGTGCGTTATTTATTAGCTTAAGGTTAATGTTAGTGCCATACAATCAAGGTATTGGTTATGCCTTACAAGAGCCTGTTAATGAACTTGCTGCCTTATGTGTTGCACTGCTTTATATTCATTTAATCGTTAAACTTTGTGACAACAGCGCCCACATAGGGGGGCTTATCCAACAAGTTGGACGCTTAGCGTTTACTTTATACATAAGCCAAACCATTATGCAGTTATTATTGTTTAAAGTGTTTTTTCCGCAGTGGACGCTTGGTTTTAATCGACTCGATTATTGGCTGCTCGCCATTAGCTTAGTGATTGTACAGCTTATATTTACAGCTATTTATTGCCGGTATTTTAAGCAAGGCCCGCTTGAATACCTATGGCGTAAATTAGCGAAAATTAACCGCGAAAAAATAGCTTGAGTAGTTTAAACTATGCGCCTTTATATTTAAGAAGATTTGCCTGATGACAGACTTGAAGCGTTTAAATAAATTTATTAGTGAAACCGGGTTTTGCTCTCGCCGCGAAGCCGATAAATATATTGAGCAAGGTCGTGTTACCGTTAATGGCGAATTACCAGAAATGGGTGTTAAAGTTGCCCAATCAGATGTAGTTTTGGTTGATGGTAAACCATTAAAAGCACCACCTAAACGTGTGTATATTGCTTATAATAAGCCTGTGGGCATTACCTGTACCACAGAGCGTAAAATTCAAAGTAATATAGTTAAAGCCGTTAATTATCCTGAACGTATATTTCCGATTGGTCGTTTAGACAGACCCTCAGAAGGGCTGATTTTTTTAACCAATGAAGGCGATATCGTTAATAAAATCTTACGAGCTGGCAATAACCACGAAAAAGAATATGTGGTAACTGTAGACAAACCACTTAATCGTCAGTTTGTAAATAAAATGGCGAACGGTATTCCTATTTTAGATACCGTGACTAAAAAGTGTAAAGTTACTCAGACTGGTGCGCAGCAATTTAGCATTATTTTAACCCAAGGTTTAAACCGTCAAATTCGCCGTATGTGTGAATACTTAGGTTACGAAGTGGTTACACTAAAACGTGTGCGTATTATGAACGTAACTCTCAAAGGCTTAAAAGTAGGGCAGTGGCGACATTTAAGCGACGCTGAAATGGCGGTCATTAACGATTCAATTGCTGATTCAGGTAAAACGCAAGAACACTCACTTTATGATGATACTGAACAGCGCAAGTACACTGAACAAGATAAAAATAGTGGCGCTAAATCTGCTCATAAGCGTGATTTTCAGGGCGGGAAACTACGTCGTGAAAATAATGACGAGCAACAAAAGCACGCTAAAAAAAATAGTCGAAATACCCCTTACCAAAAACGCTCTACTACTTATGTGGGTAAATCAAATACTCACAAAGCAAATACTGCCACAGGAAACAAAACCCGCAGCAGTGGCACGTTAAGCTTAAAAAAGTAATTAAGCTTGTGTAAAAAAGCAAATAAAAACGCAGCCTTAGCTGCGTTTTTTGTTAGCCTACTGTTTGGGGTAATCAATCCTAAATACCACAGTGTATAAAACCGGCACTACAATTAGCGTAAGTATGGTGGCAAACCCTAAGCCAAACATAATGGTGACCGCCATCGACTGAAAAAATACATCGAATAGTAATGGGATCATGCCAAGTATTGTCGTGATAGCGGCCATGGCTACAGGGCGTACACGGCTTACGCCTGAGTCAAACACTGCTTGATATGGCGATTTACCTTCACTCAGTTCTAAGTTTATTTGATCAACCAGTACAATGCCGTTTTTAATTAGCATGCCGCTTAAGCTTAATAAGCCCAGTAGCGCCATAAAGCTAAACGGCGCATTCATCACTAATAAGCCTGCACTAACACCAATAATAGCCAGCGGTACAGTTGCCCAAATAACCAAAGGTTTTTTCACTGAGTTAAACAGTAATACTGTTACTGCAAACATTGCTAAATAGCCCAGTGGTAACGAGCCAAAAATAGCCTTTTTCGCTTTGCTTGATGATTCGAACTCGCCGCCCCATTGCATTTCATAGCCACGGGGTAAATCAATTGCTTCAACCTCAGCGCGAACCCGAGCAAATAATTTTGCAGGCGTTTCATCACCCAAAACATCATGATCTGCCATCACAGTAATGGTGCGTTTACGATCGCGACGCATAATTAAGCTGTCTTCCCACTCAACAATAAATTCATCAACCACTTGGGTAACCGGCACAAACACGCGTAAAACAGGGCTATAAATTTGTAAATCGTGAACACTGTCTACATTTAAACGCTCGCTTGCCGGTGAACGGGCAATAATAGGCAATAATTGCGTACCATCACGATACACACCCACTTGCTTACCCGACAGGCTCGTTAACAGAACTTGGTCAAGGTCAAACTTGGTGATCCCCAAACGGCGCGCTTTTTGTTCATTAAATTGCGGACGAATCATTTTAGTGCGTGCACGCCAATCATCTCGAATGTTAAAGGCACCGTCGTCTTTGGCGATAATCTCTTTAGCCTGTGATGAAAGCTGTCTTAAAACAACCGGATCGGGGCCTGAGAACCGCGCTTCTATTTTGGCATCAGTTGAGGGGCCAATCTCCATTGGTTTTACTTTTAACTTTGCTGACAGTGGATGTTGCTTTGCGTAATCGCGCACTTTTTGCATGACTTTTGCGACGGCTTCACGATTGGTGACACGAATAATTAACTGCCCATAAGCAGGGTAGGATTTTTCAGGCGCGTAAGTCAGCATAAAACGCGGCGCACCTTGGCCAACCGTACTGGTGATTTCTGTGACCAGTTCATTCTTTTGTAAATAAGCTTCTAGCTGCTTAATGCCCTCAAGGGTTGCGCGAATATCAGCGCCTTGATCTTGCCAGTAATCGACATAAAACATCGGGGTATTCGAGGCTGGAAAAAATGATTGCTTTACTGCACCAAACCCCACTACAGCGCTGCATAAAAGGGCAACCATAAGGACTAAGGTTGTTTTTCTAAAGCGCATAGCTAAATTTAATATCGCTTTATAACCATTGAATATGATGCCTTGGTAAGGGTCTTCATGCTCTTGATTATGTTCGTGTTTAAATTCGGTTTCTTTAAACATCAAGTGGGCAAAAAACGGCGTGAGCGTAATTGCGGTGATCCAGCTCAAGAGCAAAGAAATAAACAGCACCCAAAATAAGCTACCAGCAAATTCACCACTGGCATCTGAGCTTAAACCAATCGGTGCGAAAGCGGTTATGGCAATAACTGTTGCGCCAAGTAGTGGCCACTTAGTTTGATCGACAATATTAACTGCCGCTTTAAGCTTTGTTTGTCCGCGCTTGAGGTTGATGAGAATACCTTCGGTCACAACAATGGCGTTATCGACCAGCATACCTAGTGCAATAATTAGCGCACCTAATGATATACGTTGTAAGTCAATCGCAAACAGCTTCATAAATATAAATGTGCCTAATACGGTCAGTAATAATATACCGCCGATTAAAACCCCACTTTTAAAGCCCATAAAAATAAGTAGTACTACAATAACTATTGCAATGGCCTCTATTAAACTAACAATAAAGCCATCTACCGACTGCTCTACTTCTTTAGGTTGGTTATACACTGAGCTAATATCAATACCATGCGGGCGTTGATACTCAAGAGATGCTAAGTGCTCATCTATGTGTTTACCCACATCAACAACATTAACCCCAGACATAAACGACACACCAATAAGCAGAGCCTGTTGTTGATTGTAATGAATCACATTGGTCGGTACTTCAGCATATTCACGGTAAACCTTTGCAACATCGCCTAGATAAATGAGTTCGCTGGCACCTGATTTTGAAATTAATAAGGTTTCAAGTTCTTTTACATCTTTAAATTCACCAGTAGGGTGCAAGCGAATAGACTCATCACCCACGCGAATACGTCCAGCGTTAGATACGGTGTTTTGTGATTGCAGTAAATCATAAATATGACTAGGCGCAATACCGAGTTGGGCAAGCTTTTGCGTCGATACCTCAACCATTACTTGTGGCTGCTGTTGTCCCGCAATTGTAACTTTACTCACTCCTTTGACTAAAACAAGTTCTCGTTTTAAATAATCAACATAGTCTTTTAATTCATCATACGAGTAGCCATCGCCCGTGACGGCAAACATAACGCCGTAAACATCGGCAAAATCATCAATTACATTACTCGGGTAAACACCACTTGGCAGCGACGGGCTTAGGTCGTTAATTTTTCGACGCATTTCATCCCATATTTGTCTTAGCTCTTGTTTACGATAGTTACTTTTCATTTCTACGGTAATTTGTGATTTACCATTGGATGAAATAGAGGTGACATAATCAACATAAGGGAGCTGTTGAATGGCATTTTCAATCGGAAATGTGACTTCTTCTTCTACTTGCTGTGGAGAGGCGCCCGGGTATAAAGTGATCACCATGGCTTTTTTTAAAGTGAATTCAGGGTCTTCCAGCTGGCCTAAATCAAAATAAGACACACTGCCGCCAATTAACAGCAACAGCGTAAACATCCAGCTAATGACCTTTTTCTCAATAGATAGTTGCGCAAAGCCCATAATTATAAGCCTCGCTCTTTATTCCAAGGGCGAACAGACATGCCCTCTTGTAAAGAGTGAACACCAGCAGAGACAATTTGTTGGCCTTCTTTTACGCCGCTAAGAACTTCAATAGTGTCGTGATGCAATTGGCCCACTTGTACTGCTTGTTTATGCACAGTGCCAGTTTGCTGATTAAAAACCCACACATAGGCATTATCGCTTAGGCTTTTATTAGGATCTGAAAATACCGACTCAATAGGTAAAATAGTATAGGGGGTTTGTGAGCGTGTAACTTTGCTCAAATCTATCATCACTTGTCCCGACATACCCGCAAGTAAGTTAAAATCTTCTGGCACCGGTAATGAAAACACCACTTTATAGGTGAGTGTTGCAGGATCGGCTTGGGTATCCCATTCTTTAAGCGTGAGTTTATATTGCTTGTCGTGATAGCCATCAAATTCAACCATAGGTTGATATTGGGTATCTTTTTGAATACGTGCCACGATTTTTTCAGGAACCTGTATTGCTACATCCATAAAATCGCGGGTTTCTAAGCGCAAAACATTTTGTTTTGCTTGAATACTTTCAAAGTTTTTTACAAACACTTTGGCTACTATGCCAGCAAAAGGAGCACGAAGTTCACTGTACTCTAAATTTGTTTCTGCAATTTTAAACGCTGACTCAGCGACTTGTTCATTGGCAACCGCTTGATCAAGCTCGGATTGACTGGTGATATTTTTATCAAATAGTTGTTTAATACGTTTTAGCTGCGACTTAGCCAGTTCATAGCGCGCTTTGCGCTCATTATATTGTAATTGAAAATCTTCAGGGTCTAATTTCGCCAATAGTTGCCCTTTTTTTACCTGCTCACCGGCTAATACAGGAAATTCAACCAACTCACCATTGACCCTAAAAGCCAGGTACGAGCCCTGGTTTGCAACGACTTCCGCAGGGAAACTGCGTATGTTTGTTTGCGAATCATGGCCAATACTAAATAATTTAACAGGGCGAATCGGCTCTTCTTTAACTATTTTCTCGGGCTCCGAGCAGCCTATTAAACTTAGTAATGTCGCAGATAGTAAACATAAGCGAAACAGTGGCATTATATCTCCATGATAAAAAAAGGCTAAATAAGTCAGTGCAGCATACGCTGCAAACATATAAAATAAAATTCATTAAATTTTAGAAACTCAATAAGTTTTACTTATAATGTGCTGGGCTGGCTATGAAACTTAACCAATTACAAATTTTAGATGCTATTGTGCAAAGTGCGAGCTTAAGTGGCGCTGCATTAAAGCTACATAAAACTCAGCCTGCATTGACACTGGCGATTAAAAACTTAGAGGCGAAATTAGGTTTTGATCTACTCGACCGTTCTAAATACCGATTACAACTTACCGAAAAAGGACGTATTTTTCATCGTGAAGCTAAACAGCTTTTAAACGCAAATGAGCAGCTTACACAGCTTGCAACCGAGCTGGCGCTGGGGAATGAAGCGCAATATAGAGTTTGCTATGAGCAAATTTGTCATGTGCAAAGTTATAACGAGATCATAAGTAATACTTTTAAGCATTTTTCTAGTACAGAATTTCGTTTAACCAGTGGTAAACGGTTTGTATCTTTAGAGCAAGTGAATACCGGCCAAGCCGAGCTTGGGATTGGCCCATGGTTTGATTTATTTCATGCCACCGGCGATTTAGAAAGCTTACCGATAGGCAAGCTCGATATAGGTATTGTTGGCGCAAAAGGGATTTTACCTAAGCAGCTTACCTACGATGAGTTACAACTTTACCCGTGTTTAGCGATGTTTGAAAGTGGCTTGAGCATAGACAGCGACAGGTTGTCTTATTCTAAAGGGGCTGCGGTAATGAAAATAGATGACATATC
>Ga0208063_1000715_pt1 | contig 9961 bp, 8 predicted proteins | sample DeeseametaMP0203_FD_184219 | JGI IMG/M metagenome (GOLD analysis project Ga0208063, IMG submission 184219) | Marine microbial communities from the Deep Atlantic Ocean - MP0203 (SPAdes) | ecosystem: Environmental > Aquatic > Marine > Oceanic | place: South of Cape Verde, Atlantic Ocean | collected... | reverse complement strand
ACAAAAAGAAGAAATGGTCGGCGATTCTGTACTTCGTCAGTTTGAAAAAGCCATTATGCTTCAAAGTCTTGACCAACATTGGAAAGACCACCTTGCTGCAATGGATCACTTACGCCAAGGTATTCACTTACGTGGTTACGCACAAAAGAATCCTAAGCAAGAATACAAACGTGAGTCGTTTGAGTTATTCTCTGAAATGCTAGAAAACTTAAAAGTCGATGTGGTCGGTATTTTAAGTAAAGTGCAAGTTCGCGCTGAAGAAGATGTTGAAAAAGTAGAAGAGCAACACCGTAAAAGTGAAAATGCCCCTCGCGAATATCAACATGAAGAAGCAGAACACGTAGGTGGTGAAGCACCGCAAAGCGCTCAGGTTATGGCGCGTAGCGAGCCAAAAGTTGGCCGTAACGATCCATGTCCATGTGGTTCAGGTCAAAAATACAAACAATGTTGTGGTAAATTAAAATAACACCACTTTGTTACGTTAGATAAAAAGCGACGCTTGCGTCGCTTTTTTTATGCTATTTAAGGGAGAGGTAATGACTAAAGTAATCATCAATGTTGCTGTGGGTGTAATTAAAAAAAATAACAATGTGTTTATTTGTAAACGTGCAGATGAACAGCACCAAGGTGGCTTATGGGAATTTCCAGGCGGAAAAGTTGAAGCCGGAGAAAGTGTTTTTCAAGCACTGAAGCGCGAATTATTTGAAGAAGTAGGACTGACTATTCATAGCTCAAGCGAACTTGTCACTATAGAGCATGACTATGGCGATAAATGCGTACGACTTAATGTGCATGTGGTCAGTAACTTTAATGGTCAAGCTCATGGCGCAGAAGGGCAACCAAGCGAATGGGTAAGTATAGACGAACTTGATAACTATGATTTTCCTGCAGCCAATGTCGAGATTATCAGCGCCATAAAAACGAAATATAGCTAGTTTTATCATCAGGTATAAAAGTAACTAAAAAGCCAGTGGGCATCATGCTCACTGGCTTTTTATTTTGCGATTAGTGGGGCTAACCGCTTAAGCTAATTTCAGCTTAAATTACCAAATTTTTACGCGATCTTCAGGCTTGATATACATTTTATCGCCCTCTTTAACATCAAACGCTTGGTAAAATTCCGGCATGTTCGACAAAATACCAATCACGCGATAATGACTCGGTGAATGTGAATCGGTCATTAAACGATTGCGCAATGCTTCATCACGGTATTTACGACGCCAAATTTGCGACCAGCCCATAAAGAAGCGTTGGTCGCCCGTATAGCCTTCAATAATGGGCGCTTTCGAATCACCCAGCGATAGCTGATACGCTTTATAAGCGACGGTTAAGCCGCCTAAATCACCAATGTTTTCACCCAGTGTCAGCTCACCATTAACGCTGGCATCTTCAAACGGTTTATATTGATTATACTGCGCAACTAAGGCAGCACTTCGCTGTTCAAACTGCTTAAGGTCTGACTCGCTCCACCAATTACGTAAATTGCCATCACCGTCGTATTTTGCACCTTGGTCATCAAAGCCATGGCCTAACTCATGGCCAATAACCGCACCAATAGCACCATAGTTAACCGCATCATCTGCTTCTAAATTAAAGAAAGGAGGCTGCAGAATCGCCGCAGGGAATACTATTTCGTTATTCACTGGGTTGTAGTAAGCATTCACTGTTTGTGGCGTCATATGCCACTCAGAGCGATCAACTGGCTTACCTAATTTAGCAATCATATCTGCATAAGCCCACTCACTGTAGCGAATATAGTTACCTACTAGTTCATCAGGATTAATTACTAAATCTGAATAATCTTTCCATTTATCTGGGTAACCAATTTTAGGCGTAAACTTATCCAGCTTTTCTTGCGCCGCAACTTTTGTTTCAGGGCTCATCCACTCAAGGTTTTCAATTGCCACTGAATAGCCTTTAATCACGTTATCAACTAATTCTTCCATGCGCGCTTTCGCTTCTGGCGGGAAGTTTTCTTTAACGTAGACTTTACCTAAAATTTCACCCAGTACACTGTTTGATGCATCAACGGCTTGCTTCCAAAGTGGCGCTTGCTCTTCAACACCGCGCAATGTGGTGCTGTAAAAATTAAATTTCAAATCCACTAAGTCTTTATTTAGCAACTGCGCGTAATTACTAACGAAATGGAATTTTAAGTAGTTTTGCCAAACCGATAAGTCTGTATTTTTGAAAATGTCTGCAAATTTTTCAAAGTAACTTGGTTGGCGCACAATCAACTCTTGGGCATCAACACCAACGGCTTCAAAGTAAGCACTTAAATCAAAATCTCCCATTAACGTGTTAGCTTCAGCTACTGACATTTTATTATATGATTTTGTTGCATCACGACTTTGTACCCGACTCCACTGTGCATCAGCAAGTGTCGTTTCAAGGGCAAGTATCGCTTTGGCTGCATCAGCGGCATTATTAACGCCAGCTTTAGCTAAAATATCGGTAATATAGGTTTGATATGCCGCGCGAATTTTTGTGAATTTTTCATCATCTTTTAAATAATAATCACGGTCAGGTAAACCAAGTCCCGCTTGATAGGCATAAAGCGCATTTTCACTTGAGTTTTTAGCGTCATTATTAACATACCAGCCAAAAGGAAGATCTCCGCCTTTAACTTGTAGCTGTGCCATCAGTGTGACCAACGCGGCTTTATCTTTTACTGTATCAATGCTTTTAATAGCCGGCTCAAGTGGTAACATCCCTAACTCTTCACGAGCATTTTCAGCCATGTAGCTAGTATAAAATGCGCCGATCTTATATTCATCCGAACCTGGCTTTGCGCTGCTATTGGTACTGGCGTTTTCTAGTACTGTTTTCATTGCCTTTTGCGATTCATCATATAACTGTGAGAACGACCCATAGTTTGACTTATCGCTAGGGATTTCAGTTTTTTCTAACCATTTACCGTTTACGTGATAGTAAAAATCATCCTGTGCACGAACACTTTCATCGATATTTTGTAAATCAACACCTAAGGCACCAGGGGTTGCCACCGGTGCGGTTACTGTTGTTGCTTCTGCTTGCATTTCTTGTGGCTTTTCGCCGCAACCAACCAAACCTAACGCCAATGCAATACTGGCGGCAGTCATTGTTATTTTTTTCATAAGAATTCCGTATATTAATTAGAATAAATACGCATTTCATTAAGATTTGATAACTCAAAAAAACAACAATAGGATGCAGTCTATTATCTGCTTAATGAAATACGCATCAGCTACAACCTAATTTAGGAAGTACTAACTAGGCATCATAAACCTGATTTAAATAACAATAAAATCGAATATGTAACAAAGTATTTTAAAGCCAGCAAAACAAACCGAGCAAGGTGTTAAATGGTATTTAATTAAGATTTATTTTTACCATGTAAAGCTAAGCGTTGAAGCTTTTCTTTTAATGACGGTGGAGCAGAATCGGCGATCGCATTTAAATAATCAGCCGTTTGTTCACTCATTTTAAGGGAGTTCGTTGGTTTGCCATCAGCCACTTTAGGTCGAGTGCTTAACCGTTGAGTTGCCTGTGGATTGGCAGTAATTTTTATTTGCCCAAGCTCGGCCATACCCGCGGCTCTAAAATGCGATTGCATGTCCATTTTTAAATAATTAAGCCTAAGCGCAATAGGTGCAGAAACGGCTTCTATCATTAAGGTGCCGTCACGGTAATTACTTACTCGGCACTTTTCACCTAACTTAGGGCCTAAGAAATCGCGCAACAATTGTTGCTGTGTATCCAGTGCTTGGCTTTTTCCCGCATAGGCTGCTAAGCGGTTGTTCAGCCCAGCCATAATATCGGTTAACGGTTTTGGCGCATATCTATCTTTAGCCATATCACACCTTAAAAACATCAAAAGAAGGCTTGCTTAAATTAAACTTAATTTAAGCAAGCAAAGTGGGGTTATACCAATTCACTGAAATAAATATTATTGCGGATGGGTATTAAGCACCTGCTACTTGCATTTGTTCAATCAGTACTGAACCAGTCTGAATCCCGCCGCGACGCTCTATATCGCCACCTATAGCGGAAATACCTTTGAACATATCTTTTAAATTACCAGCAATCGTAATTTCGCTTACTGGGTATTGTATTTCCCCATTTTCAACCCAAAAACCAGCCGCACCGCGAGAGTAGTCACCGGTTACTGTATTCACGCCCTGCCCCATCAATTCTGTAACTAATAAGCCCGTACCCATGGTTTTTAATAATGCAGTTAAATCTTGATGCGTTTGCTCTACTAACCAATTATGAATACCGCCAGCATGCCCGGTTGGGGTCATATTCATTTTACGTGCTGCATAGCTTGCTAATAAATACGTTTGCAGCTCGCCGCCGTGAATTATTTCTCTGTCGAGAGTTTTAACCCCTTCGCTATCAAATGGCGATGATGCTAAACCTTTAAGTAAGTGCGGACGCTCTGAAATATTAACGGTTTTGCTAAATACCTGCGTGCCTAAGCTATCCAATAAAAAGCTGGATTTACGATACAGTGCGCCACCACCAATTGCTGATACTAAATGGCCAAACAATGAATTAGCAATATCGGCTCTAAAAATAACCGGCACTTTCATGGTGCCTAGTTTTTGGCTGTTTAGTTTTGCTAGGGTTTCTGCTGCAGCTTCAAGTCCAACACTTGCTGCATCTTTTAACCCTGCTTGATCGCGAGAAATCGTGTAGGCTGAGTCGCGCTGCATATGCTCGCCCTCTTTACCTATCACCATAGTGCTTATGCTGTGGCGAGTACGTGGAAAGCCTGCAATTAAACCATGGCTGTTACCATATACTCGCAACCCTTGATGCGATGAAAAGCTAGCGCCATCTGAATTCACAATTCGCTCATCGGCGTTTAATGCGGCTTGCTCTGCTGCATGACACAAATCAATCCCTTGCTCTGGGCTTACATCCCAAGGATGAAACAAGTCTAAATCTTTAGGGGCAAACTCAAGCAGTTCTTTATCAGCAATGCCATTACATGGATCGTCTGAAGTGAATTTAGCAATATCGATGGCTTTTTCGACCACAGCACGTAATGTTTTAGGATTTAAATCAGCCGTTGATGCCGAGCCTTTGTTATTGCCAACATACACGCTAATACCTAAACCACCGTCTTGATTAAACTCAATGGTTTCTACCTCCCCCATGCGCGTACTTACCGACAGCCCAGAAGTGCTTGACATAGCAGCTTCTGCAGCGGTAGCACCTAGTTTTTTAGCATGCTCAAGTACTTCTGATACAGCGTCTTTTACTTGAGAGATTTGCGAATAAATTGGATCTTGGTGTTGGCTTTTCATAAATTCTGTCCTGAGCCCTGAAGGCCATATTGCACACATTTTTTATATTTAAATGCTAACACACTCACTGCACCACATCAGCTAATATTAATCACTAAAAGAATCGCGTATAATAGATGAAGTTATTTTTATTTAAGAGCACCCCATGGCGAAGAAAAAAGGCAAGCCTGCTGAAATTGAAGAAGAAATTATATATGTATCAAAAAGTGAACTTAAGCGCGAAGCGCAAGAGTTTCATCAGTTAGGATCTGAAATTGCCAAAATGGGTAAAAAGCAGCGTGAACGCCTGCCGCTCAATGATGACTTAAAAGAAGCAATGGTGGTTGCTGATAAAATAAGTAATAAAAGTGATGCCTACCGCCGACATTTAAATTACATCGCAAAAACCCTTCGTACGGTAGAAAATATTGAAGAAATTAAAGCGATCATTGATGTCATGCTTAATAAAAATAACCAAGCTGAGGTTATGATCAAAAAAATTGAGCAACTGCGCAGTGATTTAATTGAACAAGGCGATGACTTAATCAACGAAACAATTGAACAATATCCAGCTCTTGAGCGCCAAAAAATGCGCCAAATGGTGCGTAATGCTGCCAAAGAAGTAAAAGCTGAAAAACCAGCGAGAAGCTACAAAGAGTTATTTCAGTACTTAAAAGACGCCATAATGTAACGCAGCCGCGTTATATATTAAAAAGGTGCTGCGGCACCTTTTTTTGTTGTAGATCAAAACCTCCTCCTCTTTGCTTTTTTACAATACGCAGCAACTTAAAAGATAAGGTGCGCGTGATGATTAAACTTCCTCAATGGGATCAAACTTTAATAAACAAATACAATGTATCGGGCCCGCGTTACACGTCTTACCCGACCGCGCTTTCGTTAGCTGATGGTTATCAGCAACAAGATTTGATTAGCGCTATTGAATCATCGCAAACCCGTTCGTTGTCTTTATATATTCATATTCCTTTTTGTAGTCAGCTTTGTTATTACTGTGGCTGTAATAAAGTCATTACTCGCCACCAATCTAAAGCCGATACCTACCTAGACTTTTTAGCTAAAGAAATTGCAGCACAAGCGCCGCTGTTTCAAGATTATCGGGTTGAGCAATTACATTTGGGGGGCGGCACACCAACTTTTTTAACCGCAGCGCAAATGACGCGCTTAGTAAAGCTGCTAGAGCAACACTTTAACTTTAGCGATACCTGCGAGCGCGGTATCGAAATCGACCCTCGCTCACTGGCTGACAATATGCTGGTTGATTTAAGCGAGTTGGGGTTTAATCGTGTGTCATTTGGTATTCAAGATTTTAATGATCAGGTTCAGCTGGCTGTTAATCGCCCTCAGCATGTTGATGAGGTAAAGCAATTAATTACCCAAGCAAAACAGTTGGGCTTTAAATCAATTAATGCTGATATGATTTATGGCCTGCCACTACAAACACCTGAGAGCTTTACGCAAACGATTGAGCAACTTATTGCCTTAAACCCTGACCGCGTTTCAGTATTTAACTACGCTCATTTACCAGAACGTTTTGCCGCCCAACGTAAAATTAAAGACGCCGATTTACCCAGTGCGCATAATAAGCTCACCATGTTTAAAAATACCCTAGAGCAAATGACGCAGGCGGGCTATCAATTTATAGGTATGGATCACTTTGCAAAAGTTGATAATGAGCTAGCCATTGCACAAAATACGAATCAGCTGCATCGTAATTTTCAAGGCTACACCACTCATGGCGAGTGCGACTTATTGGGCTTAGGTGTTTCGTCTATTTCACAAATAGGCACGGCCATATTACAAAATAAAAAAGAGTTAAAACATTATTATCAAGCAGTTGATGAGCAAGCAGGCAGTGCCATTAATAAAGGCATGCATTTAACCCAAGATGATCTTATTCGCGCCGATGCGATTAAGCAGCTTATTTGCCAGTTTGAGCTTGATATGAGCGTATTCGCTAACAGACATAAAATCAGCTTTAATGACTACTTTCAAGATGCTTTAGAGGCACTCGCACCATTAATTGCCGATGAAATGGTAACAATAGAAAACAACCTAATTAGCGTAACACCAAAAGGGAATTTATTTATTCGTATTATTTGTATGTGCTTTGATGCGCATTTACAAAAACAGATAAATGCCACTCGCTTCTCACGCGTTATATAATTTAAAACTAGCACGCATAAAAAAAGCAGACCAAGGTCTGCTTTTTTTATATATGCCGTAAAATCTAAGCGCTAGTTAAAAACCACGTTTTCGCTGCCTTGGGCTGCTTTAAACTCAACAATAATTTTTTTACAGTCAGCTTCTATTTCATCACTCAGTGATTCTTCTGCGCGCCAGCGCGCCGTGTCTTGCTTAAAAATTTCTTTTTTAGCGTACTTTTTGCGCGAATCATGGGTTGGCATTTCTTTTACCACGTCGTACATTTTATAAATACCCGGGTATGCACTCGTTAGGTCGCGCTCAGTATCAAAACTATATTGCGACATAAGCACCCAAATACGTAAGCACCCCTCAGAATAATCACATTGCTTTTCATTCATAGCACGTGCAATTAAATGAATACTATCGGCTAACTTCGCATTACGCTTTAAACGCGACTGTTTTAGCTTTTGCTGTTGCTCTGCCTGTTTTTTGCTAATTAGCTTTTTTTGCACATTTAGCTTATAGAGCAACTGACCCGCATAAAATGCCAAGCCCGCTATAATAGCAGCACCTACAACTAAGGCTAAGATCACTGCTGTACTCATTGCGTGTCCTTATTACTTATCTTCGTCGTCATCTAGCCATTCATTCGCTAGATCGTTTGATAGGTATTGATCAAAGTCTGAATTACTGTCTTCAACGCTGAAGTCATCTTCAAACTCTTCTTCATCTTCAATGCCTAATAATTTACAAAGCACTTGGTGACGCGCTATGCGGCTATTAAAGTATTTTGCATCTTTACCCGTTAGCATTTCACCTTGCTCATGACGCTCAACTAATTTAAGTAAGCGCTCATCATTTTCAAGGGCTTCTAACTCTTGTTCAGGCGTTAATTCTGGTTCAACAGCCTTTTTAAGCTCTGCTACAGGTTTAAGGTTACGTTTCATTTCGATTTTTGGTTCAGCAGCAGGTGCAACCAATGGCACTGCTTTTTTACTACCAACGCGTTTATCTTTAGCAGCCGAACCTGCTTTTTGAGTGTCATTACTCAATGCATCCGGTGCATTACGTGAACCAGGTTTAGCGCCCTTAGTTTTTTTAACACGTTGCTCTTTCAATGCGCGCATTTCTTTAAGCTTATCTTGACTTAAACGAACGGGACCATTTGATGGAATTTTACGTGACTTTTTCTTTCTACTCATATTTTGATCGTCTCACTTAAGAGGTTTTGAGCGAGGCGCAACTCAATGGGCATCGCGGTGCTGGCCTAGCCAGGAGAATTCAGTTTGGGCGTTTTGCGCGCCAAAGCACAGTTAAGGTGCTTTTTTTAAACGGGGGGTATTGTAACAGGACAAATAAAAAGGCGGTAGAGAAAACATCTCTACCGCCTACTAATCTGAGCGCCATTATATGGACACTTCTCCCTTCGACTTTTTAGTCTTTATTGTTTTTATTATTATTTTCTATCCGTATTTTTATTATTTATCTTCCGTGTAGCATTCCATTTTGTTTTTATTATTAAACTTCCATGAGTATTTTATTATTTTCGGTCTTCCTAACACTTTTTTGATATTTCCTTTGGTAGCACACTCTATGTGCTATTCAGTCGTGCCGCGCTACTATCCTTATAACGTTTTCCTATTTGTTATTGTTTTTGCGACAGGGGTTAATTTACTCGTTAATAATTTTGTTACAACTAATTTATATCTTTTTTCTTGTACTACATATGACAAAAAACACTAAAAGCATAAATTACAATAAGTTACATTAAAAAACAAAAATAAAATGAGATTTTTCTTACACCAAAGTATGGTCAATGTCTTACAAGAGAAGGAGCTTTATCGGTCACGGCAGGCACAAAAAAAGCAGCTAAAGCTGCCTTTTTCACTAATTAACATTATATTATGTTAACAACATCTAAATAAATACGACTTTAGTGTAGACCACCAAGGTATTTAGAGAGTGTTTCAATGTCTTTATCTGTTAGTTTCTTTGCAATGTCCTGCATAACACCATTTAGGTCGTTATTACGAACACCATCTCTGAACTGTTCAAGTTGTGACTTGATGTATTCTGGATGTTGGAAAGAAATCTTTGGGAATTTAGCAAGTGAAGAGCCATTACCACGTGGACCATGACAAGCCGCACATGATGGGATACCGCGCTCAGCATCACCTGCTTTATATAACATTGCGCCTGTTTCTTGAACATCTTTCGGTGTAGCACCTTCAGACATGTTCAAAGAAGCAAAGTAAGCAGCCAAGTCTTTCATATCTTGATCACTTAATGGCATTGCCATACCGCTCATTACTGGATTCATACGACCTTCTTTACCGCCCGAAGTCATACCTAATTTAAATTCAGTAAGTTGCTTGTATATGTAATCTGCGTGTTGGCCTGCAATTTTTGGGTAGATGTTAACCGGCGCATTACCGTCTGGGCCGTGACAAGCCGCACACGTTGCTGATTTTTCTTTACCTGCGTTTACATCGCCATCAAATGCTGTTGCGTTGCTTGCTGACAAC
>Ga0208063_1000706_pt1 | contig 10034 bp, 16 predicted proteins | sample DeeseametaMP0203_FD_184219 | JGI IMG/M metagenome (GOLD analysis project Ga0208063, IMG submission 184219) | Marine microbial communities from the Deep Atlantic Ocean - MP0203 (SPAdes) | ecosystem: Environmental > Aquatic > Marine > Oceanic | place: South of Cape Verde, Atlantic Ocean... | reverse complement strand
TGTATGCTAACGTCTACTAACAATATTATTTTCTCCTATTAGTGGTCTGGTCATCTAGAGGCTTTTACAAGCCTCGCCCTTTAGGGCGGGGTAGATGACTTTAAATCCTTAGTTATCGCTTATTTAAATTGAGGATTAACCTCAAAGTCTTAAACACAGTATACACTAGATGAGTTTTGTAGTCAATATTTTATGTATTAAAATGAGAAAAATAATACTTAAAGTTATGACATAAAAAAGCCCCGCATTAAGCGAGGCTTGGTTATAAAACGTAAGTGTTTTATATCATTCTGAAACGGAAATGATTTTCATGTTGAAGCCAAAATGGCAAAAACCAGTTTCATTGCTGATAGCATCGCCAGCACGATATTCAAGTTCGTCAACATCATCTACATTTTCAATTTCTAGCGTTAGCGTAGACGGAAGTGGACCAATAGATAAGTCGTGGTCTATGTCATATTCAATATCGGTAACTTCTACAGTATAGTTCGCCATATATTGCTCTCAATGTGTTTTTGATAAAAAATAAGTATAGCAGTTAAGAGATATAAAATCAATAGATTAGAAACAAAAAAGCCCCCTAGTGGGGGGCTTTTTTTGCTAGCTAGCGTTTAGAAGTGAACGCCAGCTTTGCGAAGGATTGCAACCTGTTTGGCATTTAAAAAGGAATGGAAATGATAATAGCTATCAGGTTAGTGCTCGGAAAGTCTTTTCCTTCAATATGTATGTAGTATATCACCTGCCATTATTGCTGTCAAAGAAAAAAGTTATTTAGAGTTTTCTAACTACTCGAAAATAATGTTTAGGGAAGTTAGCGATACCTTTAATCATTACTTGACCATTATCAAGAACACGACAAGAACTCATGGCAGGTGTTTTTGAAAGCACAATCTCTTTTCATGAATAAGCAATATCCCAAGATGACTTAGAATCTTCAGGTGTTAAAGCTTCTTTGCGAAAGACAACAACAGTTTCGTTGGAAACTTCGATATGCTCTTGATTCCAATCTCCATCTGTATCAACAATGTGAACTACAACTTCATGATCTGAATTGTCCCTAGAATACTCCATAACAACTTTTTCATCAGAAACATTGCTATGCTTTCTGACTTCATCTACGAAATTTGCAAGGGTGGTAAACGTATCATTTCGATCTGTTGAGAGATAAAGTTGGATATTAGGCATTAGAGAAATCTCTTTATTAAGTGTCTTTGTATAATAGCAAAAAAAGTGTATTTAGTCAATGAAAAACCCTGCTTTTTAGCAGGGTATAGGATGTATTATTTATCTAAGTTTTCTTTAAACGCTTGAAGGAAACCTTGACCTACATTACTTCCTAGCCAAGTGATAATAGAAAGTTCTACTTTATAGGCATCTTCTGAAAGATTATTAGGAAAAGCTTTCTCTCCTTTGGCGGCAATAAAGTCAATATAAGTCGTATGCTCATGTTCAGACTGGTGATTCATTTCGATATAGGTATGTAAAGCGACAAGCTCTCTATAATTAGAAAACCCTACATCAATAGCAACTTCTTCATCTTCGATATAAATACCGATACGATGAGAATTAAAGGGGCTACGATCTTCACCTTTAAAAGTTACCTCAAGAAAGTGACGAATATCCTTCTGCATAGAAAGGATTTTCTTTGACGTTTCAGCAGGGATATCTTGTTTAGCAAACATTTGAAATTTCCTGTTTTGAGTGTAGTAGAAGTATAGCAAAAAATTTTATTTATATCAAAATAAAAGGCTCCTTAAAGAGCCTTTTTGTTATCAATCATAAAGCATGTTTTCAATGAATTTAGAAACCAGAATTTCAAATTTTTCATAGTAATCGTTTAAGGTTGTATCTTTATTGGAAACAAAATCTTCGATTGAGATGTTAACGGAGTAGCACCGAGTAAAGTCCATTGAGTCATCGTTGATTTCGCTATTGAAGAAAGATACTGAGAAGCTTATGTCTTCGATGATTTTAAATTCATTATCATATCGAATAGATACTGCAAGGAAGGCATCATTCCATTCAGATTCTTTTTTAGTGGTAAAAACGTAATTGGAAGTAAGAAACTCCAACACTTGATAAAGATCATCATTTGTTAGATCTGAATCATCTGTTTGCTCACAAAAACCGCCATCAATGCTAATAAAGAATTGTTCGACAGTTTTGTAAATATCAAGTCCGATATTTGTGTTTTGTTTAACAAAACCAGTGCCATACATGCTGCCACCCCAATCTTCGTCCATAAGTGGATATTTCAAAACGTTAATCATTTTTATATACCTGTTTCAGTCATCATTGTGGAAAAACCTATGAATGTTTTCTTAATAGTATTTAATAAGTATATACGAAAATATATTTTATGTCAACGAAAATAGAAACAAAAAAGTATTGATTTTCAATCGTTTGATTGATATACTAATAATAGTTTCCCAAAGCCTAAAAGAGAATAATATGACTTCAAAAAATCAAATGAATCGCGTTATTTCAGTAGATATTAATTTGCTGACAAAAGCGAGGGATGCATTTAAACAGATTATGGTAGATGAGAATGTTCCTGCTTTACAGAATAGAATCAATGAAGTTGAATCTGCAATGAAGAAAGGAAATGTGGTATCAGTAGATTATGGTAAATTGATTGAGTGGAGAAATACATTAGGCTGTTGGGGATATACTGACATAGAGAAAGATTTGAATTTCAGATTTCAGTATTTTTTATAACTAAAAAGCCCTGTTTTTAACAGGGCTTTTTTATTGTCATCAATTAATAAAAAACCTAGTTTTCGCTAGGCTTTTCGTTGGTTAGCTATTACAGGTTACAGGTCTGCTTTCCCTTTATCCTCTGGTTCTGTTCCAGAATCAGAGGATAAAGGTTTAAAGAAAGCAGATAAAACCTCCAAATACACCCTATGATGATGATTGTGTTCGTTGGTCTTTTCTCCGACACATGTGCAGGGATACCAGTACCGTTCTTCTCGCATACGTTCTATAGCATCTGGTTCAGAGAGAATACGATTTCGGATCTCAATCTCTTTCTCCTTCGGTATCTTAAACGGATAACCGATAACGAAAGATCGTTGGATGCAACGCGATGTAATGCGTTCACCATCTTCAAGAACACGAACCTTGATTTTTTGTCCGTTAAACTTAAGTTTGAAGATTGTGTTAGCAAGTGGATTAGCCATTTTAAAGCCTTTTGATATCGTTGATTTGAAAGTTAATAATAACAACAAACGTTATTTTTGTCAACAAAAAAGCCCTTATGTAAGGGCTTTTTATTAACTTAATTACGCCTTCCAAACTTTTCGTTTAACTTGAATCCAAGTCCAGAAAGATTTGTCATTAAGCTTGTATTCAATGCAGATGGGAATCAATTTTGCTCGCAACTGAAAAATAGAGAATTTCTCACTTTTCATAAAATCATGAACGTCTTGAATTGTTTCTTTAGGTACATCGATTTTTTCTTTGGCGTCAAAAACTCGACATTCTGGCTTAATGGCGTAGTAAGCATCCATAAGCTCTTTGTCAGCTTGTTGCTCTGGAGTAAGAACGGGTTCTGGTTCTGGAACAGGCTCTTTTTTTGGAGAGATAACAGATTCTTCAACGATTTCAATAGAATCTGGAACATCCATTACATCGTTAGGCCATTCAGGGTTATAGGTGTAGTTAATGCAGTGTTCGATATCGGTAACGGTATCTTTGCAAATATACCAGCGATATTCACGACCATCATCTTCCATATAGCTTCGATGAGTTTCACCTTTTTCCATAATGTGATCAGGGTGATACATAGGGATATCATCAAAGATTTCTTCAAAGCGGTAATCAAGACGACCAGAAACAAGGTCTTCAAGTTCTTGGTGGGTAAGCTGAAGTTTAGTAGTCATTTGGAGGCAACCTAGCTGTTGATTTGATAAGTCATTATATCGCAATAAGGTCATTTTATCAATATTTAATCGTAAAAAAAGGAGCTAAAAAGCTCCTTTTTTGTTTTAAGTTTTGGTTAAGCAACAAGGCTCATGCTAGTTTTTCCAAAGTTGAATTGACCATAATATACGAACGTTTGCCGTGCTACACCATCCTTTCCAATAGTGGTGATTTTCTTTTTAGCTTGTTGGCTTCCAAAATAGTTAACACTTTTAAATTGCTTGTTAAGGAATTTGCCAACAATAGAATGTTCTGTCCGGCTCAATGCAGGTTTGATACCTTCAATCGGTGTATAGGTCACAGTAAGGCTATAAGGGTCAAATAAGACGACATTACCACCTGTGCTAATGTTGGTATGGGTAATTGATTTGAAGGGCTTGTAGTTAGGTTTAATGACTGATTTGGCGTTGAGAGTGTCTTCATCTTTAACTAGCACTGACAACATTGCATCAATTTCATGAATATCAATGCGCACTTTTTTGCCGTCAATCATAAAGGCAACGCCGTTGTGTTCTTCATAACTACGGTAGCTGATGAAGCGACCACCAGTGATTCGGGTAGAGATACGCTCAAGAGCGGGGATGCGAAGCTGAAAGAAACTACTTTCAGGGCTATCTACTTTAGCTTGTTTCAGTGCATCGTGGTAGGCGACTGCAACACGCTGTAGGATAAGTTGGCGTTCGTTTAAAAAAGTGTGTAAATTGTCAAGAATACGATGGAACTCACTGTGAAAGAGATTGATTTCTGCATTCATGTATTGTGAGGAATAAGATGTATTCATTTCAGGTATTACCTTGTCTTCTTGAGTGTATGATTATGATATCACTAGGTGGTGGGAGTTTCAAGCTCTTATTCTAGTTTTTTAGTGATAAAATAAGAGCTATTGTGTTAGATTAGTGATGACTGATAACGTTTATTTAACAAAAACACCTTCTGGATTGATGATAATCTCTTTCATTGATATAATTTTTGAATAGCTTTTTTTGTATACAAAATCTGAATGTTTAAAAGAATTGTAGGTAATTCGTTGAAAATGAGAAGTATTATTAGGAGTTGGTTCTTCTGTTAAAAACCCTTCAATGAAAGCGTGTACGTTTCTAGTTTTTTCTCTAACAGCTTGTGCCTGAGCGCTAGGGATGATGTGTGTATTTCCGTTGATGAGGTAAATGTTATCTGCGTATCCAACAACAAGCCCATTTTGTTTAACACTATAAGCTTCTTTAACTTGATTGCCTAGATTACGATAAACACGGACTTTTTTATTGATGTCAATATCACGGTCTTTAAACGACTTAATATTAAGCATTTAAGGTATCCTAATATGTATTTTGTTAAAACATTATATAATGAAAATTTAAAAATATCAATAAAAAGCTAGCTTTAGAGCTAGCTTTTTATTGATATAAGTGTTAGTTAATTTTCTAAAGCAAAGGGGCTTTTAAGCCCCTTTGGTGATGATTAGTCGAAAGAGATAGCGCAGAGCCAGTAAGCGGCTTCTGCTCCGTCACCATCTGCTAAGTCGTTATAGATTTCGCGGGGGAGTGGGAGTTCTTCGCCTTCACCATCTTCATCGAAGACGGTATAAGAACCCTGTTTCATATTTTGATCAATTTCAGCAAAAGCAACTTTATTACCGTTGATATCGGTGACTTCGATTTCACCAAAGCCAGTGTCGATCTCTACGTTGAAGTCGATGCCGTTAACAGTGATGGTAGTCATATATGTCTCACCTTGCCTGTTTGTATATATACATAGTATCGCAAAAGGCGCTTGAGGTCAATAAGAAAAAGGTGTTTTTGAGGTAAAAATGACAACAAAAATCCTTGAAAAGAGGTCTATTTGTGTCTATAATTAAAGAACATACATCAGTAGTTTACTGGAGTTAATAATGAAGATACTTGGTTATGGCTGGTCATTTAAAGAATCAAAAAAGACAGCAGACAACACCTTTTCAATAACTTTTAAAAGTGGTATTTCTGCAAAATACCCGAAAAAGTTTGAAGACAAGAAGGACTTCGATTGTTATGTGGTGAAAGAGGGAGATGTATCACCTATTTATATGGAAATAGGTGAAGCAAAAAGAGTATTTGATATTGAGTTTAATAGTGCTGAAGATGATTATTATCGAGATTACTGGAAGAATAATTTTTCCGAAATAATGTCTTGGGAAGAGTGGAAATGGTGTTGGGCTATTTCAGGTGTTGAATTTGAAGCGGTCTTAGGTCATCAAATGATAGAAAGGTCTATTTATGATGAATTAGGGATGGATGATAGAAAGAAAGATATTTGCAATAAATATCATGTTTTAGCTGAAGAAATATATGATAAGGAGATTTCTGATAGTTTAGGTTGATAAGGTAGTTGAAAACAAAAAACCCCGCTTTATGCGGGGTTTCTTAGTTATTGAATGTCGAATTATATGAGGAAGGTGTTTGTTGTTGAGTTGTATTCGTTATAGTCGATATCAAATTTCCAGAAATCAGCATGGTAGCCAACGATATAACTTTTTCCTTCTAGATTATCCCACTTTCTGATAGCTTCAGGTGGGAAGGTATCTCTAAGGTGAGAACCTGATTTTTCGATAGCCTTTTTCACAACGCCGTTAAGCTTGCGTGTGGTGCCTTTGTTCCACGATTCGGGTTTGACTTCAATGATGAGAGTAAAGTTGCTGTAGCGTCCCCAGTCGTCTATATGGGCGCTAGATACGAACGCATGATTGGCTTCAATCTCTTGTGCAATAGACTTTATAGCATCGATATGTTCGATAGGCGTAGTCATAACAGTTTCTCTTTGGGTGTATTGAGAGTTTTATTATAGCAAATAGCGGTGAGAGTGTCAAAAAAACGGCTCCCTTAGGAGCCGTTTTTGATGGTATATAGGTTCCCATAAACGGGGACAGATGTTCCTCGACCTGTCTTTTTACTGATTCGTGATCCGATAATCACATTGCTATCAATAAGAGCATTGCCTTTTTCCCACATTTTATTAAGAGTGTATCGAGCTTTTGCTTCAGAGATCTCTTTTTCTTTCGCGTATTCTTTAACGCTTACTTGAGTAAGCTTCTTTTCTTTTACCAGTATATGTTTAGCGTTAATTGGAGCAACACCCATATCTTTAGCTTCTTCTTCAAGGTAGGTAATGAGATTCATAGTTTTCTCGCTATATATTATGAGTTAAAAGCCGTATTTAAGAAAAAAAATACTACGAATAGATGAAGTGTTGATTTAAACCTCCTTGCCTTCAATAAAGTCACAGTTCTCTTTCCGAGCATATAACTCGTCACCGTTTTGGTAAAGAGAAACGTTATCGGTAGAATTGTTGGTGAAGTCTTTGATGCTCATGTGCTTTATGTGTTGCTCATGAGTAGCTGAGTGAACGTCGATAGTGATATTGTCGTCAAAGAAGGGAATCGGCTTCATTAGACTTTCTCTATTTCTTGAGTGTGTATATATTTTAGCGTTTTTCTTTATTGGTGTCAATAAAAAGGCTCCTTTCGGAGCCTTTTTGTTAAATTTTATATTCAAAAAGCCAAGGCTCTTTTTAGAGCCTTGGGTGTTTTACTTCTTGCTTTTTACTCCAGCTTTGTAGGCTTTGTTTGCTATTTCGGCAAAGTCATCCATGCAGTTATAAACTTCACTAAAGCCTGCACTGTGTCCGTCTTCATAAGCAGCGGAGTAGACAAGCCCCTTGATATCTTCGGGGATGTCGGCATCAAGATGATCACTAATGCAGAATTCTCGAAAGTCGGAAGCAACTTGACCTCCTACTTCACCTGCTTCTTTAACTTGACGTTTATATTCAGACATGTCTTTTTCATACTGCTCTGACGCATCGGCAAGAGTGCGATAATACTCAGCATCTGAATCAAAGGTTTTCTTGTCAATAACTCGCTCAGGAGTAACAGGACGTTTAGGATATTTGATTCCACGATATGCGGTGTCGAATTCTTCGGCAGTAGTAAAACCGGAAGTGTCGATTTTGTCCATGGTCGTTTCTCTTTCTTTATGAATGTAGGACAAGTATATACCAAGACTAGGTAGTGAGTCAAGTGTTGTTAATACCAGCCTTTCCAGTTGTGTTCTTCTATACTCATAATCGTTTTCAGACGATGTTCTGGCATATATTTGCAATAAAAACAACCTCTTCTGTTATAAAAATGTTGTTGATGTGTTGCACAGTAGTCAACAAATTCTTCATTAACAGAGAATGCTATTTGACCTATTGATCAGGTTTGAAAAGTATTTTAAAAACGGTAATTGATGAGAAGAAACTTGTCGCCTGTTTGCATAAAAATCTCTTTTCAGTTAGGAATGAGGTTTATATATTTGTAGTATAGATTAAGATGATAGTTTTTTCAAGTCAGAAACGAAAAAAGCCACCTTTTTCAAGGTGGCTTTTTGGAATTTGGAGCTAGTGGAGGGATTCGAACCCCCGACCAAGTGCTTACAAGGCACCTGCTCTGACCGAACTGAGCTACACTAGCAAAGTGATGAAGTTATTGATTCACATGTTGAACTCAATAACTTCGCTTGTCATTCCGAACTGTCTTATCCACCTTTCTTTAGAATCAATAGTATTCTATATCAATAGTATAATGGTGGTATAAAACACTCAATGTCGCGTAGACAAGATGATGATTTTCCACAAAGGGCAAGGTAATCAACCTAATTTAATATATAAGTATCCTATATTAGATACTTTTCTCTATAATATAATCTAATCTAATTTAAGTATAGTGTTAAAGTTCTGTTATAACACCTATGAGCGTAGCAGTTAAATAACTGATCCTGACCTTCACAGGATTGTACCTAGGGGTGTTTTTAAAGCGGGGCTTCCTCAGAAGCCCCTTTACCGCACCAGCCTCACATGTCCTTCTAGTTTACTTGCTTTTCTTTTTGCTGTCAACCTTTTTCTTAGGGGTTTCCAGAACTTCTGGCGACTCATTGGAAAGGCGACGAAGCTCATGACCATGGATGAGTCCAAGCGTTTTACAGAGAGGGATAAAGTTGGCTTCACTCTCAGCAAGCTCTTGTGCATCATCAATGTCGTCAAGTTCTTGCTTCAGGCGACGTTCCTCAGCACGAAGCGCACGAATACGCTGGACATTGCGTTGCTTGCGATCTTCAGCTAGATTGAGGATTTCAACAAGCTGTTTAGCGACTTTCTTTGAAGCATCGCGCCGATTCGCTTCCATTTCTTCTTTCAGAGCTTCTCGGATATTGGCAGGGAGTCGATCATACTTCTGGAGATCGGTTTCACCACCACCTTTGCCAGCAAGAGTCACAAGGCTTTCAACAGACACACGAATCATTCAACTTCTCCTTTCTGGTTTTTGAGATATGGTTTTGAAATATAAGTGGTGCGGCTGGAGAGACTCGAACTCTCACTCCTTTCGGAACTGGAACCTAAATCCAGCGTGTCTACCAATTCCACCACAGCCGCGTGGCACCCCGAGCTGGATTCGAACCAGCGACCAATAGCTTAGAAGGCTACTGCTCTATCCACTGAGCTATCGGGGCAATAAAACGTTTACGAGATGACTCTTAATGGTGCCTTTTTCAGTCTTTGGCGGGCTTATTCATCCGCTTCCAATAAAAGCCATCTTATAAAGGTTTTGTGGTGGGCCGTGCTGGACTCGAACCAGCGACCAAGGGATTATGAGTCCCCTGCTCTAACCAACTGAGCTAACGGCCCGTTTCAAACTTTCTGGTATCTATTTTAAAGAACTTTAGCGTCAAAGTCAACAGCTTTTTCACTAATTTGGTGCGGGTAGTCGGACTCGAACCGACACGGCCACTACAGCCGAGGGATTTTAAGTCCCTTGTGTCTACCAATTTCACCATACCCGCATCGCAGAGAACTCTAATTTCGTCCGCAAAATTCAGTGAATCTTGTCGTCCGTCTCTGTTAAAGCCCTCTGAGATGAGTAATGGTGGCTTCGCTTCAATGTTTGTATGATATCAAGTTGATGAGCTTAAGCCAAGAACTTTTTATCAAAATGTTTGGCTCCCTGAGTAGGACTCGAACCTACGACCCAGTGATTAACAGTCACTTGCTCTACCAACTGAGCTATCAAGGAATTAAAACGTTTTACGACATGACTCTTTAAG
>Ga0208063_1000705_pt1 | contig 10036 bp, 7 predicted proteins | sample DeeseametaMP0203_FD_184219 | JGI IMG/M metagenome (GOLD analysis project Ga0208063, IMG submission 184219) | Marine microbial communities from the Deep Atlantic Ocean - MP0203 (SPAdes) | ecosystem: Environmental > Aquatic > Marine > Oceanic | place: South of Cape Verde, Atlantic Ocean | collected... | reverse complement strand
TTTGGATTGGCTCGATTCCAGTTATGAATTGGGATACGAAGTTATAACCAAAGAACAGTACGACGAATATGGTGTGGAACGCTGTCTGGAAATAATTCTCAAACGAGTAGGAGATAAACCACTGTACATTACCTTTGATCTTGACTGCCTGGATACAACAGTTGCTCCGGGAGTAGCTAACCTTGAACCGGCAATTGAAGGTTTCATGATGCCTGATGTTCTGAAACTGCTGCAGGGGATGCGTGGCAGAAATATCATTGGAGGAGATGTGGTCTGCCTGATGCCGACCAAGGATGCGCCAAACCAAATTACTGCGCATGTTGCCAATGCCATCCTCTTCGAAATGATCTGTTTGATTGCGGATAATTTTCGCGGTTCCTCTTGAGGTATGGTGAAATGCAAAATGCAATGAAAACAGTCTTCAGAATTTATTTTATTCCATGAATTCACACAATTTGAAAATCCATAGCATCGAGACCTTCAGCAATGAATATGTCGGGTTGGTACGTGTACGTACAAAAGATGGTTCCGAGGGCTGGGGGCAGGTTTCACCTTACAATGCGGATATTACGGCTTTGTTGGTGCATCGCCAGATTGCGCCGTATGCACTGGGTAAGTATGCACTGGACATCGAAAGTCTAATCCAGGAAATTCCGGAACGTGAACACAAATTCCCGGGTTCATATTTGCGCCGTGCACTCGCCGGACTCGATACCGCACTCTGGGATTTGCGAGGAAAACTGGAAAACAAAAGCGTTTGCGAACTGCTGGGCGGAACACCAAGACCGTTAAGGGTTTATGCTTCCAGTATGAAACGTGACATAACTCCGCAAGCCGAAGCAGAACGGTTTTTGCGTTTGAGAGACGAATTTGGCTACGATGCCTTCAAGTTTCGTGTTGGCAGGGAATGCGGACATGATGAGGATGAGTGGCCAGGACGTACAGAAGAAATTGTTCCGGTAATCCGTAAAGCGCTTGGTGATGAGGTTGCATTGCTTGTAGACGGCAATAGTTGTTACACTCCGAAAAAAGCGATTTCAGTTGGTCGACTTTTAGAAGACAATGGAATCTGTCACTTTGAGGAGCCGTGTCCATACTGGGAACTGGAGTGGACAAAACAGGTCACGGATGCACTCAAGCTGGATGTGACTGGAGGTGAGCAGGATTGTGATTTATCCACCTGGAAACGAATAATCGAGATGCGGACTGTTGATGTAGTGCAACCGGATGTGTGCTACCTTGGCGGACTGACACGCACCCTCAAGGTCGCAGAAATGGCTCGTCAAGCCGGAATCCCCTGCACACCTCACTCAGCCAACCTCTCCCTGGTCACTGTTTTCACACTCCACTTAATGGGAGCTTTGGAAAACGCCGGGCCGTATGTCGAATTTTCCATTGAAGGGCCGGAATATTATCCTTGGCAATATGACATCTACGAACCCGCATTGGCTGCAAAAGACGGTAAAGTGCAAATTCCGGAAGCTCCGGGATGGGGAATCGAAATCAATCCGGATTTTCTGGAAAAAACCAAGTATCAGATTAGTACATTGAATTAGGAATATTTTGTGAAAATCAAAGACTTAAAAACATTTGTGGTCGGAAATCCAGCGCCGCATTTTGGTGGACGATATTTCATTTTTCTCAAACTCATTACCGACGACGGAATTGAAGGTGTCGGCGAAGTTTATTGCGCAACTTTTAGTCCGCACATCATCGTAAAAATGATTGAAGATGTTTTTGAGCGTCATGTAGAAGGAAGCAATCCTTTCCGGATTGAAGCACTTTGGCGCAATGTATATGGACGCGGCTACACCTTACGTCCGGATGTTTCACTGATGGGAGTCTTGAGCGGCTTGGAAATTGCGCTTTGGGACATTTGCGGAAAATCTGTAGACAAGCCGGTTTTTGAATTACTGGGTGGTAAAGTTCACGAAAAATTGCGTTCATACACTTATCTTTATCCAAAAGACGGAGCAGTTTATACCGAGGACGAACCGCATGTTTACAACAATCCTGAGCTTGCCGCAGAAGCCGCGGCGGCATATGTGGCGCAAGGCTTCACCGCAATCAAGTTCGATCCAGCAGGAGCATATTCGGTTTTTGATCCGCGTCAACCTTCATTGGAAACTATGGATCGTTCCGAATTATTTTGTAAACGAATTCGCGAGGCCGTCGGTTCCAAAGCAGATTTGTTGTTCGGCACACACGGACAATTCACTGCTTCCGGTGCTGTTCGGCTGGCACGTCGTCTGGAAGCCTACGATCCGCTTTGGTTTGAGGAACCGACTCCTCCGGAGCGTCCGGAAGAAATGGCAAAAGTTGCCCGCCAAACTTGCATTCCGATCGCCACCGGAGAACGGTTGACCACCAAATACGAATTTGCCCGAGTGCTTGAAACCGGAGCTGCCTCGATTTTACAACCGGCTCTCGGGCGAGTCGGAGGGATTTTAGAGGCCAAAAAAATTGCGGGAATGGCCGAAAGTCATTACGCCCAAATTGCACCCCATCTTTATTGCGGCCCCATTGAAGGCGCGGCCAATATCCAACTTAGTGCTTGTTCTCCCAATTTTTTGATTTTAGAAGGTATTCAACGCTGGGAAGGGTTTCATGCAGAAATTCTCAAAAAACCTATCCTTTGGGATTCCGGATATGTGATACCACCCACGGAACCCGGACTTGGCGTGGAACTGAATGAAGAAGTTGCCCTGGCAAATCCTTACAATGATTCCGCTTTACATTTGGAAATGGCAGATGCCCCTATTCTTTGAAAGTAGCTCTGCATTTCCGACAGTTTTACCAAATGCGGATTATTCGTATTACACTTTTAAAACTTCAGGCTTTAAAACTTTCTGAATTAGGTTGGAAATATTTGAGAAATTATTGGGGAAGACTGTGACAAAAGTGTGACAAATATATTGCCACACTTTATGTCACTGAAGTAAGTCATTTCAAATGCTGGTGGGTCGGCGGGGGCTCGAACCCCGGACCACCTGATTAAAAGTCAAATGTAGTGGGTAAACAGGGAGAAACTGCAACTAATAAGGATAACAATATCAGTAAGTTCATTGAATTTCACTGTAGCCACATATCCCAGAATATGGCTTGAACCCTGATTTGAAGTGAAACTGAATGTAGAGACGGCTCTGCAAATCCGTACAACGAAACCGCCAAAATAACTCACATTTGTTCGGAGTGACACGACAAAACACGTTACTGTCCAGTCAACTTTTTACTTCTTATCTATAAATATGCAGTAAAGAGGAAACGATTCACACAAAAGAAAAAACTATCTGACTGTCCCCGATTCTGCAGGTCTTCCAGCCAGTTTGATCTTTGTTCTTTGTTTATCATACCTTGGTTTTGGGCATTTTTTGAGATCCACTTCAGCATGCTGTGTGAAAAATTACTTGGAGAATATTCTGTATTTAGAATAGGAATGGGGTCAACTTTGATTTTCGAAAATCCATGTTTTTGCAGAAGTGGTTTTAAATACACCGGAAGATTTGGACTTGGAACAGAATTATCCCAGGCTGAGAATATTTTATTTGTCAAAGAATCATCGGCATTGTTTAAAACCACTCCCCGCCAATCGGTTTCCACAATAGCAAGCCGCCCTCCCGGTTTTAGAATGCGCCGCATTTCAGCAAGCACATTTGGAACATCCTTTACATAGAGCAAAACCTGTGTACAGGAAACTGCATCTAAAGTTTGATCATCAACGGGCAACTTGCCAGCTTCTCCTTTGTAAAATTCTGTCTGCTGCAAGCTTTCGCAACGCTTTCGGGCGTGGCTGATCATTTCAGGATTTTTATCTAAACCAATTACTTTACCTGATTTTCCAACCTGCAGTGCCATTTCATGTGTGAGGAATCCAACACCACAACCTATGTCTAAAACCAGCTCACCAGCTTTAAGTTTCAGTGCAGCCAAAGTTTTCTGCCGTTGCTTCACTATGTCGGCAAGTCGGTAGCTTTCCTCTAAATCCTGGGCTTCTGAAACTCTGCGTTTAGTTAATTTTGGCATGATCAATTAAGGAAAATATGTAAATGCAGATCATCTGTTTTTCTTTTTGAAGAAACTAAATCCTTGCTGAGTAGCACTTGCCAGTACAAGTGCTACCAAAATAACGGTAACACCCAAGGTCTGAGACAGCACTAAACTTTCTCCAAGTAAAATGACAGCAGCTAAAATGGAAACCAGCGGTTCAATATTCAGCATTAGACTCGTTTGCGCGGAACCGATGGTTTTTGTAGCAGCAAATAAACTCAACTGTCCAAAGACAAACAAAATACAAATTGTTGCTATTCCTGACCATACCCATGTAGTCTGAGTCAATGAAAAAGAGTCAGTGAAAAATACAATCAATCCAACCAAGATGACTCCTATTGTGTTAGACAAGAATACCAGATCAGACATGGATATTATTTGAGTTGCTTTAGTGACGCCGACAATCATTCCCGCTGAACAAATTGAACCTCCCAGAACAAGTGCTATTCCACGCCAGTCAAGTACTTCCCAAGTTGGTCCAAGGCTCAGAGCCAGACCTGAAAAAGCGAGAACGAACGCAAAGAGTTTTAGCCAACTTACGACTATACCGTGAATGATGAAATTTAAAAGCAAAACCCAAAATGGAAAGGTGAAGAACAGCAAAACACTGAGGCTGACGGGAATGTATTTTACTGAGCCTAAATATCCCAAACTCATTCCTGCAATGCAAAAACCTATCGCAATAATCAAAAAAACAATAGGTAAATTAGTTGCCTGCAAAGATTTACGAATCACATATTTTAGATTATTCCTGTGAGAGTATGCAGACCAGACTCCCATCAGCAGGCTTCCTGCAAGGATGCGGAAAAAAACAACTGTTTGTGGCGAAGCACCTTCGTCGTACGTTAGTTTGGCCAGGGTAGTTATCAGCCCAAAAGAAGAGGCACAGCTGAAAACATATAGATAACCTCGTGGAATCATTTCCGCACCCTTTCCAATTTCGGATCGTAGAGTGGGCCAAGTTGTAGTTTACATGAATGACGGACGGTGGCGACTTCGAGTTCGTAAGTTCCCGAAATAAAGTATTCATTGTCCACGCCTTCCGGATTTCTGACATATCCGTAGCCAATATTTTTGTTTACGGTGTAACCCCAGCCTCCACTGGTCAGCCAACCGACGACCTCGCCGTTGCGGTAAATTGTTTCACGCCCCAGCAAAACAACATCTGGATCATTAATCGTGAAACAGGCCAGGCGCTTTTTCAATGGTTGTTTTTGTTTAGATAACAATGCTTCGCGACCGATGAAATCAGTTCCGGATTTTAGTTTAACCGCCCAACCCAATCCGGCTTCAAAGGGTGTAGTGTCAGCGGTTATGTCCGCTCCCCAGACACGATAACTTTTTTCCAGACGCAAAGATTCAATCGCCCGATATCCCGCATTGGCGATTCCGGAATTCTTTCCGGCTTCCATCAAAACGTCGTAAACCGATTCTGCGGAATCACGAGGCAAATGCAGTTCCCAGCCCAATTCTCCTACATAAGTTACTCGCAAAGCCAAAACCGCCGGAACGTCCGGTGCGAGTTCTTCTTTAATTTCAATGTTTCGGCACGTTCCAAAGGGAAAATTTTCATTTTCCAAATCGTTTTCCGTAACTTGCGCCAAAACCTCACGCGCCAACGGCCCCATCAATGAAAAGGTCGCCCATTCTTCGGTGATGTCATGCAGTTCAACTTTTTCATCCGCAAGGAATTGACTGCGAATCCAAGCTGAATCGTGTGTCCGGAATCCGGTTCCGCTCACCAAATAAAATTCATCTTTTGCCAAACGTGCCACGGTCAAATCGCACTCGATGCCGCCTTTGGAATTGAGCATTTGCGTGTACGTCAAAGCACCGGAAGGTTTGGCGACATTGTTGGAACAAATCCGGTTCAGTGCTTTTTCTGCATCGGTGCCGATGATACGGAATTTTGCAAACGAACTTTGGTCAAAAAGTGCCACTCGTTCCCGCACCGCACGATGTTCTTCGCCGACGTGCGTAAACCAATTTTGCCTGCTGTAAGAATAAATATCCTGCGCTGTCTCGTCTTCCGGAGCAAACCAGTTGGGGCGTTCCCAACCGAGTTTGGAACCAAAACACGCTCCTTGTTCTTTCAAAATTTCATAAATCGGTGAGGTCAAAACAGGGCGACCGCTTTCGTGTTCTTCGTGCGGCCAACTGAGGGTGTAATGTTTGCCGTAAAGTTCCAAAGTTCGGTTGCGCACCCAGTCTTCGTTTTTGTGGAGATTGCTGAAACGGCGGATGTCCACAACCCACAAATCCATCGGCGGTTCTCCGGCCAAAATCCACTCCGCCAAAGCTTTTCCGGCACCTCCGGCGGCGGCGATTCCGAAAGCATTGAATCCGGCTCCAACAAAATAATTTTTAACTTCCGGAGCTTCGCCTAAAATAAAATTGCCGTCCGGAGTAAAGGATTCCGGGCCGTTCATCAGTTTCCGAATTCCGGCATTTTCCAAAGCAGGAACACGCTCAACTGCCGGAAGCATCAATTGCTCAAAATGCTCTAAATTTTCCGGAAGCAATTGAAAAATAAAATCTTTTGGAATGGCTTTTGAGTCCCACGCAATCGGATTCGGTTCGTAACCGCCCATCACCAAACCGCCCACTTCTTCCTTCCAATAAGTCAACTTATCCGGATCACGCAAAGTAGGCAAATCCGCAGTCACGCCCTGAATCGCTTCGGTGATTAAATACTGATGTTCCACCGAAACCAAAGGCACGTTCACGCCGGTCATTTTGCCCAGTTCATTGGCCCATTGTCCGGCACAATTGACCACGGTTTCACAAAGAATTTCTCCATTTTCGGTTTGCACAGCGGCGACTTGTTGATTTTCAAGCCGGATACCCGTTACCGAAGTTTCTTCAACAATGGTGACACCGCACATCCGTGCGCCTTTGGCCAATGCCTGCGTGATGTCCGAAGGATTGGCCTGTCCGTCCGTTGGCAAAAATGCCGCTCCGATTACGTCTTCAACTTCCATCAACGGCCACAATTCTTGTGCTTCATTGGGACTGAGCAACTCCATTTCCAAACCAAAACTGTGCGCAGTGGTGGCTTGTCGTTTGAGTTCCGTCCAGCGTTCTTTGGTGCAAGCCAAACGCAAACCACCGTTCATTTTCCATCCGGTGGCTTGTCCGGTTTCGCCCTCGATTGTCCGGTACAGTTCCACGCTATTTTTCAAAACACGGGTGATGTTGGCAGAACTTCGCAACTGTCCGACCAAGCCAGCCGCATGAAAAGTACTGCCGCAAGTCAGTTGTCCGCGCTCCAGCACAAGCACATCTTTCGCACCTTCTTTCGCCAAATGATAAGCGACACTGCAACCGATGATGCCGCCGCCGATGATAATGATTTGTGCCTGTTTTGGTAAAGTGTTTGTCATAATTTTTCACATTGGGCAAAAGTTTTTTCAAAGCGTTCCAAATTCTCGGTGGTATATTTTACGTAATCAAAATCGAGTGTGGAATGAATTTCAGAAACCATGCTCCACATTGCTTCACGCAACAGGGAAGCGCATTTCATCGCAAAATAGCGTTTCCACAAATCTGCAGAAATCGTTTGTTCAAAATACATTTCCAACAATTCTTGTTCCAATTTTTCCGGAAATTCGTTGTTCGAGGCAAGGTTGGAAAGGTCAAATAAGGGGCTGTTGAATCCGGCATAATCCCAATCAATCAGCCACAATCTCCGGCCATCGTCAATAAAATTTCCGGCAAGCAAATCATTGTGTCCGAAACACAAATCAATCGTTCCGACCGTTTTTTCCAAATATGCATTGATGTTTAAAAAGTTTTGCAGTTGCGGAATCATTCTACTTTTTCCTTCCCGCAAAGTTTTTGCGTAACCCCGTATCACTTGGAAAACCCAAAAAATCAAAGTGCTTCCCGGAAGATGTTGAGGCATTTCCCGATGGCATTTTTTCAGTAAAGAAAGGACTTTTTCCAAGTTAGAAAAATCCCGCAAATCTTCCTCGACCAAAGTTTTACCTTCAATAAAACGCAAAACCATTGCTCCGGATTCTGCATGAACAACTTCCGGAGAAATTCCGCAGGCAAAAGCAGCTCGACTTGCGGCCAATTCATTAAAACGATATACGCCGTGTTCTGGAATGTCTTCTCCAAGCCGGACAAAAAATCTGTCAGCACCATGTTCCACCCGAAAATTCAGGTTGGTGATTCCACCTTCCACCGGTTCGCACAGAATTGGAAGTTGCCAAAAAGGGAGTGCTTCAACTTTTTTGTTTACATTTTTTGTCATTGTGACTTTTCTCCGGAAAACCAGCCCCAACCTTGTTCTCCACGTTCAGCACGTTTGATTTTTTCATGCCAGATTTTGTACAAGTTGTTTTTCTCTTGTTTTAATAAGGACGACTTTTCCAAATTTTTCAATTCATGTTTGAGAGTCTGGATAAATATGTCTGTTCGGTCTTCTCCGCAAACATTTTTAAATCCTGCTTCTTCCAGTAATTTTGTGTAATCTTCAACCGTATGCAATGAATAATTTCGCTCCCTCATATATGTTTTAAATTCCGGACTAGATTTTGCCTGGCCAAGGCAATAGTCCGTGAAGTATAAGCGTCCACCTGGTACCAAAGTCTTAACGATTACTTCAAACAAACGTGCTTTGTCTTTGATGTGTAAAAAAACATCACGACTGTGAACCACATTAAAGGTAGTATTCGTTTGTATTTCCAGGCAATTTCCCTGTTCCAATGTCACCAGATGTTGCAATCCTTCTTCCTTCAGGCGGGTCTTGGCAATGCGAATCATGTTTGCAGAGAGATCGATGCCGTGAACATGGACCCCGTATTTGCTGGCCAAACGGTAGGCCGGACCTCCCAAACCGCAACCGATGTCCAGCACCCGCATTTCCGGCAGAAGTTTCAGTGTGTCGATGAATTGATCGGTGGTATTTTCTCCTCCGGGACTGATGTAGTTGTGTCCGTAAATGGCCTCATAACGCAGAATGGAAAGTTCTGTGTATTGCTGATTATCGAGAAATTCTGGGGTCATTTGAACTTAAATGCTGTTTTGGCGAAACAACGTTATTAGTAATTTTATCGATTTGTGAAATCTGTTTGTGATTATGAACTAAGTTGAATTGAAAGAGAAGATTACAAAACAAGACTCAAATTCCCAAGCCTGTACGGCGACCTTCGTAGATAACGAAAGGAGCCTGGCGTGGTCCTGCGCTGTCACCGATATTGAAAACATTTAGTCCGGAACCTTGAAGCTCCTGCATGAGGGAGTCTTCTGCAACGTTTGGAGTGGCAAAGACCAGGGTATCCGACTCAATGAACTGAGTGTTTCCGTCTAAAAAACAGAGGACTTCCGCGCCATCCTTGTTCCAGCTTGTAATTGCCGATTCAAGAATGAAATTAACTCGAAGTTTCGCCAGTCGCTGTCGAAGAGGATAATCTGCATTGGTGCGCTGAAGTTCCTTACCTACAAGTGGGTCCGGTGTAACCAGAGTCACTTCGTGTCCGTCTTCAGCAAGTTTCCAGGCAGTTCCGCAACCTTTCCAGTTTCCACCCTCGTCGAGGACTAAGACACGCTTTCCAGGACGTGCCCGACGTGCCATCACATCTTCTGCTGAAAAAACGCCACCGAGTTCAATTCCCGGCAGTTTATGAACATGCGGTATTGCTTTCTGAAATCCGGTATCTGACGGGTATGAGCCTGTAGCTATTACAGTTTTCTCTGCGGCGAATTCCTTGATTTCATCCGCATCCAGAAAAGCATTGAGTCGTACCTCGACGCCAAGTTGTGACAACTGTCGGGCATACCAGTCCAGCAGATCAATAATTTGTCCACGCCGAGGCTGCATTCCCGCCAGTCGGAATTGGCCGCCGAGGCGGTCACCGGCCTCTGCGAGAGTGACATTATGACCGCGTTCCGCGGATACTCTTGCTGCTTCCAAGCCTGCAGGTCCTCCTCCGACTACAAGAACACGTTTAGGTGTTTTTGATTTTTGAAAGCGATCTCCACC
>Ga0208063_1000698_pt1 | contig 10155 bp, 16 predicted proteins | sample DeeseametaMP0203_FD_184219 | JGI IMG/M metagenome (GOLD analysis project Ga0208063, IMG submission 184219) | Marine microbial communities from the Deep Atlantic Ocean - MP0203 (SPAdes) | ecosystem: Environmental > Aquatic > Marine > Oceanic | place: South of Cape Verde, Atlantic Ocean... | reverse complement strand
GACCTCATGTGATACTTCACTAAGCTGTTTAAGCGGTGATGGAAGCATGGGCGAGGAATATAAAGGAATCCCCGTCCTTTAGGGCGGGGAGGGTGTCAAAGAAGAAATAGCTGATAAACTTGAAGATAAAGAAAAGCAACCAAGAACAGAAACAAATGAAAAAGAAGAAACAGCTACTACAAAAGAAGAAGCCACGGTAGAGGCTACAGAGACTTCAACTGGAGAAGAAGTAGTTCCAGAGAAGAAAGAAGAAGTTTCAAGCGTCGAAACATCAACAGAGAATGCAAAAGATAATGATTTCAAAAACTTAAATGACAGTCCAGAAGAATCTAGTGAGGTAAGCAAAACAAAACTTAATGAAGAACATATTTTCCTCATAGATGGCGAAGATTATGTGGAAAAAGCAGAAGAGAAAAAACACGATATCGAGTATATGAAAAAGTGTTGTCAGTTAGAATTTCAGAAAATGAAAGAAAAAATGAAGTTCCAGCACCCTTCTATTTTGAGAGAGTCGCTATTCTTTCCAAGAAAGATAAGAACTATGAGCAAGAAGTAAGATATTGTGAAGACTATATTGAGGCTGTTGATGATTTTTATGCAAATAATAAAGATTCTAATGTAGCTGATGTCAGAAAATCAACAAAGTATCATTCACTAGTAAAAAGAATGGAAAAAGCAAAAAGTTTAATTTCTAAAGATTAAAACTAAAAAGCCCTGATAATTCAGGGCTTTTTATTAAAAGAGATTAATTAGCCAACATCTCATCAATAGCTATATTTGCTAACTGATCAACTCTCTCGTTATCAGGTTGTCCACTATGACCCTTAACCCATTTCCAGTCAATTTTATGCCTTTTTGTTTCTTCTAGTAACTCTCTCCACAGTTCTGCATTCTTAACTGGTTTTTTAGCAGCAGTCTTCCAGTTGTTTTTTATCCATCCATTAATCCATTCTGTAATGCCTTTCATAACATACTGAGAATCAGTCCATAACTCAATATCACAAGATACTTTTAAAGCTCTCAAAGCCCTAATTGTTGCCATCAATTCCATTTTATTATTCGTTGTATCAGGTTCAGAACCATAAAGCTCTTTTTCCCCTTTTTCACAACGTAATATAGCGCCCCAACCACCTGGACCTGGATTTCCTCTACAGGCTCCATCAGTATAAATAACAACGGAATTTTTGTTTTTTTGCATAATAGTCCTTTTTAATTGTATGAAAATAAAAAATTATTCTAAGAAGTCTTTAACAGCCCTTTCTACAATCCAGTCATTTCCTACTTCTACATCAGAGTTTTCAACAAAATCAATAATTTCTGATTTCGTTTTTCCATCAAAACCATCAGTCACGGCCATTCTTAATGAATCACCATAGTCTGGACGATGAATAATATCTGTAGCTAAATCGGTGTAGGCTGTTGAACTCCAAGGCTTAAACCTATCTAAAGACGCATAAATGTCTTCAATAGAATCTAAGACAATTAAACCACTACCTTCAATAAAAGTAGAACGCTCTGACTCAGGCACTTCTGAATACATTTGTTGCCAACTTTCTCTGGTAGTATCCATGTTTGTTCCGTCTATTTCAACCTCTGAAGAACATCCAACCAAAAAAACTGAAAAAAGACTTGCAGACAATAGTAATTTACGCATAAAATAGTGCCTCTCATTGATTTATTAGTTTAACTGATAATGTATATATCAAATATGAGGAGCAAAGTCAAGTTTTAAATTTCTAAAGAAGCACTTCTATTAAAACGTTTTGTTATTTTATTTAATGACATTTTTGTAACATTATCCTTTCTTATGTCATCATTAAGTTTTTCACTCATCTTATCGATAAACATTTCACCTGTTTTTAGTCCATTCTTAACCGATAGTTCCATTTTGGCACTTTCTTGAACTCCTTCGCTTAAAATAGAATAAGCAATCCTACTTTTTGCCTGATCCCATTTGCCATTGTTAACATTTTTTATAGATCCTTCTATTTCTTGAAGCTTCTCAGGGTCTTTTTCTTTTAATGAAAGATTGGTATTTTCTTTATCTCCAAAAAATTTAGCTTTACTATAAGTAAGCGCCTGACGAATTGATTTAAATTCATTGCCATCAAAACTGAAATCCATTTTTTCATCAAGTACACTTTTAGGTTTTTCATTTTCTGGGTGAAACCCATCATTAGAAACATCAAATGTTCTAATATTCCTAATCCCTTTTAGTATATCTGACATACATCACCTTTTATAAATTATATTATCCTTCACTAATAGACAACAATAATAAAAAAAGTTTAAGTAAATAAATAAAAATTTCAAGAAGATTAAATTATTGATTTCAATTAATATATTAAAGTGCTTGACCAAAGTGTTTTGATATAATAAAAGGAAAAAATTAAAGAGAGAAATATACTAGATAGCTTAACAGAAAGCTTATTTTTAAAAGAAAATTTGGTGCCTACTCTTTCTTTTATACCAAGAAAGATTCACCTACAGTGCTTACTGCATTAGCCCCTAAATTGTTATGAAAAAGAAGGCGTTTTAATAAGTCCATGGCAGTTGAGAGCAATAGTATCAACACCAAGTATTTAGTAAATTTTAACTAAAATAAAGTTTGTTATAAATGATAAAACAATGTTAAAATAGTAATACTTTGTTATTGAGATGAAATCTCATCGTTGCCTCGTTTATATAGCGAGGCTTTATTATAACTACAAAAAGGAGTTTACTGTGGAAAGGGTAGGACTAACACCTGAAGATATTAAAGCTAAAAATATAGCTTTCTATGAAGATATGATATCAAATAGGGAAAAATATATAAAAAGAATGAAAAGAAGAGACGGCGCTATTAAAAGATATTTTAAGTTATCGATTTTAATATTATTCTTTTCTTTTTTATATATTTCATATGCATTGTTAACAAAAAGTGAAAATGAAGCACACTATATAATTTTAGGGCTTACATCTATAAATGCTATATTATCTTTTAGGAAGTTTAGAATAAACGATTCTGTTAGTTCTATAGAATCTACAGAGTATGAAATTAATAAATTCAATAAACTAATTGAGCAAGAAAAATAAGCATTAAAAACTAGAAAAAGCATCTTTATATTTTCAATATTAGTGTTATAATTTAAGTAACAGATGCAAAATAAAAGGAAACAACACCAAAGGATTGATAACAAAATTGGAGGTGTTGTATGGATTTACCTTTTGATAAATCAAAAAAAGATGATAAAGAACCTCATTTAATTCCATTAAAAAGAAAATCTTTAACTGAAACAGATAAAACAATATATCATATGTGTAATCGATTAAAGAACAGTCTTATAAAAGAGTGTTTTATTAATCTATTTAGCGAAGAAAAAAAACCCCCACCTACGCTTAATTATAAAAAGCTTTCTCCTTATTTAAAAAATATATCAATAGGTGATATAAGATTGTGTGAAGACACAACAGATTTAATTGATATCAATTATTTTAAGCAAAAACTGGAAAAAACATTAAATCAAATGGGACTTTTGGAAAACAAGGAGTTGGCTAAATATTCACTGAATGTGGAAATTATGCATTGTATGAATGTCAGCTTTAATATAAATGAAGACGATAGTGAAAATCCATTTAAATATATGGTTAGAACAAATTTAATGGCAAAATATACCACGATAAGAAAATCAGATGGTAAAATATCATGTGAACTTTGGTATCAAGGAAAAGGGGATAAAGAAGCATTTGTTATTGATGACAAAATTAAACGTGAGACACTTGAAATGGCATATAATGATAACCTTAATTATATATTAGAGATAATTAAAGGAAATATTTTTCAGTGACAATTATTTAAATTCTTTACGACTTTTAAAGAAAAAGTTAAATCCAAAAATAAGGTGCTATCCTAAGATGTATAAATGCTTTTATTTTCTTTATACGAGATACCTGATTGCTTGCATCACATAACTCTTGTAAGTATGATTTATACATTTTTCTATTCCACTTGATAAGCATTGTATAATGAGAAATTAGCCATTCTGCCTGTTTTTTATTTTCATCAACGTTCTCCCCTTCTAAAGTTACTTTACTTAAATTTTCTAGTCGAGTAAATATTTCTTTATATAATATCTGATAAAAATAAGTATGTTCTTTAAAGAAGAAATGATTGATATCAATATTTTTGTTTTTTAAAGATAAAACAGCCTTATTAAGATTCTTATTATTTGTCTCAGAGGCAAATCCATTTTCTTTAATGGTTTGAAGTATAGGTAACACATGGTAATATTCAAAAGAAGACTTTACACGGTCAATAGCTTGTTTATTTTCAAATGTTTTATAAGATATCTTGTTAGATATTATAGCAACAGATGTTCCTATGAATATGCCAGATATTATGTTGATAGCAATAAAATATTTATCTTCCATGGAAATTCCTTTTTAAGCTATTTTATTTATCATATCAGAAATATCAAAAAAAATCAGCATATTATAAAATAAATGTCTATAAATAGACCTTTTTATGTTATTCTATGAGAGTATATTTTTAATTTTAAAAGGAGCTATTATGAGCGAAAAAGAAAATGACATACTTGAAACTTCAATGGAAAAAGAGACTGTAGTGCAATCTCCTGCATCAGTAAGTGATGACGCAAAAATGAATGTTATTATCGGGTGGGGACTATATGCTGTTGGGTTATTTACTGGTATTTTATTTATAGCAGCGTTTATCTGGGCGCTTATTAAGAAAGATCCAGAAAACTCAGAATTTGAAAGAACACACTATAAAGCCATGACATCTATGTTCTTATGGTCTTTAGGATTATGTGTATTGGGTGTGATAACATATATTTTTATAATAGGTGTTTTTATTATATTAGGTGTCTATGTATGGAATATCTTTAGAATTATCAACGGACTAGTTAAAGCAACAGATAGAAAACCTTATCCTATCAAAAAATAATAATTATTTAAAAGCCTTCTTAGTGAAGGCTTTTCCTTTATGTGAGGTGTTTTATGAATGAAGTAGAAAAAGCATATGATGATTTCGATATAGAAAATAAAAGAAAAGCAAAAGCATCTATAGTTGCAGGATGGGGAATCTATTTATTAAGCTTATTTTTAGTCTTTACTTATTTCGTAGCGTTTGTATGGGCAATTGTAAAAAGAACGAACTGCTCAACAGATTTTGAGAGAAGTCATTATGATTCAATGATATCAATGTTTATATTATCTGTGATATTTAATGTAGTAGGATTTGGTATGTTAATATGGGGATATATGCTAGATAGCAACGGGAATCCTTCTCCTAATTTAATGTTAATATTTAGTGGCTTTGCAATAATGGGAGCAACCTATGTTTGGAATATCATTAGGATGTTAAAAGGTTTATCGCTAGCTTCGGATTTAAAATCGTATTAAAAAACCGCCAAATGGCGGTTTTTTAATTATTCACTCTCTTTGTTTCTTTTAGGTCTTGTTTTAAAAGAGTAATCGTGAAATCCTTTTGCATTTCTCTGATCTTTATCTGATATGGAAACTATATTGGAGTTTTCCTTTTCAGCATTTTTTGCTGACAAAAAAGAACTAATCTCTTGAAATATATCAAAACCATTCATTAAAGCATAAGCCGAATAATCATCGAGATAAGGGTTAGTTATGGTATACCATTTATCTTGAAAAAAGTTTGGGCATACAACGGATACAGGTTGCCCTGTTTCTTCATTGATTTTCTCATTTTCAAAGGGACTTAATTCAAGAAACTCAAAAATAAAACCTCTTGGTATTTTCTTTATTCCTTGTTTATCAATATATTCTTCAAATTCTTTATATGTGTAAAAAATATGTTTATTTTTGGTATCAATAATCATAGGAAAGCACTTGCTACCTATTGTAAGGATAACAAGTTGATAACCTGTACATGTTTTATCAACTCTATTTGCTTTCATGGCATAGCTACGAATTTGCTCTGTATTAAAACACTTTTTTGTATTTATAAAAGTAGATCCTGTCTCTCTTTCATAAACAATTTTGTTATCAATGCCATAACCAAGCATATAATCATAGGATTCTTTGAATTTGCTAATAATTCTCATATAATTAACCTCTTCTGTTTCAGCTTTAATAATACCATATAGGAAATATATACTCAAGATGTTTATGCTTTATTTTTGACAAAGTGCTAATAAATTGTTATAGTTTCATGAATCAAAAGGAGAAACTATGTATAAAAAAAAGAAATTTGATGTTACTACCAAATACAGTGCTTTTAGTTACGCTACTTTTTTGATCTCAAAAAGAGAATACAGCGTCTATAAAATATCTTCTAAACTCAAAGAAAAGGGGTATGAGAGCGAGAACATCAAAGAAGCTATAGATAAGCTCCTAGAACTCAAGTATCTAGACGATAATAGGTTTTGTGAAACTTTTATTCGCTCTAAAAAGAATGGTAATGGATGGGGAGAAAGTCGAATTAGATTAGAGTTAAAGATGAAACATGGTGTAGATGAAAACATTATCAATGAGCTAATGCCAGAATATGATTTTGAACAAGAAAAACTAAAGAGGTATATAAAGAAATTCGGAAAAACCACTCCTGTTGATAACAAAGATTACCAGAAACGAGCTAGGTTTCTGGCAAGCAAGGGGTTTAGTTTCAAACTGCCTTCAATAGAAGAGATGGAGAACTTCGAAGAAGAATATGGTATTTTTTAAGCATATAGTAAACCAGTTCTTATTTTATTGATTTCACTTATCTTATTTTTAATTAGTAAAAATGTTTTAGTGGAATCTCTCTTTGATATATAAAGCCACATGTTTTCAACTTCTTCGACAGTGACACCATCTTTTTTGTTGTCTTCAATAAATTCTTCTGTATACATTTGTTCGATATTTCTTGAAAGATCTACAAAGTCTTGATCTATTTTAGAAAAACGATAGATAGCTTCAGCAATACGCAATCTTATCGTAACAAGTCTTATAATTTGAGCCAGTTCTTTATTAGTATGAAAATAGCCATAAGCAATCGCTGTTACATCATGATACCCTTTTTCTACCATGCTCAGTAAAGCTGTTGCTAACTGACGCTTTCTGGTTTCTGGATCTTGAATTCTAATAACACGATCTAATTCATCTTTTATTAAGTCCAAATCTCTAAAGCTAATTTTTCTATCCATAACTAACTCCAAGCAAAGTAATATTAAATAAGGTTTATATATACTATTATTATACATATAAAAAAGCATAATTAAAAGAGTTATTTTAAGATAAATATGATGTTATAATGGACAACAAAAAAGGAGCATTTATGTCAGACAACATGGAAATACTAAAAAAGAGAGATTTGAAAGAAATAGCTAATAGAGTTAATAATTCAGGAGTAGCGAATTTACTAAGTTATGAAGAATTTTATTTTATTACTAATTATATGGATGAGAAAAAGATTGAAAAAATAATTTTAAATACAACATTAACATCTCCTACCATGCCAACAATGAAATATAGAATCGATAAGAATACTTTAATTATATCCCCATTTTTTGAAGATAATAGTGTAGATAATGCCAATATAATAATCAATAAAAAAGATGTTACTGTCAGTTTCATTAACAATAAAATAGTAGAATACGAAGATAAAATGGGAGTAAAAAGAATTTTAATAAACTATATTGATCAATTAAAACAAATAAATAAGGTATTTAAAAGGATAGATGAGGATAAAAAGAAAAAGGAAGAAGAGGACAAAATATTAAATAAATATGGTATGAAACTTGATTAAAAATACTAAAACTACTTCATATATCCCCGCTATTAAAAGCGGGGATGAATATAGTCAATTTAAATATATAAGGTTAAAAAACCATTATTTTCTATAAGACTATTAAGATTGTGAAGTAATGCCTTGCTATCAGAAGTCTCTTCAAAACTTTTATCTGCTTTACTAACATAATAGGTTTCAATAGCACTACCTAACGTTTCAAAACAGATATAAGATTTTATAATACTATTTTCCTCAGTAGCAGGCTCATCTAATATAGAAAATTTAATACTTGCTATTTTAGTGACAGGACCAAAATCAAACATTCTATTGCTTGTTAAAAACTTATGTGTTTCTCTAGATGTAAAATCCTGTTTGCGCTTATCCGCAGAAGACATGCTTTTGAGTTTTTCATCGCATTTTTTGAAATCAACATAATGCTTAGCATACATATCAACAAAGATGTTATCTTTCTGACCAAGAGATTTAGCTTTTTCAACAAATTCTTCTCCCGAAGAACATTCTTTAAGTTCTGGATAGAAATTAAAAATACCGTGCTTGTAAATATCTATTGTTTTATTATCAAGATTTGCAATAACAACAAGCTCAATAAAAAGGCCATCAAGTGGTCTGAAACTTGCATCAGGGAGATTATAACCAAAGTTATTGAGCGGTGTAATTCCTGAGTCTTTACTTGATATAGAGACACTATTTATCCAGTTATCAGAGCTATTTTCTTTCCCGATAAGATATTTATCAGTATCTATATCAATGAGTGAGTTAAGCTCATATTCCTTAGTTCCCCGCTCTCCATGTTCAGATGGTACTAGAGAAATAGACGATAAATCAAAATCTTCAGGGATATCTTCAATCATGTCTCTAATATCTCTAAGAAAGTAAGGCAGTAAAGCACCTGTCTTAAAAAAGCCTTTAAAATCATTATTCTGTATAATTCCAAAAACACCGCGAGTAGCCATACTAGACACCTTTTCAGTTGATTTATGTATATAATTATACAGCAAAAATACTACATTTTCAACCTATTATTTTGTTTTCTTCATAGTAGAACTGCTCTATATTTTGGTTTTGGATTTTCTCTATATAATCAGATTTTAATTTTTCAGAATGATATTTAGTGAAACATTTACTGAATGTGTTATAGCCTAATATAAAATCTAATTCATGATTTATATCAAGTTCCAAAACAGATTCGAATATTGACTTCAATAACTTTCGCTTACTATCAGTATCTAATCCAATGACAGAAAACACAATGACAGAAAACACAATGATATAATTTCCCTTTAGTATTTTTTTATATTTTCTTTATTTTCTTCCACGGTTTTATACAATATTAATATTTAATGAGTATAAAATTAAGCAGAATAAAAGTAAAACAAAACATCGCTTTAGAAAAATTCATCAATAAGCTTATTAAGTTGATTTTCATCAAAAACCAATGTTTTTAGTTCAAGATCAAGAGCAGATGAAATCATTTTAGAATCTATATCTTTTTTCTCTTTATTTCTCATCTTTTTACATAAAGATTCTACTTTATCAATATTTTTGTTATGTCCTAAATCATTTTTATCAATAAAATCAGCTAGCTTTTTAAGCTCATTATGGAAGTGTTTCTTTAAAAAATGTGGTTTACCTCTTTCTAAAGACATCTTAATATAGTTTTCTTTATCCTTTTTATCTAGTAAAGAGAATTGTCTTTCAAAAATATCAACGAATTCATAAAAAATTTCTGAATCTGAAGAATTATTTTCTTTCATTGGCTCTAAAATCCCCCTTTCAAAAGAGTTAAAGGCTCTCTTGCCAATAATCTTTTCTATTTCAGCAGGGGTTAATAAAAATACACCTTGCATGTTGTCAGCAAGCATCTCAGCAAACTCTTTAGTGTTTCCCATTTAACTACTCCTTAAACTTAAGTTTTAATGCGATAAATTTTTCATTTTCAAGAAAATATCAAACAATACAATACTTTTCAAGACTTTTTTTATTTTTTTATTATCAATATTTATATTTAAACATAAAAAATAATTGACAATAGAGAATATTATTTAACACAAAAACACATGATAATCGTTTTTATGTTAAACATCAAGCACTATATATAAAGTTCTCATACTTAAATATATACAAAAAACTTTATGACATAAAGAGTTACTTACCTATTCCAAAGTGCTCTATAAAAACGTTTGCGCTATATACATACGATGTGTTTTAATCCCTCTCCCTTATTCATGGGTGGAAGGAAATGTGACGACAGCGTGAGTAAGATACTAAGTATATATACGTATATATTTAATACAAAAGAAAGGTGTTACTGGTGGAATCTAGCAAAGCACCACCTCTATGAGTGGTTAATATACAATAATGAGATATTAGCGGCGTTGAGGGGGCTAGAGCGG
>Ga0208063_1000695_pt1 | contig 10215 bp, 9 predicted proteins | sample DeeseametaMP0203_FD_184219 | JGI IMG/M metagenome (GOLD analysis project Ga0208063, IMG submission 184219) | Marine microbial communities from the Deep Atlantic Ocean - MP0203 (SPAdes) | ecosystem: Environmental > Aquatic > Marine > Oceanic | place: South of Cape Verde, Atlantic Ocean | collected... | reverse complement strand
CCGCCACCACGTGAACATCACCATGTGCAAGGCGAAGGCCAACGGCAACTACATCAACTCCATGCTGGCCCTGAACGAAGCCATCTCCGGCGGCGCGGAAGAGGCCCTGTTGCTGGATAACGAAGGCTACGTGGCTGAAGGTTCTGGCGAGAACATCTTCATCGTACGCGACGGCGTGCTGCATACCCCGGAATTGACCTCCTGCCTGGAAGGCATCACCCGCGCCACGATCCTCGACTTCGCCCGCGACATGGGCCTGGAAGTTCGCGAGCGCCGCATTACCCGCGACGAAGTCTACATCGCCGAAGAAGCCTTCTTCACCGGCACCGCCGCCGAAGTACTGCCCATCCGTGAACTGGATGGCCGTCAGATTGGTGAAGGTAAGCGTGGGCCGGTTACCGAGAAGCTGCAGGCTAAGTACTTTGCGGCGGTTAAGGGTGAGTTGCCGGAGCATTCGGATTGGTTGACGCTGGTTAACGCTTAATTCCGCCATAGTCCTGGGTAAAAGGATTGGAGAATCATGTCGAGTCAAGGTATTGGTCGAGAAGTCTTTGAAGTGCAGGCCGAGGCCTTGCGCGCAACGGCAGAAAAGTTGAGCCAGGAGTTTGATCAGGCGGTAGACATGATTCTGTCAACGTCCGGTAGGGTTATTGTGTCTGGCATGGGGAAGTCCGGGATTATCGGTAACAAGATTGCGGCTACACTGGCCTCTACCGGCACCCCCAGCTTTTCTGTGCATCCTGCGGAAGCCTATCACGGCGATTTGGGGATGTTTACGGCAGATGATGTTGCCATTTTGATCTCATACAGTGGTGAAACAGAAGAGGTGATACGCCTGGTTCCCTCATTGCGCCATTTCGGAGTCAAGATCATTGCCCTGGTGGGCAATCCTGAATCGACATTGGGGCGCAACAGTGACCTTGTTTTAGATGTGTCGGTGGAGCGAGAAGCTTGCCCAAACAACCTGGCACCAACTACCTCCACAACAGTAACGTTGGCGATGGGCGATGCTCTGGCAGTTGCCTTAATCGAGCGCCGCCAGTTTAAACCGCATGATTTTGCTGTTTTCCACCCCGGCGGGAGCCTTGGGCGGCGATTGCTCACGCGTGTGAAAGATGTGATGCATACCGATCTGCCGATATGCACATCGCGCGATAGCATGAAGGAAGTGATCATGACCGCAAGCCAGGCGGGATTGGGGCTTGCTGTTGTGGTCGATGATGGCGAAATAAAAGGTATTATCACCGACGGCGACCTTCGCCGGGCGTTGTTCAATCATGACTCGCTTGATGGTTTAACAGCAGAAAGCGTGATGACTCGCAGCCCAATGCTGATCAACGAGAATGAGATGTTTGCTGACGCAGAGAATATCATGCTGAAAGCGAGTATCACTTCTCTTTTGGTTGTTAGTGAGCAAGGGGCTTTAAGTGGGGTGTTGAAGCTGCAGGATGCGGGTAGGGTTGTTTACTAATCCGAAATAAAGTAAGCGGACATCACCCGGATATATAAGCCAAGTCCGGATGACCAAAAAACGACTTCAATAACCGTGGCAGTTTCTGCAAGCGCCGAAGCTGCCGGTAAACAATGCTCCGAAGTTGTTCTTTACTGTTGATGATCTTTTTACCGACGTGGTGGTACTTGATGTAGCCCCAAACAGACTCATCAGGATCCAGCTCCGGTGAGTACGGTGGCAGGAAGAACAGCTTGAGTTTGCCGTCAAGACTCTCGACATACTCGCGAGCGCGACGAGCATGGTGAACCGGGTGGTTATCGAGGATCAGGAAAACCGGCTTGTCAGCGTCTTGCACCAGAGCCTTGAGGAAACCGAGAAACGCATCGGTGTTCATGGTGCCCTGAATCGTTTTGAAGCGAAGCTCACCGCGAGGGGAGATAGCCGAGATCAGATTGATGCTGAATCGACTGCCGGTATTGCGGATGACCGGAGTGTCACCCTTGGGTGCCCAGGTTGTACCACTGTGATAATCAGACCGGATACTGGCTTCGTCACCGAAGTAGATGGTAGCACCGACTTTTTTGGCTTCCTTGCGGATTTCCGGGTAGGTCTCTTCTTTCCACTGCTTCACAGCCTCTGGTTTTTGCTGGTAAGCCCGATGCAGTGGTTTCTGGGGCGTCAGCCCCAGGTTTCGAAGCAGACGACCCACCGAGACATCGCTTAACCGGACGTTGAACTTTTGCCGGATGAGCTCACGCACACGCCCCCGGGTCCACAGGGCAAAATCAAACTTCAGCTGGTCCGGTGTAAAGGTCGTTATCCAGGTATACAGCTCCCGGATCTGGGCGCCGCTCAGTTTTTTGGGGCGACCAGAAATTTGCTTGGCCTTGAGTGCGTCAAAGCCACCCTCGCGGTAGGCAGCCAGCCATTCATAGATTCGTGCGCGGCTCATGCCAAGTGCTTTGATGACGACTTCCGGGCTCTCACCATCCATGACTCGTTGAACGGCGCGAACGCGAATTGCTTCTAAGGTTTTGTGATCAAGTTTACGACCGTCATCGTGGCGCATGTGTGCAAATATCCGATAAGCTTGGCGAGCGACCGCTACATTATAAATGATGTTCGCTTACTTTCGTACCCATTAGTAATTTTTTACTTTGTTAGAATCGTTTGTTTGCATCCTCCAAATATGGGTAACAATGCCGCCTACAACTAGTGCGAAAGCGTATTGGCCAGTTGAGTAAAACATAAAAGACTCAAAGGAATTAACTATTAGCCAGAACGTAACGAAACCTAAGTAGAATGTAAGCATATCGCCCGGCATAACACCTCGTCTCCAAGCTTTGATTCCCTGTTGTGTTGTCCAAATCAGGATCGCCAGAAAAAGAGCGAGTCCAAGAAATCCAAAGTTCGTTAGAATATCCATATATGAGCTGTGTAAATGCTCAGTGCGGGCCTCTATCCAGGAAGGAAGGTGTTTCGAATGGTCAAGCACCAACTTTCGACCGTTGCCTCCCCAGCCAATTAACGGTCGTTCCATAATCCAAGGGATGGCCGCTTCCCAGCTAACAATACGGTAGGCGATACTTGAGGACGTGTTGTCGATACTAACGTCAGAAAAAAGCTTCTCAATAACTTTGGTTTCGGCGATGATTCGGTGTTCAATGACGTTACTTAATGCGAAAGTTGTGAATGCTGATATGAAGGCTGCTACGGTTATAGCCACGATGATAATTTTTTTACGTATTTGTGGCGAACGGATGCGGATTAACCAGATGATTAGGGCTGTAACGAAGATAGAGCCTGCAGCAATGCAGCCTAACCATACGCCACGAGTTTGCGCCATGACAGTAACTGCGCCAGAAATAAGCAATCCAGCTATCCAGAGTGATGTACGTAAGATTCGTGCTTTGCCTGGTTTGATGAACCTCCGACTGAATGCGATTAGCCCAAGAAATGCTAGGGCATAGAGCATGGCTGTATGCTGAGCATTGTTTATTCCAAAATCGATTCGTTTCCCTTGGAATCCTAGGAGCAATTCCTCTATGCCGTCTCCAGTTAACCAGGGTGCGGAGAGTAGTGAGAGGGCGAACACGCCCCAAGTTGCAAAAGTTCGGTGGGTTTCTCCTCCTAATAACCAAGCCACAGCAATAAATAGAAACCAGATGGTAAGGCGATGTACTTTAGGAGAGCTTTCTGCCCAATCTGGATGGTGGACATGAGAAAAGGTCCAGGATAGTAGGACGACAATGACGGCTCCAAGTAGCATCCATATGGGAGGGGAGAATCGTAGCTCACGGCCCATTAAGAAAATGCCGCCAAAGCCCAGTAAGACCAAGAGTACGGATACATAACTCTCAACTGGTTCTATAAGCAGTCTAGTGGCGGTATAAATAAGAAGAACCAAAAAACCCACGATAGATAGCCACCTTTGGCAATGGTTGTTTCCAAGTGGTGTAATTCGCTTGAGCGAAGAGTCTTTGGGGAAGTCTGTTAACAAAAGATGGCTACCTTTTGAGCTCATGATTTATGTATATTCAAGCAGGTCTTATAATGGGTGATTGTTTCGCCACCAATTGCGGTCCATGAAAACTCCTCTATTGTACGTTCACGGCTGCGATGCCCCATTTGGGAGCAGGTGGATGGCGCATTTATTAATTCTTGAAGTGCATTAGCCAATTGCTCTGGGGACTTGGGTTCTACAAGTAACCCATTATCTCGATGACGTAAAATGGCGGGTATGCCGCCAACATTGGTGCCGATTAATGGAAGGCCGCACGCCATGGCCTCCAGTCCGGCTATACTTGTTGCCTCCATCAGGGATGGCAGTACAGATACATCGCATCCTCGATAAATTTCTGGCATCTCATGGTTGGGCACTCCGCCGAGCATGTGAACCCGATCTTCAACTCCCGCGTTTCGGATAATTCGCTCAAACGCTTCCTGATCAGTTCCTGCCCCGGCTACAACCAGGTGGAGGCGGGGGTGGTTAAGCTGAGCAATGGCATCGGCTAAATAGAGAACCCCGTTTTTTTCATAGAGACGTCTGGCGAGAGCGACAACAAATGAATCATGAGGGATATTAAGTCGCTCTCTCAAATTGGATGGACTTGGTGCAAATATTTTGGTGTCAACGCCATTGGCAATGAATTTCACTGGGCCTTTATAGCCGCACTTTCTCGTTGCCTCGGCTAACTCTTCGCTAGGTGCAAGAATTAAGTTGGCTACAGATAGCTCAGCTGCCATTTTATCCAGTTGACTTTGGTGTTGCTTTACGCGCTTAAGAAAAGACGATGTGTGGTTAGTAAATATCACCGGAATGTCTAGATTTGAGCAGGCCCTTAGAGGCCTCATGCCGTGTACATGAAGGATGTCAAGCTTTCCTTCAGTATTTAATTTCTTGAGGTAGCGGCTCAGTTGCCAATCGTAGATCCAGTGGCTTTTCGCAAGCGGAATTCGGTGAACATGCATTCCATTTAGGGTTTCTTGTCGAGGCGTTGATCTATCTTTCCAGCGGGTCAGAACATGCACCTCGTGGCCCAGATCGACGAGCGCTTTACTTAGCTCAAATACGTGCGTTTGCACACCCCCAATACTCGGGGGAAATTCATTTGTCAGCATTGCAATTTTCATGGTCGCCCCTTTTAAGAATGGTGTGTATGTTTGAGAAAGTACTCCACAATCCTCGTGGAGGCTTGTCCGTCGCCATAAGGGTTGTGGGCGAAAGCCATCCGGCGATAGGAGTCGGGATCATTCATGAGTTCTTCCACATTTGCGACGATATCGTCCTCTCGCGTGCCGACCAGTCTCACTGTGCCGGCTTCAACGGCTTCGGGGCGTTCCGTAGATTCCCGGGTGACTAGCACTGGCTTCCCTAACGATGGTGCTTCTTCCTGGATTCCGCCGGAATCTGTCATTATTAGGGTTGCTTTCTGCATCAGATAAACAAAGGGAAGATAATCCAAGGGTTCAATGAGGCTTACATTGGGTAGCCCTGATAGTAATTTGTATACTGGCTCTCGGACCTTTGGGTTCAGGTGGACGGGGTATACAATGCCAAGGTCAGGGCGCTTATTGGCAAGCCTTCGCAGTGCTTGACAGATCTGTTGGAAGCCCTGTCCGAAATTTTCTCTGCGGTGGCCCGTAACAAGAAGTATGTGCTTGTAGCTTGATAGTTCATCCAGCTTTGAAGCCTGACGACATCGGGCTTGTAGCTCCTTATCTTGCTCCAGCTTCTGTACTGTATCAAACAGCGCATCAACGACCGTATTTCCTGTAACTAATACATTATCCGGAGATACACCTTCCTGAAGAAGGTTTCGACTTGCAGCTTCTGTGGGAGCAAAGTGCGTATTGGCAATTGTTCCGGCAAGTCGACGATTCATTTCTTCCGGCCAAGGTGCATAAATGTTACCTGTTCGCAGGCCGGCCTCTACGTGGAAAACAGGCACTTTCTTATAGAATGCAGCGAGGCTTGCCGCCATTGTGGTAGTGGTATCTCCGTGAACCCCCACCCAATCTGGGTGCTCAGTCTCCAAAACGGCTTCAAGGCCTTTCAAAACGCCTACAGTGATATCTGTGAGATTCTGATGTGGTCTCATAAGATTCAAGTCATAGTCAGGCACAATCTCAAAAAGTGACATGACTTGGTCTAGCATTTGGCGGTGCTGTCCGGTAACGCACACACGAACATCACAGCAGGCTTCTTTGAGCCGCTTGATTAACGGAGCCATTTTGATTGCTTCAGGGCGTGTGCCAAATACGAGCAGAATTTTCATAGTAGGTAGAAGTTTCTCAAAATAAAATGAGTAATTAACTAGTCTGTGATCGTGTTGAATTATGATCAGGGACTAGTGGCGCAGTCGTGAGCTTTTTCCCACCCGATATGGTGGTTTGGCTGTTGGATAAAACCCATTCTTGTTTCTTAATAGATGGGCGTGACGATTTATGCTAAAAACGGCCTTAACGATAGGGTGGAGTAGATAGTAAATTCTCGAAACCTTGGCCCTTTGTCTATTGGACTTGGCAATACTGCTGGGCGCAGCGTTGGCTTCGTACACCAGGTGAGGTTCAACACCGAACAGGCGAAGCCCGCCTTCCCAAAAGTGGTCATACATCTTGTCGATAGGCTCTTTAATCGTGCTGGCATGTTTCAGCACCTTTTCCATGCCTGTGCGATTCAGGTAATACGCTTGGGTTCCCAGCCAGCCTCGCTCCGGACGCACAAGTTGGTGACTGCCATCTCCCAGGGGCTGGACAACCTTCCGCTTGCGGATTTTTAATCCCATCAGCCTGACCATCTCTACCTCGGAAGGTAGAGTCGTGATCTCTCCCATAATCCGGGCGAAGTCCGGCTCAAGTTTAACGTCATCTTCCAGAATACAGACCGACTCGAAACCTTCGTTCCAAGCCTTTTTAATCAGTCTCAGGTGTGAGAGATAACACCCCACCTCAGGAGGGGTTAAATCACACAGATGGCGTAAGCGAGTCCGGTGTTTCGCCAGCTTTTCACCAGGTTCAAGGGCTGGCATAGCAGAGCGGCCATCCACGGCCTGAAACAGGTTCGCCTCTAGTCCCTGGCTTTTCAGTGCTTGCTGCAGCTCCTGAACATTCTCTGATTCCGGTTTGAGAGTAATGATCCAGTAGCTAGTGTTCATTAAGGTTGTCAGTTACTTCTTGTGGATGGATTGGTAGAGATCGAGATATTGCCCAACAATGACGGACTCGCTGAAGTTTTGCCAGTAATGTTGGCTTGCGTTATGGGCAAGCCGGCCTGCTTCCGCCGGGTTGTCCAGAAGCTCACGAATCGCTTCAGCCAGAGGTTCTGGCTTATCAACCGGCGTAATGACGCCCGTCTCGCCGGAGTCTATCAGCTCCCCCGGTCCCTGCGAGTTGGTGGCAATAATTGGGCACTCGTGCGCCCATGATTCCATGACGATAGACCCCAGTCCTTCATGGCGGGAAGGGCAGACAAACAGGTCCGCAGTTTTCATTAGCGTGGTTACATCGTTACGCCATCCGAGGAACCTGACCCGGTCATCAAGGCCCAGTTCATGGCACTGTTGTTTCAGGGCCTGCTCCTCTGGGCCACTGCCAGCGAGCCAAAGCATTGCGTCCGGGACCTTTTTTAATGCCTGCAGCAGGATGTCGAAGCCTTTGTTTTCGTGCAGGCGCCCGGCGGCCAGAATCAGTGGCCTGTCAGCAGGGGTCTCGAAGCTGTCTCGGGGCAAGGGCTCCACCGGTGTTTCATCGGCAAAGTTCGGAATATAAAACACCCGGTCGGCGGGCATGCCGCCCTGGATCAGGTGGTCACAGATACCCTTGGAGATTCCTACCCAGTAATCTGCATGGCGGTAGTACTTCAGGTTGTAATAGTGCCCCAGACGACTTATCAGGGTGTAGTCACCGGGTGGCGTGGCAATTGAAGCCCGGTTCATCCAGGTCATGACAATGTCTGGATGGAACTGACGAAGTGCACGTTGGTAGCGCATGCGGTCAAGCAGGTTCAGTTGGCCCCCAAAGCGGAAGCCTTGAGTGGGTACGCCTCCAGATTCCAGTGCATCTATCCGGTGCTGGTGTGCCCGAATGAACGCTTGCTGGTTCACTTTGCCGGTGGCCTGCAGGCCCTTCACCAGACGAACGAAAAAATTTTCAGCCCCGCCGCGCTCTGCGCCGGCCAGCACTTGGGCTACGCGGTGGATGGTTTCAGTTGATTGGCTCATGAAGACGGTGAGTCCTCCTGTTCGCTGGCGTTGATGTCTTGCGCCAGAGTCGATTCCGGGCGTCCGTCGTGCAGAAGGAGCCCGTGGTAACCAGGGAAGCTGTCTTGGCCCCGCTGCGAAAGCAGCGTGTTAACCCGTTCATGCAGGTTGGCGGTTTTGCGCGCCACCTTCTTTTTTCGTTGGGCGGCAGGTAGCCAGTGGAATGGAATCAATCCGGCACTACCCAGGCCATCAATCACCACCAGCCTGGAAATAAGCCCTTCTTGGCGTTGTTGCACCACGATGTTGTGCAGCAACAGGTCGCGTGAAGGTACTATTTCCTGTTCCCATAACCGGCAAAGGTTATCAATGGCGCGTTGAACCTCTTCGTTCAGGCCGTGGTCCCAGAGATATTTTTTAAGCGTCTGTGAGATGGCACCGTCGTGGTCGCGGATGAGTTCCGACACCAGTCCCTTGCCATAATCGGTGTCCACAAAGCCAAAGCATCGGCTGATGTTTTGAAACACCTGTTCCCCGTAAGTGCGCGTTAGCTGCTGCATCACCAGGTATTCTTCCCGGTTATCGTCAAAGCTGTATAACGGCTTGAGGTTTTTGGGGAAGCCTTTCTTGCGCCGACGGTCTTCCAGGGTGAAATCCGGCCGCCGGACCTTGATGCATCTCTGGTCGTCTTCGGGATGCACAAAGCAGAGGCGGTTACCGCCTTGGGCGAACGGTTCCTGTGCGGACAGAATCAAGGTCATCGCTGACTGCCATCCAGATTGATATCCCGGGCCCAGACATACTCATGTGAGAAGGGCTGCATCATGGACGCTTCAACAATGTACTGGGCGTAAAGCCGGGAATTGATTTCGGTATGGAAGAATTCCCGCGCGCGGGAAGCCCACAAGCGGCGTTTGGCATCGTCATGGTGGAATTCGCGAATTTTGCCGAGCAGGTCTTCCTGGTCGTTGAAGTAGACCACGCTTTCCGGTGGCAGAAGCTCGTCAAACCGGGGGCCGCTGTGGGTGAACTGCAGGATGCCGTTACCCGCCAATTGCGCCATTCGGGCGGATGAATACCAGTAGTGACCCTCCTGACGGTTCAGGTTAAGGCCCATGCGGGTCTGTGCCAGCGCGCGGTCGTAGTCCCGTCCCCAGACTGGGGGCTCGCCAAAGCTGCCAAAGGTCTTGAAGTTCAACTCGTCACCGAGTTGGTCCTTCAGCCATTTGACCATTTCCAGGCGCTTGGTGAAGTTGGTGCTGTTGCTGCAGAACAGCAGGTCAATATCCAGGTCCGTGCGCTGGTCGTTGCTCATGCACTCGATGGCAGGGTCTACGGGGTTGGGCATGTGGTAAACCCGAGCACCCAGGCCCTCGAAGATATCCAGTTCGCGACGGCCGGTGGAAACAAAAATGGCATCGACAACCGAGGCCCGGTGCTTGATCCGCTCAACATTGTCCGGCACAAACAGGGGATCGTTGTTGCAGTGGGCAATGGTGATCGATGGGCGCCGCTTGCGGATTTCTTCCAGAGTCTCGTTTGTGATGATATCGCAATGCCCGGCGATGATCAGGTCGGGCTCAACGGCATCCACGGTTTCCAGCAGTTTCTGGTTGGCCTTGTTTTTACCCAGGTCGCGAATACCCAGCGGTGCTTCGAAGGCTGCCACGTCCCGGTCACTAAAGACCGAAACATAGTGATCGTTCTTGATCAGGCCGTTGGTCAGCTTCTGAGCCCAGCTCACCCGGGTCTGGCCGTACCGGCGCAACTGCTGGTAGGCAATGTGTAGTACTCGCATGTCTGGCGGGTCCCTTGGATAATAAAACGATTATTGTACCAGTCGGCCTGGTCAGGGTCTTCTGCTGTGGGTTACAGCTCTGTGATAGACCTCAAGGGTTGCCTGTACCTGGTGCTCCAACTGAAACTCTGGATGTACAACAATCCGGGGATGCTGGTGTAGCTGTTCATGTACCCTGGCTGCAAAAGTTGTCAGGTCATCCGGTGGTACCAGGCCTTCGGGGAAACAGGCGGACAGCGACTCTGCCGCCCCGCCACGGTCGA
>Ga0208063_1000692_pt1 | contig 10242 bp, 7 predicted proteins | sample DeeseametaMP0203_FD_184219 | JGI IMG/M metagenome (GOLD analysis project Ga0208063, IMG submission 184219) | Marine microbial communities from the Deep Atlantic Ocean - MP0203 (SPAdes) | ecosystem: Environmental > Aquatic > Marine > Oceanic | place: South of Cape Verde, Atlantic Ocean | collected... | reverse complement strand
AGGGTGATCAGAAAAGCAAATAATCGTTTTGCCAGGAAGGTCGTCATTTCATTTGTTAAACCCCGCGCTCCAGGGAATTTCCTGAAGCGCCTTTGAGGAAATTAATTGTTCCAGCTGACACCAGTCAAGTCATTGGCCTGGACGGGGCTGTTTTCCCAAAGTCCATTCACGTTTTTGTTCCAAATTCCCAGTTTTGCCAACTGAAAAAGGAAGCCGTTGACGGCATCTTTAGCCAGAATCGCCTGGGCTGCACCCATCAGGGCATAGCGGCGTTTTGGATCAGAAGTTACGTTGAGGCTCTCAATGACTGCATTGAAGCCTGCATTGCGGTATTGAAAGTAATATTTTGGGCGGGTGTATATACCAATGTCCATCGGTTCAGTATGTGAAACGATAGTCAGATCAAAGTCTTTGTTTTTGAAAACTTGATCCAGCCATTGTGCCCACTGAACAGGAATTATTTCCAATTCAATTCCGACTTTACGAAGCTGAGCTGCAATGATTTCACCACCGCGACGAGCATAACTGGGAGGCGGTAATTTTATTGTTGCTTTAAAACCATTTGGATAACCGGCTTCTGCCAGCAATTGTTTGGCCTTTACCGGATCATGTGGGTACGTTCCAGTCAGATCGACATATGCAGCATGGTGCGGAGCAAAGTGAGTCCCTATTGGAGTTCCAAAACCAAACATGGCTCCGTCAATGATTTCCTGTTTGTTAAGTGCGTGGGCAATGGCCTGGCGTACCATGAGATCATTGAATGGTTTTTGCTGGTTGTTGGTAGAGAGGATCGTTTCACCTTCAGTACTGCCGACTTTTACAGTGAAACTCGGATCGCTTTGAAATTGTGCAGCCATTTCCGGTGCAGGAAAGTTAGCGAATGCATCGACATCGCCCGCCATCAATGCTGCAACAGAGGCTGCAGGATCAGGAATAATTTTGAAGGTTGCAGTTTTGAGTGCTGGTTTTTTGCCCCAGTAATTTGGGTTTTGCCCCAATTCAATCCTGTCACCTTTAACCCAACGTTTGAAAGTAAAAGGACCAGTACCTACCGGTTTGCTTTTGTTGGAACCTGCACTTGCTGAATCGACAATTACTGCATCGCCCCAACCCATGTTAAACAAAAAGTTACCTGTTGGAGTTTTCAGTTTAACAACCACAATATTTTTGCCTTGCGCCTCAACTGAAGTAATCGCTGAAAAAAGTGCTTTTTGGGCATTGGTACTGTTTTCGGCAGTTGCACGCTCCAATGAAAAAACGACATCACTGGAATCAAATGCAGCACCGTCATGGAATTTTACTCCCCGGCGAAGACTAAATGTATAGGTAAGTCCGTCTGAGGAAATAATCCAAGAGTCGGCCAGTGCCGGCAGTACTTCTGCATTTTGATTGATGCGTGTCAGACCTTCAAAAACATTGGCATAAACCACTTCGTCAATTGCGGCTGCAGCTCCCGCTGTGGGGTCAAGATGTGGCGGTTCCAATGACATCCCCATTGTTAAATGTGTTTTTGCGGCAAATGCAGATCCGGAAAAGATCAGTGCAGATCCACTGATCAGTAACAATTTTGCGTACTTTTTAAAAATTGATTTCATTATATTCTCCAAAGATGTGAATTAATAAACCTCCTCATGGAGGTGTTGAAAAAAGAAGAATGGGTATCATCACTAAAAAGCTAAAAAATAGCAAATTAAATTAAATTCTAATTGAATCCTGATACGAGGTCCATATACCCAATGATTCTGCAGCATAAACTCCACGTGAAATTGCACGGGCCACACAGTCTGCGGCCATCATACCAATACGCGCAATATCAACAGGCGGCATGGCAGAAAGAGGAATTTTCCCTGTTGCCAAAACAAAAATTGTATCTCCGTCAAAAGGAGTGTGTACGGGACGAATTGCCCGGGCGAAACCGTCTTGCGCCATGATGGCAACCCGTTGAGACTGGGCTTTTGTCAGTGCTGCATCTGTAGCTACTACACAGAGTGTGGTGTTCATAGAAACACTTCCAGCAGCAGATTTTTCTGAAGACTTTTCTGTTTGCTGAAAAGGGCTTTCGAAATCGAAATCAAGTGAGAGTTCGTTTATTTTTTTCTGCTCACTTTCCGGTTCAAATTTTGGTGCACCCCGCCCTCCAAATTCACCGTTACGTTCAAAGGGCCAGGCCCAAAAATCAGCTCGTCCCGGAAGTGTCACTGAGCCAAACGGATTTGCTGCAGCGAGTGCACCCACGGTGAATCCGACGTTTCCGCTTCCGGGACCTCCAGTGAGGATTCCGGATTTTTGCTGCAAGGATGCAGTGCCGATTCCACCTTTGAGTGTTCCTGCACTTGCTCCGGTTCCCGCGCCGATATTGCCCAGTGGGCATTCAAGGTCCGCGCTGGCCACTGCCGATTTCCCGAACTCAAAATAAGTGTGCTCATCCATTTCGGATTTGTCACCACCGTTTAGTAAATCAAAGAGAATTGCTGACGGTACTATGGGTACTCTGACATCGGTCGCAACAGGGAATCCGCGGCCGGCTGATTTTAACCAGGCCGCAACTCCGCTTGCAGCATCCAATCCCATGGCGGAGCCTCCACTGAGCACAACCGCATGTACCTCTTCAACCAGGTTTGCAGGATGCAGGGCATCTGTTTCGCGAGTTCCGGGAGCACCTCCCCGGCAATCTACTGCGGCCACAGCAGGCTCATCCGGAATAACAACCGTAGTTCCACTCATTAATTTCATGTCTTGTGCGTGTCCAACTTTGATTCCAGATACGTCCGTGATGCTGTTTTTAGGTCCAGGCTGCATATTATTTTTGAGTGTTGAGATTAAGAGTTTGCTTGATTGAAGGTGGTGCTAATTCAATAGCGAGTGTGAAGCGTATTACTTCATGTCCTTTGATCCTGCTTTTCTGTTGAGATTTTAATTGTACGTGTGCAGTTTCAGACATTTTGGATAATTTTATAAATAGATCAACTGCATTGACTGGTTCTAATGTCAGTAACTCCAAGCGTAAATTGTGATCTTTGAAATAGAACCCTTCAAGCCAGGAACCTTCAATTGATGACAAAAGTGTTTGCAAAGTTTGCTGTGTCCAGAAAGCTTCCTGGACTAACTGCTTAGCAAGTATTTCCAGTTGTTCAATGTGTTTTTCACTCTCGGCAGACAATATAAACGGAGAATTCAGGATTAGATTTTCCAGCTTCAGTTCCAGACTGGACAAATTCTGCTGCAAATTTTTTCTTTGCTGCTGCAGTTGGTAATAAAACAAAGCTGAAGCGACAACTCCAGTCAAAATCAAAGCACCTGCCAAATTTTTCCATAACTTTATCTGCTTCAGTCGTCGGTATTTACTGGATGAGTCCCACCAAAATCCGGTTTGCGGTGAACGTGCCAGTCCTTTCCACTCTGCCAACACGGACTCCATAGTGATTCCATTTTGTACGATATCAACGTCCTGTTGTTCGTTTATTTCATTAGTATCACTTCCATTTTCAGAAAGTGTGTTTACCGTTTCTTCAGGAAGCAGCCTAAAAGTTTGTGGTGTTTTTTCCAGCGGCAATTGGTCTGAAACAAAATGTTCCAGAGGAAAATTTTCAAAGGCCGGCAGTTCAACAAATTTTGTGAGGTAATCATTCGTTTTTTCCAGGAAAAACGACTGCTCCAGACCTTTGAAGATTAATTTATTTTCCGGGTTTTTTAAAAGTAATGGCAGACAGGCAACAACCAGTGGAACTGCCTCAACAGATACTCCGGACTCCAGGCTCAACATTTTCTTTAATCTTACACATTCTTTCGAGAGAGTTGCGCAAAGCAAACCGACACGATCCGGTTGAGCTTGTTTATAATAAATACCACCGACATGATTTTCCGCACTGACTGAGTTGCGGGATTGTTTTGCCTGGACACCTCTTTCTCCTGTGTCCGTCTTATTTGCTAAGCTCAAACGCATTTTGGCGAAGGATGCAAGCTCCTCCGATGAAAGCGTAATTGTGATATCAAAATGAGTGAGTACCCATGGGAATTCAAGAAACAAAATTATCCTCGAAGAATTCCATTTACGGCAATGCTCCAAGATATTTTCTGAATTAAGAGGCTTTGATACAGGTTTGAGGCAGCTCCGTTTTCCTGCAAACCAAAACCATACAGTCCGTTTTGCAAGGAAAATATATAGCGTTTTTTGCTGGATCATCTGCACTCAAGTGAAGGAAGGGAAAAAACTTCGGTTGCATTAAACCGACGCTAAATTGAGGTCAAGATGTGGCGTACCGGCCAATTCCACGTTCCTGCATTACTTCACGAATTTCATCAAGAATTTTAGGATCATCGATTGTCGGAGGAACTAAAACCTCAGTTTCAATTGCCAGTCGCCGGATAGTTTTGCGCAGGATTTTTCCGGAACGGGTTTTAGGCAAGCGCTTGACGATACCGGATTGTCGAAAGTAGGCAACAGCACCAATTTCTCTACGAATGATTGCTATCAGTTCTTCCTGCATTTGATCCTGAGATATATCTATTCCATCTTTGAGTACAACAAACCCAACTGGAACTTGCCCGCGTAATTCATCATCAATTCCAGTGACAGCACATTCAGCGACGGCCGGATGTCCCGCAATCAACTCCTCCATTTCTCCGGTTGAAAGGCGGTGTCCGGCAACATTGATTACATCATCTGTGCGTCCCATTACAAAAATGTAGCCGTCCTCGTCCTTGATTCCTTCGTCACCGGTCAGATAATATCCGGGATACTGAGACAAGTAAGATTGTTTAAAGCGTTCATCATCATTCCACAATGTTGGCAGACAACTTGGCGGCAATGGCAGGTGAATTACAATATTTCCTGTTTCTCCGGGTTTGCAAATCTCACCTACTTCGTCCAGCACCTGCACATTGTAGCCGGGCATCGGAAAAGTCGGCGAGCCGTTTTTCACAGGCTGTGGTTCTATACCCATTGGATTTGAACAAATCGCCCAACCGGTTTCGGTTTGCCACCAATGGTCAACCACTGGAATACCAGGTTGTGGAGCTTCCTTCAAAATTTCAGTCAGCCATTCATAAGTAGGCGGATCCAACCTTTCACCTGCAAGGAAAAGTGTACGCAGAGAACTGATGTCATACTGCTTTAATAGTTTAGCTTCAGGGTCTTCTTTTTTTACGGCACGAAAAGCGGTAGGAGCAGTGAAAAATGTATTTATTTTATGTTCAGCAATCATTCGCCAGAATGCACCGGCGTCTGGAGTACGTACTGGCTTTCCCTCATAAACGATGGTAGTGCAGCCATGAAGCAGCGGGGCATAAACAATATATGAATGTCCAACTACCCAGCCCACATCTGAACCTGCCCAGTAAACATCTCCGGGATCGGTATTGTAGACAGCCTTCATACTGTATTTCAAGGCTACCGCGTGTCCTCCATTGTCACGTACAACCCCCTTGGGAAGACCGGTAGTTCCGGAAGTGTAGAGAATATATAACGGATCCGTTGCATCCAGAGAAACCGGATCAGCAGGAGAGGCTTGACTCATCAGTTCATTCCAATCGTGATCCCGCCCGGACTGCATAGTTGCTTTAGCCTGTGGACGCTGCAAAACCACAATATTTTCAGGAGGGAATTTGGAAACTTCCAGTGCTTTGTCTACCAGTGGTTTGTATTCAATGATTTTGGTGAATTCAATTCCACAACTCGCTGTCACCAGTACTTTTGGCTTGGCATCATCAATCCGTACCGCAAGCTCGTTGGGAGCAAAACCGCCGAAAACCACAGAGTGGACCGCACCCAGTCTGGCACAAGCAAGCATTGCAATCACTGCTTCGGCAACCATGGGCATGTAAATAATGACACGGTCTCCCTTTTCCACACCCAAATTCCGCAAGCATCCGGCGAATTTTGCAACCGTATCTCGCAACTCTGCATAAGTAAATTTTTGCTGCATATTTGCTGCCGGAGAATCATAAATCAGTGCCAGTTGATCACCGCGTCCATCTTCGATGTGTACATCAAGCGCAAGATAAGCTGTATTCAGCTTCCCACCGGAAAACCAGCGGTAAAATCCATGTTCATCCTGAGACAGGATTGTTTCCGGAAATTTATACCACTTTATCTGTTCAGCTTGTTTTCTCCAGAAAACTTCTGGCTGTTCTATAGACTGCTGATACTCATCATGAAAATTCATGGTTTTCTCGTTTTAGAAAACGGGTTAAGAAGTTTCCAGACTAAACAGTGGAAACTTGCGGATAATTTCATCAAGCAGGCCTGTTTGCGATTAAATCTTCAACCACAGAAGGATCAGCCAGTGTGGAAGTGTCGCCGATGCTGCCCATATCATTTTCAGCAATTTTGCGTAGAATGCGGCGCATTATTTTTCCTGAACGAGTTTTAGGAAGACCGGGTGCCCATTGAATAACGTCAAATGTGGCAATCGGACCAATTTCTTTACGTACCATTTGCACCAATTCTTTTTTTAAATCATCGGTTGGCTCAACTCCAGAATTTAATGTCACATAGGCGTAAATTCCCTGTCCCTTAATTTCATGTGGAAAACCTACAATTGCTGCTTCAGCAACACTTTTGTGGAGTACTACTGCAGACTCAAGTTCTGCGGTTCCCATGCGGTGTCCGGAAACATTCAGTACGTCATCGACTCGTCCGGTAATCCAGTAATAGCCGTCCTCGTCACGTCGACAGCCGTCACCGGTGAAGTAGAGTCCTTTGTAAGTGCTGAAATATGTTTGAATAAATCGCTCATGATCACCATACACGGTGCGCATTTGCCCGGGCCAGGAGTGTTTTATACACAAATTACCTTCCGCGGCACCTTCCAGTTCGTTGCCGTCTGCATCCACCAACAGAGGTTGGATCCCAAAAAATGGGCGGGTCGCAGATCCGGGCTTAGTACGGGTTGCACCCGGAAGCGGAGTAATCATTATCCCGCCTGTTTCGGTTTGCCACCAAGTGTCAACAATTGGACATTTTTCGTGGCCAACTACACGGTGATACCAGAGCCATGCTTCCGGATTGATCGGTTCTCCGACTGTGCCCAACAAACGCAGGGAACTTAAATCCCTTTTTTTGACCAATTCATCTCCTTCTTTTGCAATTGCCCGGATAGCAGTAGGTGCAGTATAGAAAATGTTTACTTTGTGTTTGTCGCAAATGTCCCAAAAGCGTCCAAAATCAGGGTAATTTGGAACACCCTCAAACATCAATGTCGTTGCTCCATTGGCAAGTGGTCCGTACAGAATGTAACTGTGTCCGGTAACCCAGCCGATGTCTGCAGTACACCAGTAAATATCACCGTCATGATAATCAAAGACATATTGATGAGTGAGGGATGTGTAAACCAGATAACCCGCTGTGGTGTGCAAAACACCCTTGGGTTTACCGGTTGAACCGGAAGTGTAGAGAATGAAAAGCGGATCTTCCGCATCCATTTCTTCTGCGGGACAATCTGCAGAGACGCCGGTCATTTCTTCATGCCAATAATAATCTCTTTCAGATTGCATTTTACAGTCGTCATCCGTGTGTTTCACCACTATGCAGCTTTCGGTTCCGGTACCTTCCATGGCCGCATCAGCATTTTGTTTAAGCGGAACACTTTTCCCTCCACGGATTCCCGCATTTGCTGTAATCAGCATTTTACCTTCGCAATCAAGAATCCGGTTTTTGAGGGCTTCTGCGCTGAATCCACCGAAAACTACTGAATGTACAGCACCAATTCTAGTACAGGCCAGACACGCTATTGCCAGTTCCGGAATCATGGGCATATAAATCATTACACGGTCACCTTTTTTGATTCCGCGGTTCTTCATCACATTGGCAAATTTGCTCACCTCTGCATGCAATTCTTTGTAAGTAAAGGTTCTGTCAACATTTGGATCATCAGATTCCCAAATCAGGGCTGCTTGATCTGCCCGTGTTTCCAGGTGCCGATCCAGACAATTATAAGAAACATTAAGTTTACCTCCTTCGTACCAGCGGATATGTGCGTCATTGAAGTCCCAATCAAGTGTGTTATCCCACTTTTTAAACCAGTCCAGACGCTCAGCTTGTTTGTCCCAAAAAGCTTTTGGGTCATCCACAGACTCCTGATACATTTTCAAATAAGTGTTGTTGTCGATCCACGCTTTTGCTTTAGTAGATGCCGGAATTTCGAAAATTTGCTGCTCACTCATATCTTTCTCCTGTCGGGTAATTATTGTTGAAAGTATCTGAAAAACCATACCGTAGCAAAATTTTTTTGTTTTGTCCTTAAAAAAATGCAAGTCAACGACAGAAAACCATGAAATCTATAATTTCTCCTTGCACCTTCTTGGTGTTTCTGCGACTTATCATCGTTTGGTGGGTTTAATGAAAAGAATGTTCAGTTGCATGGAAAGCATCTATGTTGGTGAAACTGTTGAAATGGCAGTCAGTACTGTTAATAATTATACTGAGTTCCGTGGCTTGCAGCAAGGATTCCGATGAAGAGTACAGCGGCGGCGGTACTACGGCTTCATCTGCAAAATTTCTTGTCAGTTCCACCATTCCGGAAGACCATGCAACCGGGGTGTCACTATTTACATCTGTTGTGATAGGCTTCAACAACGATGTAAATTCAAGCAGCGTGAGTGGAAATAATTTTTCTCTAAGTTCTAACGGAATTGCAGTTTCTGCAAAACTTTCTAATTCAAAAAATGTCGTTGTTTTGCTCCCATCCTCTTCTTATAAGTAATGCAACTCTTTATTCTGCATCTGTCTTCAGTACAGTTCAGGATATTTCAGGCAACAGCCTGGATCAGGACAGTTCCTGGAAGTTTACCACAGTTTCTGCTTCGAGTGACAATTCTTCGGGTGATACAGGTTCCGGTGGAGATACAGCTGCAGATACCACCCAACCAAGTGTTGTTTCAATCAGTCCGTCTGAAAACGCCAGCAGTATTACTGTTGACTCTGCAGTCACTGTAGTTTTCAGTGAGAGTATTTCTTCTGCATCTCTCAGTTCCAGCACCTTCAAGCTGATGGATAATTCCAGTAACTCAATTAGCGGAAGTTATAGTTTAAATGGTTCAACAGTCACTTTCACGCCTACTGACAATCTGACGCATTTCCGTGATTACAGCGTTTCTTTGACTACTGGAATTAAGGACTCTGCAGGTAATGCACTTTCTTCAGCAAAGTCGTGGAGTTTTTCTACTTTAAGCAACGTGGTTGTCATCTCAGCTGACAGCTTCGGTATGGTGCTTCTCAGCGGCGGGCAATTTGAAATGGGAGCAGATAATGAATCTCAAAGTGATGGAACAGGTAATTCCAGAGAATTACCTGTTCATACCGTGACGTTGACGGGTCCGTTTTATGTTTCAGATCATGAAGTTACTGCAGCTGAATATAAAGCTTGTGTGGATGCAGGTAGCTGCAGCTATACAGGCAGTACAACAAATTCAAAGCGGACCTACGATGTTTCCGGAGAAGAAAATTTTCCGATAAACTATGTTAGCTGGAACGATGCTGCAAATTATACATCCTGGCTGACTAGTAATCGCTCTGGAACTTACCGGCTTTGTACAGAAGCAGAATGGGAATATGCAGCACGTGCGGGCAGTACTACAAAATGGTCATGCGGCAATGACAACGACAGCTGCCTCATAAACTACGCCTGGTACGACAGCAATAGTCGCACGGGTCCCAAGGCTGTAAAAACCAAACTGGCCAACTCATGGGGTCTTTACGACTTCCATGGAAATATCTGGGAGTTAACTTCGGACTATTACGGCGGGAGTTATTATAGTGAAATATCCGGAGGAGCAACTAATCCGTCCGGGCCTGCTACTGGGGGCTCCAGGTCAACACGTGGCGGAGGATACTCATCTGAAACAACCAGTTTGCGCTCATCAAACCGTTATTACAAAGGTCAAACCAGCCAAAGCTCAACCCTCGGTTTTAGAGTTTGTGCTACTCCTTAAATCCTTAGAACTGTTTTATTTTATGCGTGGCTTCCTTTTGATAACTGTGATGATTCTTACGTTGCTGATTGGAGGAGTAATGTTGAATTTGTTTCAGCAAAGCATTCGGCAGCGCTTCCAAAGTCAGGCATTTCTGGAGTCACAGATTCTTTTTCAGGAACTGAATGGTGCGGCAGTACAGGCACATATTTATTTACTGAAACTTACTCCGAATCAATTACAGGAAAATCCGCCTGTGCTGGAAAGCACGGTGTTTGTCGAAGGTTTTAAAGACTGGTCAGGAAGCGTAAAAAATGCAGGAAGCGATTTACT
>Ga0208063_1000687_pt1 | contig 10253 bp, 8 predicted proteins | sample DeeseametaMP0203_FD_184219 | JGI IMG/M metagenome (GOLD analysis project Ga0208063, IMG submission 184219) | Marine microbial communities from the Deep Atlantic Ocean - MP0203 (SPAdes) | ecosystem: Environmental > Aquatic > Marine > Oceanic | place: South of Cape Verde, Atlantic Ocean | collected... | reverse complement strand
TGAAGTAGAGCAAGTTATTTACGCAGTTGATGAAGAGCGAAAGCGTGAGCTTGTATCGCACATGATTGGCATGAAAAACTGGCGCCAAGTACTTATATTTACACGTACCAAACAAATGGCCGATAAACTTGCCAAAGAAATGTGTAAAGACGGCTTAAAAACTGAGTCTATCCATGGCGATAAATCTCAAGGTGCACGCGACCGTGCATTACAAAACTTTAAAGAAGGCACAACGCGGGTTTTAGTTGCCACCGATGTAGCTGCCCGCGGTTTAGATATTCCAGCGCTTAAATACGTAATAAACTTTGAGCTACCTTACATAGCAGAAGATTACGTACACCGAATTGGCCGTACGGGGCGCGCTGGCGAGCAAGGCCTTGCCATGTCGCTGGTAAGTATTGACGAGCAATGGTTATTGGAAGAAATTGAAGTGCTACTGGATACCCGTTTAGCACCACAATGGCTAGAAGGTTACGAGCCTGATTTAAACAAGCCCCCTAAAGATAACCGTAAAAACACCAACAAAGCGCGTAAAGATCGCGATAAAAAGCGCATTACCGGGCAAAGAGCACCAAGTAAACGCCGCAGAAAGTAGCCTTAAACATATTTATTTGGCTATACTAAGGCCACTAAATAGCTGAGGTATAGTTATGTTTGAAACAGAACAGTGGGCGTTTTCTGGTGTCGATGGCCAAATATCATTACATAAATGGCAAAAAACCATTGATCTTATTACGGGGCTTTTTTCGGCCCCCTCTGGTTATATAGTTCAGGCTACTAGTAAAGGTTATCGTGTAGTTATTAGAGCTAATGAAGGTGGCTCACACTTTGAAACCAACCCTATACTCCCTCCCGAAACTCCCTTATTTTGTAAATATGTAGCCGAAAACAACAACACTTTGTATGTTAGCGATACCCGCAGCGATACGCAGTGGAATACCATGCCCGAGGTTATTGAAGATGGCGTTGAATCCTACCTAGGCTTGCCAATTCACTGGCCTGAAGGTGAAGTATTTGGCACCTTGTGTTTAAAAGATTCAAAAAAAACCAGTTACACCGATGAATATTTTGAGCTAATAGAGCAGCTTCGTGATTTAATTGAAGACGATTTAGCGCTTATTTATAGCTTTGAGCAAATGCGCGAAATAGCCATGCTTGACCCGCTTACCAATATTTATAATCGCCGTGCACTTAGCTTACTTGCCCAACACAAACTTAATTTAGCGCTGCGTTTAGGTTTTGATGTGTGTTGCTTGTTTATTGATATAAACGACTTTAAAAAACTAAACGACACTTATGGCCATGAAATAGGCGATCAAGCGTTAATCCTCTTAGCAAATACCTTAAAAACACATTTAAGAGAGGCTGATATAGTAGGGCGTTTAGGCGGCGATGAATTTGTAGCAGTAATGCAAATTAGTGATAGAAGTAAGCTTAGCCATATTATTGATAAAATAAAAATTGAGTATACAAACGCACTATTAGAAAACAACGTATGCGCGCTGACACTTAGCATAGGCGAAAGTTTTACTAATAAACAAAAGCAACCTTTTGATACGTTATTAAATTTGGCCGATCACCAAATGTATAAAAATAAACAAGCGTACAAATTGGCTAAAAAAGCATAATTATAAAAGTAATACACTTAAACATAGCAACAAAAAAGCAAGCCATTAGGCTTGCTATAAAGGGTGTGAATAAGGCGTTAAGCGATTTGTTTTTCGGCTAGGTTTAATTCCATGATGGCTTTTAATAAACGGTATAAGTTTATTGATGCGTCAATTTCTTCTTTACGGTTTGTTAAGCTTTCAATATTTAAGCCCAGTGGCACATCTAGGTGCGCACAGCTTTTGAGTATTAGGTCGAGATTTTCTCGGCAAATACGTACAGATTCACTTAAGGTATTGTCTGCATCAAGCATGCGCCATTTAGTGGCCTCTGGCACTGAGATACCCAACCATTGCATAAACTCTAAGGTTTTATCGCCACCGCACGGCGTAAACGTTAAAATAATCCGTTTTGGTGTAATACCCTGTGCTTTACAGGTACGCGCGTAACTTGTTATTAGCTCTATAGTTGCTTGCGCGTCGTAAACCGCTTGCGATATAAAAAACTGACAACCTTGTGCTGTTTTTTCTATAAGGCGCTCGTGTTCATTTCGCTTACTTGAATGTCGCTCAGCAATGGTAACGCCCCCTAAAAAGAAGTCATCACTTTGCTCTGCCAATGTTTTATAGGCATCGGGCAAGCTTAGTTTTATATCACCTACCGATGAGGGGCTACCCACTAAAACGACATTTTTTAAATCGTAGTCGTTTTTAGTTTCATCCAACCAGCCTTTAAACTCCTCTACACCACGTTGTGCCACACTTTTGTAAGTAATGACATCTGGAGCAGATAAATTACGTAGTAAGTGACTGTATTCACGTGGGTCTACAGTTTGTTTAAACGGAAATGGGCGTGCTTTATCTGTACGGCTACTTTCATCTTGAATGTCGTAAATTATCACGCCGTCGTATTCAATTTCGTGTAAGCGAGCAAGTAGTTTTTCTGCAATGATTTTTAGTTGCGCTTTATCAGTACCAATTTTAGGTGGAGTAGTACCAATAAGATAAACACCTTGATTGGTGTCTTCTATTTTTTCTTGTAGTGATAAAGCCATAATCCTCATTCCAGCTTAGTCCAATGTATGTAATTTAATATAGCAGCCATTTAGACGTCTAGATAGATTTATTTAGTGAAAGTTTTTCAATCAACTTGAGCTTTTTTCATACTTAAATGTTTTTAAAATAGGGAATTGACACAGTTGTTTACATTATAAATAGCCGATGGGCTCTTATATTTAGTGGCTTTGGGGCATAATCTAAGCGAGTTAGTATTAAACCTAATAACAAATTTGCTCAATTTAAAAAGGGACAACAATGAAATTTAAATTACTAGCAACAAGCTTAGCGGTATCGCTGGCACTAACAGGCTGCGCAACACAGCAAAGCGAAAACACCCAAACGGCACAACAACAGCAAACAACAAAAGCTGACGAACGTGTATTTTCGCAAGAGTACTTAATCGAAGAGCTTGATAACGGCTTACGCGTAATGGTTGTTAAAACTGATTACCCCGATGTCGTCTCGCTGCAAATTCCGGTATCGGTTGGCTCGCGTAATGAAGTAAAAGCAGGTAAAACCGGTTTTGCTCACTTTTTTGAGCACATGATGTTTAAAGGCTCTAAAAAATTTCCGCAAGACGAATACACTGCCATATTTAAAAATGCAGGGGTCGATAACCGTGCTTACACCACTAACGATTACACAAACTACCATTTAAACTTTTCAAAGCAGCACCTTGATAAAGTACTTGAAATTGAAGCCGATATTTTTCAAAACTTAACCTACACCGAAGAGCAATTTAGAACCGAAGCGCTAACGGTTAAAGGGGAATATTTAAAAAATAACGCCAGCCCAATTCGTAAGTTATTGAGCGCAGTACGCGAAGAAGCGTTTGATACGCACACTTATAAACATACCACCATGGGCTTTTTTGAAGATATAGAAGCCATGCCAGATCAAATGGCGTACGGTAAAGAATTTTTTGATAAGTTTTATAAGCCTGAATATGTATCGCTAGTGATTGTGGGCGATGTTGACCCACAAGCTACAATGGCTATGGTTAAAAAACATTGGGGTGGCTGGGAAAAAGGCGATTACGTTGCCGATATTAAAGCTGAGCCTGCGCAGCAAGCACCTAAATATGTACATGAGAAAAACGAAGGTTTGCCTGGTCATTGGTTGCTTGTATCTTACAAAGGTGCTGCATGGGAGCCTGCTAAAAAGGACAGAGCCGCACTTGATTTAATCTCACAGCTTTATTTTTCTAATAACTCCGATTTATACCAAGAGCTAGTTGTTGATAAACAAATAGCGAGTCAAATGTTTACCTACAATCCAGAGACAAAAGATCCTGGCTTACTGCATGTGTTTGTAAAAGTAGAAAACGAAGATGATTTAGCAAAAGCACGCGATGCTATTAACCGCACTTACGCAAAAGCACGTACCGAACTTGTTGATGAGCAAAAACTAAGTGATTTAAAGTCTAACCTTAAATACAGCTTTATTAACGGCTTAGATTCATCACAAGCGATTGCATCAACCCTTGCAAGTTATATGCATTTTGAGCGCGACCCAGAGGTTATTAACCAGCTTTATAAATCGGCCGACAACATCACAGCACAAGACATTAAAGCTGTGGCTAATAAATATTTTGTAGATGACGCGCGTACTACCGTAACTATGTCGGCACTTGATAAAGCGCCAGGGTTTGAACAAGAAACAAGCTTAAACGCATTAGTAGCTAAGCGTGATAAAGCGCCAGAGGCACCCGTATTTAAAGTGCTTGATAAAACGAATAGCTCGCCGCTGATTGATGTAAACTTTTTATTCAATACAGGGGCTGCTGCAGACCCGCAAGGTAAAAAAGGGGTTGCTGCGCTCACCGCCGCTATGCTTGCTCAAGGTGGCTCGCAAAGTACGAGTTACAAAGACATACAAAAAGCGCTTTATCCGCTTGCTGGCAGCTTTGGTTATCAAATAGATAAAGAAATGCTGTCATTCCAAGGGCGCATTCATAAAGATAACGCTGCCACATGGTATGCGCTTGTAAGCGATCAGTTACTTAACCCAGGCTTTAGAGACGATGACTTTAAACGCCTTAAAAAAGAAATGATCGACGGTATTAAGTCGGGCTTAAAAGCCTCTAACGATGAAGAGCTAGGTAAAGAAGTGCTTTACAGCGCACTTTACAAAGATCACCCATACGAAAGCTACAATTACGGTGATATTTCGGATTTAGAAGCACTAACGCTTGATGATGTAAAAGCATTTTACAACACAGAGCTTACCCAATCTAAACTAACACTGGGTTTAATTGGCGCTGTGCCAAAAGCGCTTAAAACCGAAATCATGAGCGACTTAGCAACCTTACCTAAAGGCGAGCAAAGCCGTTTAAGTATTCCTGATGCGCCAGAGCTTGAAGGCCACCATGCCACGATTGTAGAAAAGTCGGCGCAATCTACTGCGGTATCGTTTGGTTTCCCAATTGATATTATTCGTAGTAGTGAAGATTGGACAGCCCTTTGGCTGGTGCGTTCGTACTTTGGTGAGCACCGTAGTTCTAACTCATACCTGTATGAGCGAATTCGTCAAACACGTGGTATGAACTACGGCGATTACGCCTACATTGAGTACTTCCCACGTGGCATGTTTCAAACTAAGCCTGATGCAAACTTAGGACGCTCTGAGCAAATATTCCAAATTTGGTTACGCCCGCTGCGCTCTAATAACGATGCACACTTTGCAACACGTACCGCGTTGTTTGAGCTGGATAAGCTTATTAAAAATGGCTTAACCGAAAAAGACTTTGAAGCAACACGTAACTTTTTAATTAACTACGTACCGCAGCTTGTCGCAAGTCAAAACCGCCAATTAGGTTATGCACTTGATAGTGAATTTTATAACACAGAGTCGTTTGTAAAATACGTGACAAGTAAACTTGAAAAGCTAACGCTTGCTGATGTTAATCGCGTGATTAAAGATAATCTGCAAACAGATAACGTACAGTACGTGTTTATTACCGGTGACGGCGAAGACATGAAAAAACGTTTAGTGTCAGAGCAAACATCGCCAATGGTTTACAACACAGAAAAACCAGCAGCGCTTGTTGCTGAGGATAAAGTCATTGCCGATTATAAATTAGCTATTCCAGCTAACAGCATTGAAGTAATGGCTGTTGAAAAAGTGTTTCAGTAATTAATCTCTTTTTCTAACATATAAAAAATGCCCCAGTGCTTATAGCTTGGGGCATTTTTATTTAATTAGTGCTATTAAAACGTAATATTAGTTAGTCGCTAAAAGCACTGAGCCTGCGCCTAGAGCAAAGCTTATTAAGGAGCTAATAACCACTCCCGCTAAAAAGCTTTTAGTTGGCGTACTTTTAACGTCATTATTTATAGGCTCATCAAGTTTAATTAGCTCGCCTTGGCGTACTTCAAGTACCGCGCAAAGCGCCATAGTGGTTTCTTTAGAAGCGGCGCCTTCTTTTTCTACCCGTTGAATGGTCCGCAAACTTACATCGCAGGCATCTGCGAGCTGTTGCTGCGTCCAATCTAACTTACTTCTAAGCGATTTAACTGTTGTAGGATTTAATTGCACGTTAAAGCTTCCCTACAAATAGCTCAACAATAGTTGCCGTTGTATAGCCAAACACCGCCCCACCTAATGTACAGCCAGCAAGAAAAAATGCTGCCTTTTTAGGATCGTCTGAAAGACTACTTTGAACTTGTTTGGCTATCACACTGCTATTTTTATAAAGAGTGCACTCCAGACGTCCTGTAAGTATATTAAGCATGTCAAATTTTACTTGGTACTGTGAGCCCTCAAAAGCAAAAGAGTGTGTGCTTGCACAGTAGATATTTCGTTTTTTACTGAATAGGTCATCGTTTACAAATACTTCTTCTTTACCAGTGAAGTAGCTTCCAAAACAGGCTATTTGATTGTCACCATCTTGAAAGTAAAATTTATAACCAAGCTTTTTTGTATTCAATATATCGTTTTTCATCATCGTTATCCTTGTTGAGTTGATGATGCTAATTTAGCGTTTGTTTTTATTTTTTACGCCGTCAGTAGTATGCCAGTAGCTAGTTTGGCATATGACAGTAACCCTGTCATGCTGCTTTAGTATCTGATTTTTAATGTAAAAGTAAAATTTTTATATTTTTTATAGACTATTTAGCTGTCATACGGAGTATTACTTCACATTAATAAATTATGCAACTAGCGTGAAGTAAAGTAACAATATTGTGTTAAAGAATTGTTATTGATTATACTGATTAACAACAAAGCTAAAATGGAAAGCTCGTGATTGACGATAAAGCGTTTTTTAAGTTGGTACTAGATACCACGCCCGACCAAGTAGTGGTTATTAATTCTAACGGCGACATAGTTTATATAAACCGAAGCTGGCAAAACTTTGGTGAGCAAAACGACTGTGCTTGCTGTGATATGTGGGAGCAGCAAAATTACTTAGCAGAGTGTGAAAAAGCTGCTAAAAAAGGAGATAGCTTTGGTTTAAAGGCATTTAACGACATTAAATCAGTTATTTCGGGGGCTAATGACGACTTTTATTTAGAATATCCATGCCATAGTGAAGATGAAAAACGTTGGTTTATGATGCGAGTAGTGTCGTTTAGCCATACAGATAAAGCGTATTACGCTATTAGCCATCAAAATATTACCGAGCGTAAACTGGCTGAAGAGCAAGTACAAAAACTTGCCGCTATTGATGGCTTAACTGATATTGCTAACCGAGGCTTTTTTGATACCTTTTTAGAGCAAGAATGGAATCGTTGTCAGCGTTTAGGTATGCCGCTTTCGTTGGCTATTATTGATATAGATGATTTTAAATTACTCAATGATACTTACGGCCACCAACAAGGCGATACATGCTTAAAAAGGGTGGCAAAAGTACTCAATGAATTTACTAAACGCCCAGGTGATTTATGTGCCCGTTTTGGTGGTGAAGAGTTTGTATTAGTGTATGGAAATACAAACTCAGATCAGGCCTTGTTAGTATTGAACGATATTTTAGAAAAATTAAAACAGTTAAACATTGAAAATAAACATTCATTACCCAGCCAAACCCTTACAGTGAGTGTAGGCCTCACTACTATTACACCCAGTAGTGACTTTACCTGTGCGTATTTAATCAAAGAAGCAGACGATTTACTTTATAAAGCAAAAGATAAAGGAAAAGATGCTTTGTGTGTGAGTGATTTAGCACTCATATAATTTTTTTACTCTTAGTTATACCTAATAACCAGAACAAATAACTAAGGCGTTAACACCTTAGGCTTTAAATCCGTTAAACTTAGGAAAAGGCTCTTTTTATATCAATTTAAGGCAGTGTAGTATTATGCGTCATGAAATTTGGCAACAGCTTCGTAGTGAAGCTAATGAAGTTGTAACTCGCGAACCCCTTTTAGCAAGTCATGTGTATTCATGCATTTTAAATCATGAGTGTTTAGGTTCGGCGTTAAGCTTTATTGTTGCTAATAAGTTGGCAGATGCTGTTGTATCGGCTTTTACAATACGTGAGTTATTCGACCAAGCGTTTGTAAAGTGCGACCGTATGCTTACTTATGTGGCCGAAGATATTAAAGCCGTTAAAGACAGAGACCCAGCAGCCGAAACCTACCTTACGGTTATTTTAAACTTAAAAGGGTTTCATGCTATTCAAGCGCATCGTTTAGCTAACTGCTTGTGGCAGCAAAACCGTAAAGAGCTTGCTCGTTTTATTCAAAGCCGAACCTCAGAAGTGTTTGGGGTTGATATTCACCCTGCGTGTCAGGTTGGTAAAGGGATAATGTTTGACCACGCCACCGGTATTGTTATTGGTGAAACGGCGGTAATTGAAGATAACGTATCAATACTGCAATCGGTCACGCTTGGTGGTACGGGTAACGAGCAGGGCGACCGTCATCCTAAAATTAGAGCCGGTGTGCTTATTGGTGCAGGCGCTAAAGTGCTGGGTAATATTGAAGTAGGCGAGGGCGCACGTATTGGCGCAGGTTCAGTTGTTTTAACTGCGGTACCGCCACATACCACCGCTGTAGGCGTACCGGCTAAAATTATTGGCAGACCGGATTGCCCGTGTCCGGCGCAAAGTATGAACCAAAACTTTTTAACCACTCCAGAGCCTGAAAACGAATCACACACCAGCGCCATGCTGTAATAGCAGCCTGTATAAATAAAAATAATTTTAAAAGGAATTAAAATGAACAAAAATAGCTTATTAACACTAGGGATAGGATTTATTGCGGGTGTAGGTTTAACGTGGAGCTACTTTAATTTATCTTCAAGTGACGCAAACCCCGCAAAGTTACAACATGCTGATACAAAGCAGCAGGCACCTTTTGTTCAGCCAGTTAAAAGCAGTGAAGCAACAGCAAAGCGTGTTGTACCCGCTGCCCCTGAACAAAGCGCTCATATAGAGCAAAAAGATAATCCCCCTAAACCAGAACCACAACCGCTAGATGAGCTTCCTTTAGAAGAGCAAGTATCGCAGCTTAAACAGCAATTAGCAGCGCAAAAAGCCTTGATGAAAAACGCGGCGCAGCAGCTGCGTGACCCCTCTGATGCACAAGCCGTTTTGCAAGCGCAATTTGATGAGCAAATACGTAATGAAGAGTGGGCTTATCAAACAGAAATAGCTTTACAAGATTTTTTACTTACCTCTGATCTAAGCTCTATCCCAGAGATTGTTAGTGCAGCGTGTAAAGCCACAGTATGTAAATTTGAACTTGCTGCACCTACTGATAACGACTCGTTTGATCATACCCAATGGCGAGAGCTAAACGATAAGTTAATGAAGCAAGAGTTTTGGTTGCAATTTAAAAGAACAACCTCAACGTCAAGCGACACCGAACTAACCTTACTAATGGCCACAGAGCTTTAACTGAAAGAGCTTTACAACACCGTTGATTTTATAGCGCCATCGGCCAGCTCTGTAATTAGCACGTCACCCGTTTTAATGTGATCTACCGATTTAATCACTTTGCCTTGTTGGGTTTTGGTTATGCTGTAACCGCGCGCTAAAACATTAAGTGGACTTACCGAGTCGAGCCTACTCGCTTGCAGCGCTAAACTATTTTGCGCGTGTTGCAACTTGTGCTGCATTGCTTGCTCAAGCCGAGTTTGTATCTGCATAAGCTGATGGCTGGCCTGCGATAACTTTTTATCAGGCGATTGACGCATTAAACGCGGGGTTAAATTATTAAGCGTGCGCTCTTGTTGGTAAAGGCGATTGCGCATGCCCTGTTGTAAGGCAATAGTTAGCTCATCTAATCGCTGCGTTTTTTGATTAAGTTGATTGCGCGGATGACACAAGTTAAGCCGATGCTGTAACTGTGTTGCTAGTGCACGCTTATCGGCCATATCGTGTTTAAAGGCATTATTTAACCGGTTAATGAGCTCAATAACCTTGCCATGTAGCTCTTGCGTGTTGGGGCTGACAAGCTCAGCGGCTGCTGAGGGCGTTGCTGCGCGTACATCGGCAACGTAGTCGCTTATGGTTGTGTCTATTTCGTGGCCTACCGCACTGACTATGGGTAATTCACTTTGATAAATAGCTCGCGCAAGCTGCTCATGGTTAAAGCACCATAAATCTTCTAACGAGCCACCGCCTCGCCCTACAATAAGTACGTC
>Ga0208063_1000683_pt1 | contig 10320 bp, 14 predicted proteins | sample DeeseametaMP0203_FD_184219 | JGI IMG/M metagenome (GOLD analysis project Ga0208063, IMG submission 184219) | Marine microbial communities from the Deep Atlantic Ocean - MP0203 (SPAdes) | ecosystem: Environmental > Aquatic > Marine > Oceanic | place: South of Cape Verde, Atlantic Ocean... | reverse complement strand
AAGCAGCGAAAGAAGCTGAAAGAGAAGAACTGAAAGCAGCGAAAGAAGCTGAAAGAGAAAGGAAAAGTGAAGAAAGAAAGAGAAAAGCAGAAGAAGAAGAATTGGCAAGACTAACTTGCAAAGATAATCCTGAAGTAAAATGCCCATCAACAGTTTTAGGAACACTTAAAAAACTTAATATATTCAAAAAAAATTAAAATGGAGATAAATAATGATTAAAAAATTACTGCTGACATTATCTTTTATAGCATTGGCAACAATTGCTTTCAGTGGAACAACATACGCAGCACAAGAAGGAGAAACAATAGTTATTACAGAAGAATTAACTAAACTAATCAACCTCTATAAAGAAGGTGTTATAACAGAAGAAGAGTTTTCAAAGGCAAAATCAATTTTATTAAATCCTGATTCAAATCTATCGAAAGAAAAGAAAAAAAAGAAAAAAGCGGTGATTTTTAAGAAAAAAAAACTCACAGCTGTTGAAAGGAGAGATTTAGAAGAACTGGAGAAAGAAGAACTGAAAGCAGCGAAGAAAGCTGAAAGAGAAAGGAAATTAGACGAGGAAGTAGAGATAGAAAGAGCTTGTGAGGAAGATCCTCAAAGCAAAGAATGTAGATCAGCTGGTGGCAGCTTAAAAAGATTATTAACAACAATAAAAATAAGAAGCTCTGCTACATCGATAAAAGAAAAAAAAGAGAGAGAACTAGAAAAACAAGCTAGTTTAGAAGAACAAAAAAGAAATAAGGCAGAGAAAGCAGCAGCAAAAAGAGCTGAAGTGGCAGCAAAAAAGGCTGAAAAGAAAAGACTTAAAGCAGAACGGAAAAAAGCTTGTTTAGAGGATCCTGAAAGCAAAGCTTGTAAAGAAGGCAAACGAAAAAAATTTTTAATCTTTTAAATTAACTAAGTAAAATTATAATCTGCTATTAGTATTTATGTTCGCCGTACACTTTCTCCTGCTTCAAGCCAATTGAGTATCCCACCCGCCAGATGGTAAATATTGCTATTTTTTAATTTTTGTAAAGCAAGATAGGTTCTTTGCCCAGAATGACAATACAATACAAATTGATCTGTTGATTGAGATAATTCAATATTTTGAAAAAAATTTTCAATTTGTGTGTAGGGAACCTGAATAGACTTTTCTATCAATCCGTCCCTTTGAATTTCAAAATCCTCCCTGACATCGATTAGCTTGACTTTTTTTTGATTCATCATGGTTTTTAGTTGTTGAACATTGATTCCATTGAATTGCATTTGAATTTCTAACGGAACACCATGTTTTCTATTTTTAGGTACCACAATATCCATTAATTTTGGATTCGGTAAATTAAGAGAACTCATTAAATCCACGTATTCCTGTTTGGATTTTACTTGTAATCTTGGATTAGTTTTTCTTTCAAAGCCAATAGTAGTCACCGTTTCACCTTTATAATCGTGGGCGGGATAGACCAACACACTATCATCAAGTTTCAAGACAACATTAAATAACGAATTATATTGATCTTCTGCGTTACCATTTTGAAAGTCAGTTCTACCAGTACCTCCGATTAAAAGGGTATCGCCAGTGAATATTTTGTTATTCAATAAAAAACAGTAGGAATCATCTGTATGGCCAGGAGTAAACAAAGCACGTAATTCAAGATCACCTACTTTGAATTTTTCATTATCGCTTACCTCCATAGATACAATCTCTGATGCATTTTGTGATTTTCCCATGCAGGCAATACACTGTGTTTTATCTCTAAGCTTCGAAATCCCAGAAACATGATCAGCGTGAACATGGGTATCTATAACTTTTACCAATTTCAGGTCCAAATCTTTTATAGCTTTTAAATAATTTTCAATATGTTCCAAAACAGGATCAATGATACAGGCTTCCGCACCTTTTTTATTTGCAATAAGGTAAGTATAAGTTGAAGAGGTTGTATCGAAAAATTGTCTGAAGAGCATAATTTAAATATATAATTTTTTTATTTTAATTCATACACATCCCAATTGGTTTTTTCAGCAACTCTATCATATAAAGATTTAGCTCTAGTATTATCATCTCGCGTAATCCATCTCACTAAATTCCAGCCTTTCGACTTGGATATTTCTTTTATTCTATTGATTAACTTTTCACCAATTTTTCGACCTCTATATTCTGGTGTAACAAACAAATCATCAAGAAATCCCATATCTTGACCTTTTAAGGGCCTGGGCATTCTTCTATAGTGAGCAAGTCCAACTACTTTGTTGTCAACTTCGTAAACAATCCCATTAACTTCATGATTTTTATCATGTAGCCAACTCCATACCGTTTGTAGGATTTTATCATTCATTTCCACCTTATAGAAATCAGCATATCCTTTATAAAGTTTTTCCCACTGGTTTTTGTCTTTTAGCTGAATTTCTCTTATGGCCTCTTTAACCATGTAAACTAACCTTAGTTTTTTTATTTATTATTATCTTTCTTGTTTAGGAGCTCTATTATTGTATCAAGTTTCTTATGTACAATCTTAATGTTTTTGTATGGAACAAAATAAACAAATAATCCCAAACCTACTAAAGCTAATATCCAAATTAGTATTGTATCCATTTATTTAAAAGTGGGAGCATTATAGTTTAAAAGTGGAAAAGCTTTAACTAAAACTATTATAAGTTTTTTCATAAATAATTATTTAATAATGTTAAAAGTATAGCTGATAAAACGGTGGGGTAAACTAGATTTTTTTTGCTTATGATAAATATAATTATGCTTATTATGATGACAATTAATCTAAGCCATAAATCAGCCTCTTCTAAAACTCCAGCGGGGAAAATAACAATTCTAGCAATAAGTGCAGCTAATATTGAATATGCAATACAATTAAACCATCTAAAAATTTTTGATTTTGCATCTATTTTTTCTGAACTAACTACTCCTAAAAATCTAGACAAATAAGTTGCAAATGAAGTAACTAAAATAACCAAAATAATATTACTAGACATTTCGCTCATTTAAATTCTCCAACAAAATAAGCTAAGGTGCCAGCTAAAACTCCACCATATAAAATCGACCACTCCGGGGAGACGAAAAAAAACAAAGGACCAAGGATTGCACCTAGAATTATTGACAAGTTTATTTGCAAGCTTTTCATAGCTCCAACCATCATGCAGGCAAAATAAACTGGATTAACAATAGCTAGACCAATCATCATATCTTTATTTAAATAATCAGAAACCAGAAAACCGATGATAGTTGACACTATTGCTATGGACCATGTGCCTGTTCCAATGCCCATCCAAAAATCTATTCGATATTTTTTTTCAATGGATTGATAATTGCTTTTCATAATCAACCAGGCTGAAACAGCTATAAAATGGCAAGATAAATAATATTTCCATCTGGGTTGGCTTTTGTGTAACAAAAGCGGCATTAAAGAAACCGTCATTGGATATAAACGGGCATTCACCAACCAAACTGCTAAAAATATATTAATTAAGGAAGCTCCAACTAGAAATGATTCTGCCATTACCAGAGAACCGGGTAATGCATAAGTTAAAAAAGTTGAGAAAATACTTTGCTCTAGGTTGAAACCAATATCTTTTAATAAAGCTCCTATCGCTATGAAACTGGCACCCAATGCGATTGCTGGGCTATCAAAACTCTTTACGGATTTAAATCCTTGAAAAAAGTACTTTGAATTTATCATTACCCACCAAGGAATAATCTACCTACATCGGGATTGTTTAATAAATCATCTCCTTTTCCAGCAATAGCTGTTTGTCCTGAAACTAATACATATCCAATATCTGCAAATTCCAAACCTTTTTTTGCATTTTGTTCAACCAAAATAATTGTTTTCTTTTCATTTTGCTGAAGATCTCGCAAAATTTCAAAAACCATATCGATATATTTAGGCTCCAAACCAATGGAAGGTTCATCTACTAACAAAACATTCGGTTTCATAACTAAAGCTCTTGAAATTTCAAGCAATCTTCTTTCGCCACCCGATAAAACTTTTGCAGGTTGACTTCTTCTGTTTCTCAAACTTTCATATTTTTCTAATATTTTCTCAGCCTCTTGATAAGACTCTTCAGTCTGATCTTTAATATAGCCTCCCATAAGTAAGTTTTCCTCAACGGTCATATCGGGAAAAACAGAATTATCTTGAAGGATATATGCTATCCCAACAGACTTAAGTTTTTGAGCAGGGGTCATTTTTGTAATTTCTTTTCCTTCAATTTCTATTTGTCCAGAGAAAATATTGGTAAATCCATAAATGGAGTGAAGAATAGTAGATTTACCTGCACCGTTAGGTCCAATTAAACACAAAGACTGTGCCCTACTTACAAACAAATCAAAGTCGTGCAGGATCTCCATCTTTCCATAGCCAGCACTAAGTTTTTTTATAGTTAAAAACACATCATCTTGAGACAGTTTTTTTAATTCATCAGACCCTGGTGCTTTACCCAAAACTGAATATTGATCTGTTGCCATTTATTGTGCTCCTAAATAAGCATCAATAACTCGCTTATCATTTTTAATTTGTTCTGGTAAACCTTCTGCTAGCAATTGACCATGTGCTAAACAAAATATTTTTTGTGCTAAATTCATTATGACTCTCATATTGTGTTCTATAACTAATAGAGTGATACCAAATTCTTTATTCACCTTTATTAACCGATCAATAATTCCATTAATTAAAGCTGGGTTTATTCCTGCTGTTGGTTCATCAAGAAGAAGCATTTTGGGCTCATTCATTAGAGCCATTGCTAATTCCAAAAGTTTTTGTTGACCAAATGATAAATCTCCAGCTCTAAGTTTTCTCTTTTGATACAATCCAACAAACTCTAATAATTTCTCTGCTTTTTCTGTTAGGTTTTCAGGAATTTTTGAAAATACAGTAAAAATATTATCCTTTTCAGGTTTGGAACTAATCAACATATTTTGAATACAGTTTAATTTTCCGTAAATTCTTGTTTGTTGAAAAGTTCTGAGTAACCCTAATTTAGCAACGACAGGTACAGGAAGTTTTGAAACTTCTCTATCTTCAAATTTTATAGTTCCTTGATCTATTGGGTGCGTTCCAACAATTGAATTAAATAAAGTAGTTTTTCCTGATCCGTTAGGTCCTATTAATCCAACAATGCTTCCTTGTTCAACGGTCAAAGAAATATTTTCGTTTGCTTTGACTCCTCCAAAATATTTATAAACTTTATCAACTTCTAATATTGTTCCCATTATTTTAACTCCACTTGAGCTTTTCTATCGGCTTCATCAACAACCTCGCCAAATTTTTCAGGATATTTTTCTCTAAGCCATCCCATTATTCCTTCAGGAAAGAAAACAACAATGATTACAATAAGCATTCCAAGAGCAACGTACTGCCAACCTAAAAAGAATATCCAAAAGCCTTCTTTAAAAATATGAAAAATTATAGCTCCAATCACGGGTCCCCAAAGTGTTCCTTTTCCACCAAGAATAGCCATCAGAACCATAAACACTCCATAAGTAGCTCCAGCAAAAGCAATCTCCGTAGGTTCAATATATCCAACCATATTTCCCATTAAGCCTCCTGCAATACCAACAAAAAAGGCTGAAACAACCCAACCAATAATTTTGTACCTCATGGTATGAATTCCCATTGCTTCCGCTTTATCTTCATTGTCTCTAATTACATTCAGAACTAAACCAAATCTTGTTTGATAAGCCCACCGTAAAAATACGAATGTAGCAACCATTAATACAAAACATAGGTAATAAAAAAATTCTGATCTTAATTCTGTATCACCTATTCCTTTTGGCCACGGAGGTGTGGTCATTCCCTGGCCAGCTCCTATTAATTCAATGCCGCCCGCTATTTCTCCAGCAGCGATACCTAAGCCTAATGTACAAATTGCAAAGTAATGACCTCTTAATCCCAAAATGCCGTATCCAATCGTTGCGGCTACGACAGCAGGAACAATGCCAGCTAAAATCAAACCGATAAAAAATCCTTGAAAATACTGAGGAGGAGTATGTATGAAAGTTTTTTCGCCTCCACTGGAAGTCCATTCCGCAAGAGGAAAGAACATTCCTATTTGAACACCTGCGCAGACATACATTCCTATCCCAAAAAAAAGAATGTTGCCAAAACTATTGTAACCCATTTGCCCTCCCTGTACATCCCAGGTTAAGGCTAAGATTACTAGTATCCACATAAAGGAAATTTGAAGTTTAAATGCAGGAAATAAAAATGGGGCAGCCAAGCCAAAAACTAATAGAGCAGAATATAATATAATATTTTTTTTCATTATTTTAAATACTCTCTTTTTCTAGATAATTTAAATCTTCTATAAACAAGAATTAAAACCAATAATAAGAATACGGATCCTATTCGAAATTCTGTACCAAGAATATAATCCGCAAATTCTTCAAAAACACCTAAACCCATTCCAGATAAGGCAACACCTGGTAAATTTCCTAAGCCCGCTATAATTACAATCATGAAGGATCTTACGGTATAGGGTAAACCGACATAAGGATGAAGTGTAAAGGTTATAGAGATCAAAGCTCCAGCCACTCCACACAAAGCAGCATTAATTCCAAAAGTTGCTGCATATACTTTTTCGGTATCTACGCCTAAAATCTTTGCAGCTCTTGCGTTTTGTGCAGTTGCCCTAATAGCTCGCCCTAGCTTAGATTTTTTCATATACATTACTAAACCTATGGCAAAGATGATGCTTACGAACGCTGAAAAAATCTTTGAATTTGGCAAAGTAACCGAACCATCAAATAACATTGTGGTGCCGAAATTAGATTGAGCAACAACAACATCAGCTCCAAAAATAAAATTCATTAATTGTTGTGTCAAAATACTAATTCCAAATGTTGCCAAAATTGAAATAAATAAATCCCTATCAACTACTCTACAAATTACTAATTTATAAAGAATCCAACCAATAAAAAACATTATTATGGGCGAAACAATTACTCCAAAAGCAGGATGAATGCCCATCAAGTACATGGTGTAAGCAATGTACCCACCTAGAATAACCAATTCTCCCTGAGCAATGTTGATGATGTTCATTACTCCCCATTGCAATGCCATTCCGTAGGCAATTAAAGCAAAAAGAATACCCAACAATATGCCATCCATTAAAGCCTGAACCATCAGGATTGGCGCTTGAAAAATTAAAAGATCCATTTAGCGCTCAAAGAAAAATGCCCCCTAGAATTTAGGGGGCATTAAATTAATATTTTATCTTTCAGACCACTTAGGTACTGGGTGAACCAATTTAGCAGAAGCCCATTTAGTTGGCGCGACCACTTTATTTTCACACTTATCCCCATCGCATATTACTTGAAATAGTACCATTGGCTTAGCAGTGTTCTGACCTCCAGAACCAAATTTTATGTTTCCATAAAAAGTTTGCATGTCAGTTTTTGCTAAAGCATCTCGTACTTTTTCTGTGTCAGTAGAGTTGGCTCTTTCAAAAGCATCTTTCCATACTAGAAGTGCAGCTGATGATTCCGCAGCTTGATAAGGAGGCGTGTAACCATACTCTGCGTTGAAATCTTTGTCATACTTCATTCCATTACCAAAGTATTTATCTTTGTAACTTAAAGATTTATGCCACTGTGCTGCGCACAATGCGTACTCAGCTTTTTTACCATGCTGTTTAGCTAATTTTGAAGCATCACAATGCGTCATAGCTAACATTGGTATATCTACTTGCATTTCAGATATTTGTCTGATTGCAGTTAATGCTCCTTTAGAGTGACCAGATACGGTTAGTACATCAGGATTAGTTGCTTTAACTTTTGCCAATGTTGCGGCCATATCATTTAACTCTTTTGGCAACTTATCATCAATAATAATCGTTGATCCTGTTCTTTTTGCTGCATCAATAACACCCAATCTCACGTCTTGTGAGAAAGCATCTTGCTCAAATGCCATAGCAATTTTAACTCCTTTACCGCCATTTTTCTCAACTGCTAAATCTATGGCTACCTCAAGATATTGGTTTGCTGGAGATAATACTGCGAACAAATATTTATATCCCTTTGTAAACAATGATCTTGATGCGCCATTTGCTTCAACCATTGGAATTTTATTTTCCTCAGTTATTGGTGCAATGGCTTTAGTCAAACCTGAACTGTAAGGTCCAAGCATGTATTTAACACCGTCTTGTTTAATAAGTCTTTCTGCTAATTGAGCAGCACGACCCGAGTTAGACTCGTCATCATAATAAATGATATCAAATTTATATGTTTTTCCTCCTACTTTGACTCCGCCCATTTCATTTATTCTTTTTACAGCAAGGTTATAACCATTTTGTGTATGTTTGCCATTTGTAGAATATTTTCCAGTGAGAGAAACCGCGGCACCTAAAATTATGGTATCGCCTTCAACTTTTGAAAATGAAGTTGTAGTTGTTCCTAAAATTAGGCCAAGTGTAGAAAGAAGAACCAATGCAAATTTAACTATTTTTTTCATTATATTTCTCCTTAATAATTATTAATCTTGGCATTAAACAATCTTTCAAAAAAAATGACAACAGATAGGTCAAATTGATTTAAATAATTATAAAAAGATAGATATTGCAACGATTAGTAAGGCACACGCTTACATTGCATTTGTAAACCTTTGTTTTGTTACCATATAATCAATTGTATGAAACAAGTGGAAATATATACAGGACCCTTATGTGCATTTTGTGATAGAGCAAAAGCTTTATTAAACAAAAAGGGAGTTTCTTTTAAGGAAATCAATCTTGCATCTGATCCCAATAAAATGGATGAAATGATAAAAAAAACAAATGGCATGAGAACTATTCCTCAAATTTTTATTGACGGACATCACATTGGTGGCAATGATAAGTTGCAAGCCTTAGAAAATGAGGGAAAACTTAACTCTCTTTTAGGTGTTTAATTTATGAAAAATAAAATTTACGTCATACATGAAAATGATGAATGGGTCGAACCGCTTAGAAAAGAATTACAAGAGATAAACGCGCCCTTTGAAGAATGGCATTTAGGAAAAAGAAACATTGATCATTTGGACAAGCCACCACAGGGTGTTTTTTATAATAGAATGAGTGCAAGTTCACACACTAGAGGACATCGTTATGCTCCTGAATATACCGCGGTTGTTTTAAATTGGCTTGAGAAAAATAAAAGAAGAGTCATTAATAATTCAAAAGCGCTAAATTTAGAAATTAGTAAATCCCTTCAATATAAAGAGTTAGAAAATTTTGGAATTAAAACACCAAAGACAATTTATTGCAGTAACAAAGAAAGCATTCTTAAATCCGCAAATATATTTCGTAAGCCTTTTATTACAAAACATAATCGAGGCGGAAAAGGTTTAGGTGTCAAACTATTCAATAATAAAAAAGAATTGGATTCCTATGTGAGTGGCAAAGATTTTGAACTATCAATTGATGGCATAACTCTTCTTCAAGAGTATATAGATTCTAGTCCAAAAGTTATAACTCGAGTTGAATTTGTAAATTCTAAATTTTTGTATGCTGTTGAAGTCGATGCTTCCGAAGGATTTGAATTATGTCCAGCATGTCCAGAAGACCAGGACGAAATTCCACAACAACAAATCGCTGGTGAATTTTGTCCAACAATCGGAAATAAATTTAAAATTTTAAAAAATTATAAAAAGAATGCCCTGATAGAAAATTATGAAAAATTTATTGCAATAAATGGAATTGAGATAGCTGGTATTGAATATATTATCGATAAAAATGGTACAATTTATACCTATGATATAAACACCAACACAAACTACAATTCACAAGCTGAAAAAAGCTCAAAAATAAAGGGAATGAAATCAATAGCCAAGTTTTTAAAAGAAGAACTTTTACTTTTGAACAATATCAGAGTTGTTGCATAAATTACTTATTTTTTTGCAACAAAAACTAAACACAATCCATTGTTGCAATATCTTTTACCAGTAGGTTTTGGACCATCATCAAAAATATGTCCATGATGTCCACCGCACTTTTTACAGTGATACTCTGTTCTCGGAGATCCAATTGAATTATCAATTTTAGTTTCAAACACATTTGGTAATGCATCAAAAAAAGAAGGCCAACCGCTACTGCTTTCATATTTTCTGTTAGACTCAAAAAGTTTGGTTCCGCAACCAACACAATAGTAATCTCCTTTCCTTTTTTCATAATTTAAAGGACTAGATCCTGATGGTTCCGTACCTTCCTTGTGTAAAATATGTTTTTGCTCTGGTGTTAAATTTTTATTCATTTTATGGTTACTCGCCCCTTGGCTGATAAAATAATTCCTGTAATAATGAATACAGCTCCTATTAAATGAAAGGTCATAAATTTTTCTTTAAAAATTATTATTGC
>Ga0208063_1000679_pt1 | contig 10378 bp, 8 predicted proteins | sample DeeseametaMP0203_FD_184219 | JGI IMG/M metagenome (GOLD analysis project Ga0208063, IMG submission 184219) | Marine microbial communities from the Deep Atlantic Ocean - MP0203 (SPAdes) | ecosystem: Environmental > Aquatic > Marine > Oceanic | place: South of Cape Verde, Atlantic Ocean | collected... | reverse complement strand
AACCGCACAAACTGTAGCCAGTTAAATAACTGGCTGGTATGCTATTTACGTCAAAGTCGCTCGGTAATTAGACCGACATAATCCCTTGGTAATCACACTTATCCAGCATACTTCAACGTAAGGCCGTTCTAATCGTTCCTACAGTACTGTCTTTTAATATCAATGTATTGCGAGGATTCAGAGTCAGACAGTTCAAGGTTATAGGTTTTTAAAACTCTTAGAAATCTACTTATATATTGACACTTATTTTTGGGCGGCAACCAATTATCTAGTCCTTTATCTCCCTTTTGGCGATTTAAACTAGCTTCAACACTTAATAAGTTTGCTGGATCATTAGCAAATTTAATCCTTGCCTTTTTTGACCATACATTAGCACCATGCTTCCAAGACCATGAAAGAGGAACTACATGGTCAATATCTATTTGGGACGCGTCAAATATTATATCGCCGGTAAATGACGATACCCATTTACCTGATTTTACTTTACATTTCTTATGTGATTTATACCTCACTGGGCTAACCGATTGAGATATTAACGCTTCCATTCTAGAGTTTTGACAATCACTATTTAAATCGGCCCACCCACTACCAAACTCGTTTCTGGAGTATTTTGTGTTTTGATAATTCTTGGCTGATAGAGAAGTAGTAACGTTGTTGTTTGTTCTAGATATTTTTTTATAGTTTTTTGGCAGGCGACCGCCAGATTTTAAGCAACTAGCTAAGTCGGAGAATGAACTAAATTTTTTTGTTTTAGCATAATAAGAGCTATGCTTATCATGGCAAATGCCTGATTTTGACTTTTTGACAGTTTCAGCAAAAGAAGTGGTTATGTACAAGAGCAAACAACTGAATAAAAGAGTTTTTAATATGTAGGATTTCAACGCAAGTTATCCCATTTTGTTATTTTAGAGTTTCTAGGATTGTCTCTATCTCTATTTTTATTATTTGAAGCATTCGAATTGCTATTATTTTTGTATTTACTTTGTTTGAAACTTTTGTAGTACCTCAAACCTGTTCCCTGTATTCCTATTGATACCCAGCGCTTACCATCAGCTGAAACCCCATAACGCAAAATACTAAATCCCCATGACCAACCCAAGCCATTTAAAGAGTGATTTAATCTAAAGTTTCGAAATAATCTTATGCTTTTACTCCAGCGGAAGCTCATGACTAGCCTTAATAAAACTAACTGGAATATCTATAGAGTCCTCTCCTAAGAAATGACATTCTTCATTTCTGATAGGATCTATAACAAGGCCAACACTATACTTATTGTTAAAAAAGTCTCGTTGAGTTTTTCTATCTGTAGCACTAAAAAATGCTCCTAAATTTGGGTGACTGTGGTACCAGCCTACTACAAAGTTGGTAGAGTTACTTAGCTTACTTGCATGATCCCAAACATCGGAGTTCATGTTTAACGACACTGCCGTAGATTCAAAATTTACACTTTCAACTGAGTCAGTTATATTAATAGCAATTATATTATCACTTAGCTCTCCAAGAGCGACCACACTACCGATTAATAACCCACCTAACTCAGTATTTCCTGTATTTAAATGCGCCAATATTTTCTTTTTAACATCATTTTTAAAATATATAAAAGGCGTATATTTTGTTGTTGTTAATATATGAAGCGCATCGCCAACAGTTAAACTTCCATAAGTGTCTTTCATACTAGTAGGCTTTATATCTGCTTTAACGTTATTCCACTTCATAATTACGTTTCCACGTAAAATTTAGTTGAGCAATTGGGGCAAGTTAAGTTACCTTTTTTACCCATAGGTACTCTTAAGCCAGTTTGACAACTTGAGCAATTTACAACAACCCTTGAAATATCAACATTATTCCATGACATTTTGCTAGCCGCTTTCTCTTTGATAACTAATTTGTCAGTGGGAAAAGAGTTGCTATATTTAAGAACAGTCTCTTTGTACCATCTCAATGCGGCACCGTTTGCAGGAGAGCCTTCGTTTAAAATAGTTTCATCAAAAGTAATGATTTGAATTATTCGCTTTATTAATAAATCAAGACCTTGGCTTGGTAGCCACTTTGTACCAAAACATATTTTTCCACTTTGATACACATTTGGATGAAATATGGGGGTAGTAATCGTTGCTTCAGGTTCCTGAAAAGGGTAGCGGCTTAGTAGCTTTATATGAACTTCTGTCTTTTTTTGTACTTGGTTTGGGTAGTCTTTTGATGGAGCTGTAGGGTAATCAATTTCAATAACCATACTATTAACAGGTGTACCGCTTTGTTTTTTAATACTAATACGACCACCGATGGAGTGGGAAAGCTCATTAATCTTACGTATATCTTGGTTGATTCTTTCTGAAAAAGCAGTCATAAATTATCCCGCTACTAAAACAGGTTGAACTTCTAATACATCCCCATCTTTTATCCCGCTATCTGATAACGATGAGTTAGGCAAGATAGTTTTACCTGAAGATGTACTTACCAGACCGTAATCAGTATCTGTTGGCAAAGCCCAGTTATCTACCGATGCTTGTATTATATCTGCGCCAGTATTAGTTAAATCAAGAGTTACTTCCGCTTTTCTAGTTTGATCTGCGGTTCTAATTATCAAGTTTACTTCAGACATATTCTGATTACTCCATTTCGATAATAATTGATTGATTATTTAGTTTATAGTGCACATATTTACAAGGGAAAGAATAGTCACTAAACTTGTTTTCTAGCTCTGATAGCGTAAATGTATCGTTTATATCGACATCAACACTGTCTTCCCCACACTTACGGCAAGTACTTACTGTTGAGTCAAAGTTAGATGAATTTTTGAAAATAATATTATTTTCTTCTGGTTCACAATTGTGGCACCTCATAGATATCAATATGGGCTCACTTGTACTAATTTGATCATCTGATTCATATGTTATCCCTTTAAAGCTGCTTTTAATTTTCGGTGAAACACTAATTCTGCTAATAGAATCGCCAAATGAAGAACAACCAATGCACTCACAACTTTGCTGTATCAAACTTATAGTTGAAACACCGGTAAATGAGTTAACCAAAATCCTTGTTGCGGCAGAAGGGGTTTCGCCTCTTATTAAATTTAATGCTTTAGATGCAGCTAGAGAGCCAGTCAAGCTAGAAGTAATAATTGTAGTAGGTATTTTTTTTTCAATAAATGATACTTTTTTAAGCCACCCACAAGAGTAGCGTTGTTGCATTCTCTCGTATGCGCTATTTGGCAAGTTACACTCAAAACAAGCGACATTATTCCCTGATTGAAATGGAAATAGCTCGATTTGGCAAAACTTACTATCAATACCTGTATTTATTAGATTTGTTTTTGTTATCAAACACAGCTGATTTAGCCTTATTCGAGCTTCAAAATTATCTACACAGCATATTATACAATCATATGATTCAACCATATCAAGAGTCATTAAGTCCCAGAAATCACCATGAAATGCATTTACATTGACATTACTATCAAGTTCTTGAACTTTACTAGCAGCGACCTCTGATTTTGATTTACCTATGTCAGACTCTCTAAATAAAATGCTTCTTGTTAGGTTATGTACTTCAATTTTATCAAAATCATATAAATCTAGGTTGCCAACACCTAGGAGAGCAAGGTTCTTTGCTACTTCGTTTCCCACAGCACCACACCCAACAATACCTATTTTGGCTGCTTTAATTTTTTCTTGAGGGAACCAATCTATTAACGAGTGTCTTTGATAACGTTCAGCTTTCATTTTTTATATTCTCTTTTATTTTATCTACAGCTTTATTTAACAGCTTAATAACTTCCTCACTGTAATTAGTCATAAAAGTATCAGTTCTATCGGGATGGTATAGGAGCACTTTCCGTTTATAGGCTTTTTTCACTTCTCTTAAGTTAGCTTCTCTTGATATATTGAGTATCTCGTAAGGGTCCTGATTTTTTAGTAACTCCAGTTTACTCTCGTATCCTAAGTCGATATTTTTCCACTTCATTACTTGGCATCCATAATCATAGATTTTTCTGAAACAATAATCTCATAGCCAAATTTTTCATGCTTGATCAGTAAGCCCCTGACTCGTAGCTTTTTGTTATTTAGACTATTAATATAAGGCTTACCACCAACTTTACGCACCGCACCTCTAAAAAAGACTAACTTAAACCCTTGCACCCAAGATTTGTTTTCGAACATAACAGCGAAGTCATTTCCGCGCTTACTTTCCCTAACATTTTGAACAAGACCTTCAAAAGTAACTACAGATCCCACATGTTCCTTGTAATTGCTTAAGGTTATTATACTTGGTGAGTAATCTTTACCTTTTGAAGCGTTAGATGCATCGGTAATTTCTACTATATTTGTAGAATGACAGGATACACATTTAGAGCTATTAACTTCTTTTAGTACTTGGAGACTTTCTTTGTGGTAATAAACTTTACAAGAAAAACATTGATATAGACCTAGTGCCTTATTAAGTACAGCTCCTGTAAATGCATCATGAAGATCTTTTAAATCGTTTTCTGTTGGTGTTTTGAAAAAGGCGCTGGAGTTTGATGTATTTTGAAAGCTAATTTTAGGCTTTGACTGCGTAGCTGGTTTAGGTCTAAATGTTTGCGTATTTTCTTTATTCTGCGACTCGTATCTTGGTCCAGAAGAGTTATTACTAGTGCGAGATGAATTGCCTCTAGCTTGAGACGTATTACTTCTACGCGGACGCTGTGGTGCAAGTCTTTGACTATTTTTATTTTTATTTTTATTTTTGTTATATGCTTCGGCAATTACAGAGACGAACCATATGAAAGCTATAAGTCCTAAGAATCCCACTAAGATAACGCCTTTAATTTAGAAAGATGACAAACGAAGGAAATAAAGATAGGTGGGGACGTCAAATATCCTTTTGAACTAAAAATTACTTCCAAGTAACCTAACATTCTACTCAAAAAAGATAAAAATACAAATAAGTAAGCTATTAATTTAAATAATGGTTTAATTCTTTCAATGTGCTCAACTAACGTTAATACATATTAACGTTAGTTGGTTGATAACGATGAAGGCTTAAATTAAAGTATGAGCGATACTTAATGGCCTGAGACTTATTTGTTAAAAAATGATGATGTGAGTTTTGCTCAAGAAGCATTTGAAACAATGACCCATTTTGCTAAGGCAATGAAATCAGGTGTAAAAAACTAAGCTAAGTAGAGCTGAGTTATAATAAGCAATTTAAATCGGAATTCCAACACTTGGCTGAGTTTCGCTTCGCTACGCATTTTAGCCAACTTTTTCCGTCCGCTTAATTGGACGTTGTCAATGTCTGCAAATGCCATTAAGCTGCACTTGTTAAGTAGATAAAACTTATAATATACGAAGCTAACGATGTTACCTCTACACTAATCAATAAGCTAAATTAAGTACGCGACCATATAAAATGTTAATTGCATCCTATTAGAAATAAATTAGAAGCACAGATTTATCAAAATGTGATGTGGCCCATGATAGTACCCGTAACAGGTGACTTAATTAATTAGCTACTACAGCTTTGTAAGCGTATCGCACATGCCTTGACCTACCTCTTTGTTGTAGTTACATTAAATAAATATATGATTGCTACACCAGCAAGAACATGGACCAAGGCCTCTCATGGAAGAAACCTATTTACTCCCACAAGCTCAAATTCAGCTAGAAATCGATGTAATCTCTACTTTTTCATTAGCTGCTCAGCAAAATGCTTACTCAGTTATTCGTAATATTCAGGTCTACATCCCTGAAAATAATCAGTCAATCTATCGAGATTTAAAGCTAAAGCTATGTGGTATCGATGGGTGGTTAGATACTGTTGATTGGTTTATTGATGAAGTTACTTCTGGGCAATCGGTTAGGTTACCTATTAAAGAGTTAAAGTTTCCTTTTGAAACATTGTTTGGTTTAACCGAAGAAATGGTTTTGCAGCTTGATTTTGAGTTGGTCGATAGCGAAGATAAAATAATATGCAAAAAAACTCATGAAGTCAGTGTACTACCTTCAAATTTTTGGGGTGGTGAAACACGCCAACCAGATTTACTTGCTGCTTTCGTTAAGCCAAATGGTTTATATGTAGAGTCTTTAGTTAGAAAAGTTGCATCCGTGTTAGAGACTGGTGGCCATGGGCGTTCTGTAGATGGGTATCAGTCCAACACTAGAGAAAAGCCTTATTTAATGCTTGCAGCGCTTTGGAACGTGATTTTTCAGGAAAAACTTGCATATGTCAGTCCACCACAAGGTTTTGCTAAAACGGGTCAGCGAATTCGCCTAGCTGCTGATATAAGTCAATCTAAAATGACTGCTTGTTTAGACTCGTCGATTTTATTTGCTAGCTGTATCGAGGCTATGGGTTTAAATCCAGTAATTGCAATTACTCAAGGGCATGCATTTGCTGGTGCATGGCTCATAGATGAAAAACTCCCTGTTCTTTGTAATGATGATCCTCAAGATATAAGAAAACGTTTCGATAATAGAGATTTGGTTTTATTTGAAACCACACTTGTAACAAATGCCTCTGCTGTAACTTTTGAACAGGCTAAAGAATACGCCCGTAATTTACTCGGTGAGGATAAAGAGAAAGAGTTTGTAATGGTATTGGATATTGCTCAGGCAAGATCACAATCAATAAAGCCATTATCTACAATTGAGGAAGCACGAATTGAAAGTGAATCTACAAGTGAAAGTATAGAACTTGTTTTGCCTGAAACCCCTCCTTTACCACCAGTGCGAGCGGAAGAACGTATAGTTGAAGATAGTCCAGAGACACGTATTGACTCATGGTGTAGGAAGCTTCTTGATTTAACTAAACGTAACCGGTTATTAAACTTTAATGATAGATCGGTATCAATTAAATTATATTGTCCAGACATAGCGAACATGGAAGATATGTTAGCTGATGGGACTAAATTTAAGTTCTTGTCCACGCAAGAAAGTCCATATTTTGACTCTGATCGTGACAGTGAACTATTTCGCTTCCAAACAGGTTCAGAAATTCATAAAGAATACGCTTTAAACCAGTTAAAAAATAAAGTTTTGTTAGCTAATCAAGCACCTAAGCGAGTTGAAAAGAGTGCGATTGAGCTTTTTAGAAAGGCAAAAAATGATTTAGAAGAAAGTGGTTCAAATACTTTGTTTTTAGCACTGGGTTTTCTGAAATGGAAAGAGAACGCGGATGATAACCGAAGCTTCAAAGCTCCATTGATATTAATACCTGTGAATTTAACCCGTAAAAGTGCACGAGCTCCTATCTATGTAGAGCAAGTACAAGGTGAAGATCCGATTTTTAATCTTACTTTGATTGAGTTTTTATTATCTGAGCACGATATCAACTTAAATGAGTTTAAATATGGATTACCTGAAGACGAAAGCGGGATAGATGTTCCTCTTATTTGGCATAAAGTCAGGCAAGCAGTCAGTGAGCAGCAAGGTTTTGAAGTTGTAGAAGAGTTAGTTCTATCTTCATTTTCATTTGCAAAATATTTAATGTGGAAAGATTTAAAAGATCGGCTAGAAGTTTTAAAAGAAAATCAATTTGTTCAACATTTAGTTGATAATCCAAAGGAAGCGTATATTCAAACAGTAGAGTTTGTTGAACAGCATAAAGTTGACGATGCTATAGATCCTGCTGAAGTATTTACTCCATTGAATTGTGATAGTTCTCAATTAGTCGCCGTTGATGCGTCAGCGAAAGAGCAAGACTTTGTTCTTGAGGGTCCTCCGGGAACAGGGAAGTCAGAAACTATTGCTAATATTATTGCTCATAACATTGGCAAAGGGCGCAAAGTACTATTTGTTGCCGAGAAAATGGCGGCTTTGAACGTAGTATATAAAAGGTTGCATAAAGTTGGGTTGGATCACCTATGTTTAGAGCTACATAGCAATAAAGCAAACAAAAAAGCCGTACTCGATCAACTTGGTCAAGCATGGCAATTTAGAGAAGGGTTGAATCCTGAAACTTGGGCTATGCACATCTCTGATCTAAAGGATAAAAAAGATAAACTAAATGATTACGTAAGAGAGCTTCATAAAAAATCGAAGTCAGATATTTCTGTTCGGGATGCAATTTCTAAACTCGCTTTGAACAAAGGTAATATTAAATTTAGCTTAGATTGGCCTCTTGAACTAGGTGCAGATAAAACGTTAGAAAATGATTATTCCACACTCAAAGGTGCAGTTTTACAGCTTAAAATTGCATTTGAAGATATCTATGACCTGGATATTACTAGTTTCTTATATGTAAATGCTTCCTCATGGTCAAATGTTTGGCAAAGCCAGCTTATCCAAAGAATAGATGAATGGGATTCTCAGTTTGAAAACATTTTTGATAGGTTTAAATCAACTTTAGATATATTAGAATTGAAATTACCTGAAATGACAGGTAAGAGTTTATCTGCGTTAAGCTCATTACATAAACTAAAAGAGTTTGCGACAAGTCGTAATATTTTATTCGTACTGAAGCCCGGTTTGAATGAACGACTCAAGTTAATAGAAGATATTGCGTTACGAAAAGAGAAGCTAGATGAGTTAATTAGTAAGCAAGATGATTCCATAAAAATAGAGTTGTTACTAACAGCTCCAATAAGAGAATGGCACTCAGAATATGAGGCTGCTGATAATAGCAGGTTTAGGATATTTTTTGCTAAATGGAAAATCAATCAACAAGTTAAAGGCTCAGGGTTTCAAAAATTCAAACATTTATCTATTTTATCGGAGCTCCTACAGACTAAAGATCTTGCAGAAGCAATAAGTAAAGATGTAACTGAGCTTGAAAATTTAGATATTTGGAAAGGTTGGTCAACAACTTCAGAAGAGTTAATAGCCACAGCTAAATTTGGTAAATTAGTGAAAGCTAGGTTAAATGAAGCCTTATTTCTTACTGATGATCCAGCAAACATATTAGTATTAATAAACAAATATTTCGTTGACGGCAGAGATTATCTAGATAGCTCTCTACTGGTCTCTAAACTTGATGAATTCAACTCAACGTACATTGGATTTGAAAAAGTACAAAAAGATTTATTTGATTCCGGTGTTACACTCCCTTTTGATTCAGACTTAACTGAAATTAGTAAGTCATTGGCTAATGTGAAAGATAATCAAGCTAAGCTGAAAAGTTGGTGCGAGTGGGTTAATGCAAAAGATATAGCAACTAACATCGGCTTAAGTACTGTAGAACAGGCACTAAGTTCAGGTGTAGTTTCTTCCTCTGAGCTACTAGAACAATTTGAACTAGCATATTATAGCTGGTTGGCCCCGCTTATGATTGATGAAAGCCAAGTATTGAGAGAGTTTAAAGCTTCAACACATGAAGCAACAATTGATGCTTTTTGTAAGTTAGATGAAGAAGTAGCTAAGATCACGAGCGAATATATTATTGCACTTGCTTCAAGCAGAGTACCTAGTAAGGAAATAAAAGATTCTAAAAATGATCAACGTTTTGGAGTATTAGCAAAAGAAATTCAGAAGAAAACTCGACATATCCCAATTCGAGCTTTAATCAATGAGCTAGGAGAGTCATTGCTAGAGCTTACACCATGCATGATGATGTCACCACTTTCAGTAGCTCAATTTTTGCCAGCAGACTTTAAAGGGTTTGATTTAGTCGTTTTTGATGAAGCATCACAAATGACGACATGGGATTCAGTTGGTTCTATTGCAAGAGGCCGCAATGTTATTATTGTGGGTGATCCAAAGCAAATGCCTCCAACAAACTTCTTCTCAGCAGGGGCTTCAGATGCCCCAGATGAAGAAGATCTGGAATCTATTTTAGATCAAGCTTTAGCTGCTCGATTGCCGCTTAAAAGACTCATGGGTCATTACCGTAGTAAACATGAGACCCTCATTGCGTTTTCTAATAGTAAGTACTACGAAAATTCATTAGTGACTTATCCCTCATCAGAAACCAAAGAATCAGCTGTTTCGTTGCACAAAGTAAATGGTCTCTATGCAAAAGGAAAAGGTAGAAATAATGTCAAAGAAGCGCAAGCTGTTGTTAATGAAATCACAAGGCGCTTACTTGATAAACAACTACGGAACTATTCTATAGGTGTAGTGACATTAAATAGTGAGCAACAACGTACAATTGAAGATTTATTAGACGATGCTAGACGGAATAACCCTGATATTGAAAGGTTTTTTCATGAGTCTGAAACAAGTGATTCTGTATTCGTCAAAAACTTAGAGTCAGTGCAAGGTGATGAGCGAGATATTATCATGCTTAGCTTAGGGTATGGTCCAACTGAGCCTGAAGCGAAGACTATGAGCATGAACTTTGGGCCGCTTAATAAGCAAGGCGGTGAACGACGGTTAAACGTTGCTATTACACGAGCGACCACAGAGATAATTGTTTTTAGCAGCTTTAGCTCATCAATGATTGATTTGAGCCGTACTTCATC
>Ga0208063_1000671_pt1 | contig 10489 bp, 10 predicted proteins | sample DeeseametaMP0203_FD_184219 | JGI IMG/M metagenome (GOLD analysis project Ga0208063, IMG submission 184219) | Marine microbial communities from the Deep Atlantic Ocean - MP0203 (SPAdes) | ecosystem: Environmental > Aquatic > Marine > Oceanic | place: South of Cape Verde, Atlantic Ocean... | reverse complement strand
TGCAGATAAAGCAGACATTTTAGACGACCAACTGCCTGAAACAGTAACGCGTTTAAACACCGCATTTGCAACAATTAAAGAAAGTGAAGAGCTGTAAGCCCTCTGAATAAAGAAGTTTTATCACATTGCTCTGTTCTCGTAGTTCACGGTTTTGAGTTCAGAGCAATGTTAATCTATAAGCTAAGTTTGATTTCGCTGCACCTGATGATAATTTAAAACGGTTTAAATGCAATCATTACTAAAATTACGCTTAGCTCTGTAGCAACTTCAACAATACAGTCAGCTTACGCTTATCAAGTTCACCCATTTGCTCGCTATTACTGAGCGCAAAAATAACCCCTTCGTGTTCGGCGCAATTTATATCATCTCGCGATTCAACCACATTTGCCCATAACTCTAAATCATCTATCTCTATTTCGTGGTTTACACAACGTGTTAGCACGTCAATCAATACCGGCTTTGTGAGTGTATAACCGGGAGTACTTTCTTCTGCTGGGGTAGAAATAATCACGCTAATAGCATCATCTCTTTGCTCACCAAAGGTAATAAATTCGGCCAATGCTTTTTGTATATTCATAATATTTGTTATTCTTGCTGCTCTACTGCTGATAAGACTTAAAATGACGAGATTAAACTGCTCACAATGCCACACTGCGCTTAGTTGTAATGTAAACGATATAAACGCATGCTGGTGTAACCAACTACCTGCTATTTTACCGCTTGAAGAGTCAGCAACAAGCTGTTTATGCCCGCAATGTACGCTTAATAAAATAAACGCTTATTTAGCGCATATTTATACTCAGCCAATCAAAGCACAAATTGAGTTTGCTAAAAAATTTAGAGGTAATGACAATTTAATTGAAGGGCTAGACTACACCATGCAAAATGGCTACATGGTGTTTAGTAAATGGTTTTTTTTAAAGCGAGGTACATGCTGTAAAAATGGCTGTAAAAATTGTCCTTACAGCTAAATCACAACATGTTGATATACAATACGCGGTTAAATAAGTTCGTTGGGCACATTGTTGCTGTATTGTGCAAATTTATCCGCCCCTTTAAAACGTAACTCAATTGCTTTGATATGCTCTTCTTCGGCGTGTTTCCAAACGCCCGGCACACTATACACATGCTTTAAATAGCAAAAAAACTTATCACGTAGCTGCGGATTAAACTGCCATCCTTGAGCTACATCTGCTACTTGGGCAGCTAAGCCCTCACGAGTATCAGCATGCTTAACTAAGCCTTCTAGATTATAACAAGCCTGCCCTACAGTAATTACCCGCTTATTTAGTAACAGCGCTTCTAAACCGACCGTAGAGTTAATAGTGATCACCGCTTCTGCGCATTCAATAAGTTCACAGGTTTTATTGCCGTTTGCAAATAGTGCAATTGGGTCTTTATCGTATAAATGGGTGTAATGCTTGTGCCACGACGGGTGTTCTTTAAAAACGACCTTTAAACTAGGGTCGTTCAATGCTTTCACTGCGCTAACAACTTCATCGTATAGCATTTCCATTGAGTCAATCCATGGCGAAAAGCTCGCTAATTGCGTATCGTGAGGCACTTGAAAAGGCACAAATATGTAGCGTTCAGGTATATTTTCAGCTGCAAAATCACAGCGTTTTTTATGGTTTTCTCGAGGGACAAGCGCCGGTGCATCAAAGTTTAAGGCATTATTTGCATTAAAATTTAAATAAAAATCAGGATCTCGACTTAGCGACGCATTAAAGTTAATCCCTTGAGGGTCTAAACTGGTGGTACCCGGAAGTAAACCATTTTCATAATAAAATTGCTTAATACCCAGTGCCTTGGCAGCCATAGCAACGGTAGTATTAGGCAGTTTATTACCATTCCATATCACCATTACATCAGGGTTAACTTCAGTTAATAAAGCTAAATATTTTGCGTAACGCAAACGCTCAAAAAAGCGCAGCCCCACTTTGTAAACCGCCGATACTAAAGCATTGTTCCAAAGGTTATTACGGGCGCGCTTACGTTTTAGTTGTGCATTAATAACATCGTTAAAATCAACTTTAAACGCTTTACTTAAATAGTGTATAGCTGAAAGCTTTGGCGCCCCCATAACATGCAGTTGGCAATCCATACTCAGCTTTTTGATTATTTTTTTATAGTACTTTGCGTGTACATTTTTGCGGGATATAAATAGGTAAGACATACAATCTGTGCGCGCCAATTATTGTTTATAGGAAATAATACTAAGTGGACACTATTACAAAAGTAAGGTTCACTGCTACGAGTAAATAATTTACAGATGTTACCTAAATTCTTATTATTTTACTACGCAGCGGTGCCATCCTAGATAGAATCTCATTTTGTATGCTATGGCTAATATTTTGCTCTTCCATCGCATTTACAAGTAAGTCCACCACATGGTTAAAATCTTTCTCAGTTATGTGCATCCCAGTATGAATATCTACCATAGAATCTCCTTTGTACTTGCATGGGCCATCAACTAGCATACACATATGCATAATAAAGCCTTCTCTAAAGTGGCTTATGTCGCTGTGTTCAAAATAATGCAGTACTTGTTCATCATTACCTATTTGGTAAATAAAACTGTCTACAATACGCGTAAGCCCCGCTCGGCCATCAAGCTGTTGATAAAGCGATAAATTTGTTGAGCTTGCACACCCTGCCAGGGCACTTAAACACAACCATAAAATGACAACGTTTTTCATTACCAATACCCTGTTACCGATAAGTACCACCCTGTTTGATCGCTCGCACCTGCAATGCTACCTAAATCTAAGTATGCAGCGGTGACACTCACGTGCTTGTTTGGCATCCAAGCAACAAATAAATCTTTCCAGTCTTGTTCACCCAAATTAAGGTTATTAGACTTTTGCCTATACTCTATACCTACGGCAACACTTCGGCTCAAAAACACAGCCGTGCTGCCTTCAAATAAAATTTTTGCATCATCATTTGCCCCACCATAACCAAGCAAACCGAGTTGATTAGCCTCACTGTAGCGAGTTGTGACGTTCCAAAACCAGTTAAGCCCCCCTACAGCGCCTAAGTGGAGTTTACTCGCTGCAAGGTAGTAATCAGTGCCACTAGTATCTTGTGCACCTACTAGGGTCGCAACAGCGCCATCATCAAGGGATTTATGCTGTATACCCACACTCAATTGCGGCCAGTCACTGTAAACTATATCGCCGTATAAACGAATTTTAGCGCCCGTGATAGATTGCTCTATTTCGGTATCAAGTGCAGGCACGTCAAAACGTTGTTGAGCGTAGCTAAGTTCTACACGATTAAATAGGTTAACTTGTGCTCCACATACATCTAAAGTGTAGTCTGTTACATCTGCACGGCTACAAAAGCCATTCACAGAGAACTCGTCTTCGCTGGCGTAACCTGCAAGCTGTGCCCAAGGCACAATACCGCCGCCCCCACTGCCTTCTATTTGCGAAACCCCGGGGGTCGCTAATAATTTACCATCGCTTGCTAAACCAGAAAAGCTCGAGCTAAGTAATAACCCAAGTAATAAACACTTAACTTTTTTCATAATATTCCTTTAGCCACTGTTCTAATAATTCTGCTTTTAAAGGCCTACTTAGGTAGTAACCCTGAGCATGGTCACAATGCATAAGTTTAAGTAAGTCTAACGAATCTCTGTTTTCAACGCCCTCTGCAACAACGCTAAAGCCTAGTTGATGCCCTAAGGTAATAGACGACTGCACTATGTGTTGATCCTTGCGCGACTCATCTAACTTTAAAATAAAGCACTTATCTAACTTTAGCTCATCAATAGGCAGCATTTTTAATCTCCCCAGTGATGTTTGCCCTACGCCATAATCATCCAATGAAATTTTTACACCGATGGCTTTTAAGTTTTGTAATGCTTTTATGCCTTTTTCTTCATTTTCAATCATGTCGCGCTCAGTTAATTCAACAGTAATGAGGGTTGGATCAACATTGTATTTTTTTAGAGTACGCACTAACTCTGAATGAAAACTCGGTGAGGCAATATCTTGTGCTGATACATTAATTGCTGCCTGCATTTCAATCCCTTTAGCCTGCCAATCAGCCACCTGAGAAACCACCGTGTTAACAACCCATGATGTAAGCTCAACAATAAGCCCCGATTGCTCAGCTAAATCAATAAACAGCTCAGGGTTTACCCAGCTGCCATCTTTACGTTGCCAGCGGATCAGTGATTCGACTTTATTTATTTTTTGTGTGTGTAAATGCAGTTTAGGCTGATAGGTCATAAATAATTGCCCATCATCATCGCTAATGGCTTGTTTAAGCTCATCTAACATTTTAAGGCGTTCTAAATGCGCTTCGTCTTCACCATTTTGGTAATAATGAATACTGTCTTGGCTATCTGTTGCATTGTCTACGGCAATAAGTACGCGTCGCATTAAATCATCGCTGGCAAGGCCTTGCATAGGATACTCGACAACCCCAGCGCTAAAGCGTAAGTTAATTTTTAACGTTTTAATGATATAACACGCTAATAGCTGTGCCATTAAACCAACTATACCGCTTTTTTTCTCTCTGGCAGCGGCACTTGGAAACACAGTTAAAAACTCATCGCCACCAATACGCGCATGAAAGCCGCCAAGTTCGTCCGAAAAGCCACTAATTCGATTGGCAACCGCTTTTAAACATTCATCGCCTACGCGTGGGCCTAGCTTATCGTTTATATGCCGTAAACCTTTTATATCAATAGCAACTAGGGTGTATTGTGTAGAGGGAGTCAGCTCATCATCGAGTACTTCAAGCATAGCCGAGCGGTTATAAAAGCCTGTAAGCGAATCATGGCGTGCCTGAAAACTAATTTTTTGTTCACGCTCGTTAATATCGTTACCCATGTTATCAAAGGCGTTAGCAAGAGTTGCTATTTCGGTACTTTGTTTAGATGCATTAAATTCAAATGCGTAATTACCTTGTGCAAATTGCCTGGCAATAACTGCAAGCTGTGAGAGTGGGGTTGTTAAGTTATTTGCCAGTAAACTACTGGTAATAACCCCCACCAGCATCGTTAAAATGGCCATAATAATTAGCGTAAACAATAAGTTTTCAAAATCGTTATAGCTTTGCGTTAAATCAGCACTGAGCAAAATTGTTACCGCATCCCCTTGTAGGGAGGGCAACATAATATCTTGGTTTTTATATACAGGATAATCACCAAACAAACGCGTTGTTGTGGTGGTGTTAAAGTAGTTTTTAGGTGAAAAAACCTCTGGGCGATTAAGCAACGAGCTTCTTACTAAGTTGTCCTGCTCAGCAATAAAGCTGACATCCATTCCTGTTAGGTTTTTAAGTTCTAGGGCGACTTCGTCATCAATTTTAAAACCCACTAAGCTGTATGCAACGGTTCTAGGCGCCCTTACAGGTAGTAAAATAACTTGATATAGCTGATTATTAAGAACAACAAAGCTCGATTGCTCTGGCGAAGTTAATAACTCATCCAGTAACGGCTTTAAATTTTGAGGGTACAAATCTGCATTAGTATTGGCTGAAATTAATTTACCTGATAAATCAATCAGTAGCATAAGCTCTGCATCAATACGCTGGCTGTGATTAAACAACACACTACTTATGGTGCCTGCATCGCGAGTGGCAACCGCTTGCTTAAAGCCAAAGTCGGCAGTGAGTACTTTAGCAGCAGTAAGCAGTAGGCTTTCTTTTGCGCTCAGATATTGCTTATATACATTTTGCGCTACGCTAATATCTTGATTTACTTTTTCTTCTTGAAATTTACTTGTAGACCACCAAAAGCTAACAATGCTCACCATAGTGGTCAGTAACACTAAGCCTACACATAAAACAATAATGCGGTTTTTTAAACTGTTAGTCATTACCGCCCTTAAACTTACTACCAAAAGTATTTCGCGGTGCTGGGGTGGAGGTATTAACCTTAATTAGTAACTCATTGTTATTGTTTATTGTTATCATTTTTTTATTTTCCAACGGTGCAGTTTGTAGCGCATGCCACACACTCAGCGTAGTCGGTAACGACGTTATGTCTAAAGTTAACTTACCCGTATTATTCGTTTTATAAACGTGTTCACTATTGGCTACATAAATATAGCCAACCATAGAGTCATGAATATTACAGCCTAGTACAACAACACCTTGTTGATCAAAAATTACAGGCTCTTTAGGTTGGCCTGAATAGAGTTTTAGCTGGAAGGGCTTAGCCTGAGAAAAAGAGTAAACATGATGGCGAATATTATCGCTGTTAGGAAAGTTAACCTGCTGGCCTTTTTGCACCACCAGTAAATCAGGCAAAAACGCTTTATGTACTTGGTCCATTACCGCAACGGGTAACGTAGTGCGCTCTGACTTTGTCGCCTTATAAAGCTCAACGACTGCATCTTTTAGTGGTTGACCATGCTGATCTTGAATGACTAAATCAATATTTGCACCCAGTACGCCTTGGCTAAAAAATAAAGTAGCGGCGAGTAAATAACCTCTTTTATTAAAAACTTGCTGCACTTGCCTAAACATATCAATACCTAAAAGTTAATCTTAGGTTAAGTTAATTAGAGACCAGCACTAATTGCAAGGAATATAGCCCAGTAACTAAAAATAAAGACTGGGCTTTGTTTATTTTAATACTTTAGTTGTACTATTTTACAATAAGGTCGTAATCAGTATCTAAAATATTAATTACTTCTTGGCGAGGATCTTCTGGAATTACAATCTCTTTACCAATGATTTTACTGGCAATGCCTACATAAGTGTTAGACACCTCAAGCATGACCGATTCTGGTAAAATAAAGTCTTTAGCAAGCTGCTCTCGCTCATCCATGCGGTCTTTATTTAACAGCACGTCACTTTCTGGCACAGTAGAAATTAATAACTGGCGGAACCCTTCTTTAGAGTTTTCGATTATTTTACCATCTCGGTAAGCCGCGCCATCCCATATGCGCGAAGAGTCTGGGGTGCCTACTTCATCAATATAAATAAGCTGTTGGTTACCGTCTAAATCCTCTACATAACCAAACTCAAATTTTGTATCTACAAATATTTGATCAAGCTTTGCCAGCTCTTCACTAATTAGCTTAAAGCCCTCAACCAATAGCTTTTCGTATTTAGTCACATCCTCTGCCGATTTAAAATTAAATACGTCTAAATTATCAGTGATATTAGCGCGCGTAATATTCACATCATCAACAGGTGGAATATCAGCCACGCCTTCGATAATACCTTTTGTAGAAGGGGTTATTAGTACGTTTTCAAGCTTTTGGTTTGCTCTTAAGCCCTCAGGTAAATCTATGCCACAAAAGTTGCGATCCCCTTTACTGTAATCACGCCACATGCTGCCGGTTATATATTGGCGCGCAATCGCTTCTACTTTTACGGTACTTGCTTTGCGTACAATCCATACATAAGGGTGTGGAATATCAACAATGTGGTTACCCGCAAGGCCAGCTTTATCAAATAACTTAAACCAATGAGATGCAACAGAGTTAAGCGCAATACCTTTACCCGGCACGCCGTTTAAGCCATTTTCGCCTTGCCAAATACAATCAAAAGCAGAAATACGGTCTGAAATAACCATAATTGCCAGCTCAGTTCCTTGCGGAACTTTATAGTTTTTTTCTTTAATGAGGCGTGCGCTGTCTTCATCTGTTAGCCAATAAACCGAACGAACTTTACCGCTGTGTACAGCACCTTTAGTGCGAATGGGTAAGTCATCGTTTACGTCTAAAACTTTATAGCTAGTCATGCTATCTCCGGGGTTAGGGATGCTCATAGAGCAAAGTATGGTATGGGGTTATAAGCGCTATATAATAAATCAGCCTACCCTAAAGCTCAATCAGCACTGAAAACTAAATAACCTGAACTCTGGTTAAGAGACTGACTAGGGCGTGTTGTATTATGGTGATATTTAAATTTATTTTCTCTAGCCAGAGATTTTCAATGAAAGCAAGGCGAATTTACGCGTCAATAGCTGGCCTATTGCAAGTAAACTCAACGCAGTTAGCGCTGAAAATAGCTGCTAGAAATAGGTTTATCACCCAGAGCTCAGGTTAAATAACCACGCAATATTTATATGGCTGTAATAATGCGGTAAACTTAGCGTGCTAACTAGAGGAGTAACGCTTGGACTACCTAACTGCGACCGCAAATAAAAAATACCTAATGTATATTTCGCAAAATTATTCATACGCTATTTTAAGGCCGCTTCAGGCGCAAATTTTAGCCCATGGTGGAGAAGTTCGGTGGTTTTTAGCAGGTAATGAAGTAAACCCCGACTTTTTAGATGATGATGAGCAGCGCTTGCATACAATATCTGATGTGAGAAGCTGGCACCCTGATATAACTTATATTCCAGGCAATATTGTTCCAAGTTTTATTCCTGGTAAAAAAATTGCTGTTTTTCATGGTTTTAATTCTGAGAAGCGCAGCTCAGAGGGCAATCATGGCCACTTTGCAATACGGGGCTGCTACGACCTATATTGTACACAGGGCCCCAATACTACCACCCGATTTAAAGAGTTGGCGCAACAACATGGTTTTTTTAAAGTAGTAGAAACCGGCTGGCCAACGCTCGACCCCCTATTTACCGATACACAAACTAACCCATACGAAAGCGACGACCCACGTCCAACACTGCTTATTTGCTCTACTTTTTCAAAAAAATTATCACTTGCTCCCAAATTATATGAGCAAATAAAGCATTTTAGCCTACAAGGGAAGTGGCGTATTTTAATGCAGTTTCATCCTAAAATGCCCCAAGAATGGGTTGAGAAATATAAAGCATTAAATAATGAAAACTTAACCTTTATAGAAACCGACAACGTACTCCCTTTGCTTAAAGCTGCAGATGTAATGCTGTGTGATACATCCTCGGTATTATTGATGTTTTTATTACTTAGAAAGCCAGTTGTTACGTTTTGCAATCAAAAACCACTCCCTCACTTACTTGATGTAACTGAAGCCGATAAAGTAGAAGCAGCAATAGAACATGCGTTAACTAAACCTAATAAATTAATGCAAAGTATTGAAGACTATTGCCTAGAGCTCCACCCATATACTGATGGTAAATCTAGCCAACGCGTGCTTAATGCTGCAAATGAATTTTTGCACAAAAAAGAAAAGCTAAAACCTAAACCGCTTAATCTATTTAGAAATCTTAAAATGCGTAAAGAATTCAACTTTTGGGGTTGGTAACACCACACTGTATGATTGAGCTTGATAATGTAACCTTTAAATGGCATAAAAATGATGCCAAGCCTACGCTAAATATCCCAACCCTTAGAATTGATAAAGGCGAGCATATTTTTTTACATGGTCCCAGCGGCGTCGGTAAATCAACCCTGCTTGCGCTATTGGCAGGTATAAACACACCAAGTAGTGGCAACATACGTATTTTAAATCGCGATTTAAATACACTTAGCAATACGCAAAGAGATGTATTTAGAGCGGAGAATATTGGCTATATTTTTCAAAACTTTAATTTATTACCGTATTTAACACCCATTGAGAATGTCACGCTTGGCTGTGAATTTTCAAAAAGCAGAAAACAAAAAGCCTTACAGCAAACAGCAGAGCCCAAGCCAAGCTTACAAAACGAAGCGATACGCTTATTAACAGCATTAGGCTTAAGTGAGTCTTACCATAGTAAAGATGTTGCCTCGCTCAGCATTGGTCAGCAACAGCGGGTTGCCGCCGCTCGCGCATTTATTGGCAGCCCAGAGCTTATAATTGCTGATGAGCCTACCTCGGCACTCGATACCGCAAATAGAGAAAACTTTATAAAGCTGTTATTCGAACAGGCTAAGCGCGCCAACAGTACGTTAGTTTTTGTAAGCCATGACGAAACATTAAAACCGCTATTTAATCGTGCAATTAGCCTAGTTAGCTTGCAGGAGCAGTTATGATCCTGACTAAGTTAGCTTATAAAAGTTTGCTAAATCGCCGAGCAAGTGTACTGCTCACATTGTTTACCATTGCTATTAGCGTAATGCTTTTACTAAGTATTGAGCGAATTCGCGTGGATGCAAAAACCAGTTTTAGTAATACCATCTCTGGGACAGACCTAATTGTAGGCGCCCGCACCGGCGATATTCAATTACTGCTTTCCTCTGTATTTAGAATAGGTTACGCCAATAATGGGGTGAGCTGGCAAAGTTATCAGTACATCGCAGCTCAACGTGGTGTTAAATGGAGTATTCCTATTAGTTTAGGCGACAGCCACAAAGGCCAAGCTGTACTAGGTACAAGCCGTGATTACTTTACCCACTATCGCTTTGGTAAAAAACAAACGTTAAGTTTTCAACAAGGCCACGCGTTTAAGCATTTAAACCAGGTGGTACTAGGCAGCGATGTAGCGAGCCGTTTAGGGTATACACTAGGTGATAACATAGTGATCTCACACGGGATGGGTAATACGAGCTTTCACCATCATAAAGACAACCCGTTTACTGTTATCGGTATTTTAAACGCCACTGGCACGCCAGTAGATAAAACCTTACACATACCTCTAGCAGCTATTGATTTA
>Ga0208063_1000664_pt1 | contig 10554 bp, 9 predicted proteins | sample DeeseametaMP0203_FD_184219 | JGI IMG/M metagenome (GOLD analysis project Ga0208063, IMG submission 184219) | Marine microbial communities from the Deep Atlantic Ocean - MP0203 (SPAdes) | ecosystem: Environmental > Aquatic > Marine > Oceanic | place: South of Cape Verde, Atlantic Ocean | collected... | reverse complement strand
GACACGGGACGGCTTTTGCTCTCGGAGTGGCAGCAATTGGCAACACCTCACAACCAGACAGGAATTTTGGCTTTACTATCGCATCTCAAGTGGCCATGGGTGCTTTGACTGCCCTCATTGTTCCTAAAACAATAGCAATCTACGGTATAGCAGGAATGTGCGCTCCTGCTGCAATTCTTGCTGTTGTAGCAATGGCATTTATTCCAAGGTTAGCAACTTCTGGACGTGCCCAAACCTCCGATTCGAACCAGAGCAAAAGAACTGGAATCTTAATATTGCCCCTGCTCGGGCTCTTGGTCATGATCATTTGGCAAATGGGTGTTGGACCCTTCTTTAACAACCTTGTCCCCTATGGCATCTCGATTGAACTCGATCCTTCAGACATAGGAACGGCATTGTTCTTGAGTACCGGTCTGAGCATTATTGGTCCATTGACTGCATCTGCACTGGCGAATAAAATCAACAGAAACGTCCCGGTTTGCATAGCTCTGACAGTACAACTTCTGATCATTCTTTCGTTTCAGGGTGATATAACCTGGATTGGATTTACAGTTAGGGCCATCCTATTTCAAACCGCTTGGAATTTCACCGGACCTTTCTTGATGGGGATGATTGCCAACTTGGATGAATCCGGGCGCTATAGTGTCTTAATCCCTGCATCACAGCTGGGCGGTATTGCGCTTGGACATGCTGTGATTGCTTCACTTGTCCAGGGGAGCAACCTTGTCCTAGTCAACTACTTTTGTGCAGGTGCAATTTTTCTTTCTATCTTCTTGTTTGTTTTGGTTTCAGGAAAAATCAATAAGGAGAAAACACAGGCAAGTTAAATTAGATCTTGGGAATGTTTCAGGATCTTTTTCACTTTTTAAGGTAAAGATCGGTAATGGTCCCATCGTAGACCTCAGCAGCCATCGTGAGGGTTTCAGAAAGTGATGGGTGGGGGTGTACGGTCAAGGCAATATCGTAAACATTGCAATCCATTTCTATTGCAAGGGTGATTTCGGCAATCAGTTCTCCAGCATTGGTTCCAACAATTCCACCACCAAGCAGTCTCTTGGTACTTGGCTCAAAAAGCAGCTTGGTCAAACCTTCAGACCGATTTATGGTGAGAGATCTACCACTGGCTGCCCATGGAAACATACCTTTCTCATAGGATATGTTATCTGTTAAACAGTTGTTTTCTGTAAGACCAACCCAAGCAACCTCTGGATCGGTGTAGGCAACGGATGGAATACAATGAGTATCGAGAGCTGTATTGATCCCTGCAGCAACCTCTGAGGCTACTTTGGCCTCATGACTGGCCTTATGTGCAAGCATAGGTTCACCAACAACATCGCCAATTGCAAAAATATTGGGAACATTGGTTCGCATTTGGTGGTCGACAGGTATTATGCCGTTTTTACCAACTTCGATACCGGCCTTCCCGGCATCAATTAAATTTCCATTTGCTACCCTACCGACTGAAACCAAAACCACATCATAAATACCTGATTGAGTCGACTTAGAATTTTTAAAGGTGATTTCAATGCCTTCTTTTTTTGCTAAACCAGTGGTGACTTTAAAGCCCTTAAAGATCGCATCACACTTGCTCTCAAGAAACTTCTCAAGAGGTTTTACTAGGTCCGGGTCTGTACCAGGCATCAATGTGTCGGTCAATTCAACTATGCTTACTATAGATCCCAATGCAGAGTAAATAGTTGCCATTTCAAGGCCAATAATTCCCCCACCTACGATGAGGATGCTATTTGGGATCTCTGTGAGCTCAAGTGCACTGGTGGAGTCAATTATCCTGGGATCGTCAGGTAGAAATGGTAGAGTTTCTGGCTCAGATCCGACAGCTATAATACACTGCTCGAAGGTTAGAAGTGATTCCCCTTCATCGGACTCAATTTTTAAGCTGTTGGCAGATATAAAATAGGCAGAACCTTGAACAACTGTCACATTCCGTTTATCAGCCAAGCTTTTTAATCCTCTTGTCAATCCTGAAATTAGCTTATTCTTCCAATTTTTCATTACTTCAAGATCAAGCTTCGGTTCATTAAAATAAAGTCCAGTAACCGCTGCTTCTTTGGAATCATCAATGACTTTGGCAACATGCAGTAAAGCCTTTGAGGGAATACAACCAACATTAAGGCAAACCCCGCCTAAGTTGGCATATCTATCAATAAGCGTAACTTTCATGCCGAGATCAGCAGCCCTGAATGCTGCCGTATAACCACCAGGGCCTGAACCAATCACTACAAGCTCTGTGTGTTCATCGGATGCATCGGTAATCTTAGTCATTCTTACTCTCTGACTTTCCCATTAGTGTATCTGGGTCTTCAAGTAAGGATTTGAGTAAAGAAGTAAACTGAATGCCTGCGACGCCATCAGCAACTCTATGATCGTATGACAAAGACAATGGTAGAATCAGTCGTGGTAAAAACTGACCTTTAATGTGAACTGGTTTTACCTTAGCCTTGGATATTCCTAAAATAGCCACTTCTGGAGCATTGATGATTGGCGTGAAGCCAGTTCCACCAAATCCTCCTAGACTTGAGACGGTGAAAGTACCACCTTGCATTTCTTCAAGTTTGATTTTACCATCCCTAGCGACTGTACTCAGGTCACCTAATTCTTTGGCAATGGTCAGAACATTTTTCTGGTCAGCATTTTTGACAACAGGCACCAGAAGTCCTTTTGGAGTATTGGCAGCAAAACCTATGTTGTAGTATTTTTTATACACCAAATCTTCTTGGTTCTCAGAAATTGAAGCATTGAAATCTGGAAATTCTTGGAGCACCCGAGTGACTGCCTTGATTACAAAAGACAGTAAAGTCAGACGAATGCCCTGCTTCTTTGCCTCATCCTTCATTTCCAAGCGCATTTGCTCAATGGCATTGATATCCACTTCATCGTGTTGGGTGACATGAGGAATATTTAACCAGCTGGCTTGGAGCCTGGATCCAGAAATCTTTTTGATACGACTCAGAGGAACCATCTCAATATCCCCAAAACTTGAATGGTCAACTTTAGGGACACCTGGCAACCCAACCTGTTGGCGGCTTGTTGGTTCAGACGACAGAATTGATTTGACGTGGTCTTTAAGGTCCTCCACCCGAAGTCGCTGCAGCATGCCTGTTCCCTCGACTAGGGTTAAGTCGACACCCCACTCACGTGCCAACTTCCTGACTGAAGGACTGGCATGAATTCCAGCAAAGGATTTTTGAATGACCACCTGCTGTTTGGGTGGAGCTTCTGTTTGAACTTCAGGTAGTGGTTCGGGTTCAACACTTGGTTGGGTAGTATCTTTCTCTTTAACGTGTCCCTTCTGTTGTTTTATAATCGGTTGTTTTTCCAGTGCGGTCACAGAGATTTTACAAATATTATCGCCTTCACTGACTTTTGATCCTTTGTCGACAAATAGGGTTTCAATGGTACCGGCAACAGGCGAAGGCAGATCCATGGCTGCTTTCTCAGTCTCAAGGGTCAACAACGGATCGTCAACTTTCACCGTATCTCCCTCGATAACCAACATTTCAACGATTTCGACCTCCTGAAAATCACCTACGTCAGGTAATAGAATTGTCTCCATCTTTGAAATTTCAGCTCTCCTTATAACAATTTTGGATTGTTTTTTTCAGTATTGGTGTTTTTTCACCCCCATCAATCGCTGTCGTCAATTGAATTAAGCAATGCCTCCAATTCTCCGGCTTGATACATTTGTTCGACGATATCGGATCCACCTACAAGCTCACCATTGATATACAGTTGAGGGAATGTAGGCCAGTTGGAATAACTTTTTAAGCCATCTCTCAACTCTGGTTCTTCGAGTATATTTACAAATGCAAATCGTTTTTTTGATGCTTTCAAAATTCCACAAACTTTTGCAGAAAACCCACACTGGGGAAAATCTGGGGTACCTTTCATATAAAGCAATAATGGAAAATCTTTTAACTGCTCTTTAATTCGCTCATTTATTTCCATAATAAACACCTATTTTCTTGACTAAGAGCCATTATAGATTCTATGACAGAGAAAGTGTCCATTATTTTCATTGGTTTCTGACTTATACCTGCTATCAAAAAGGAATAAAAAATTGTTATACTCTTAAAGTTGCTGTGTAGGAAATGATTTTTAAATAATTAATAATAAAAAAAGGGTAAAAGTTATGAATCCACTAGATAAAATTTCAGGAACAATTATAACCGGGCTGGTTATTGCGATCTTAATTGTGTTAGGTGTTAGTACTATAGATAGTATAAGTCTGCCTCCAGCAGGTGTGGGAGCTACCCAATCACTTTCGACATGGCTCCATGTCGCGGCAGGAGTCACTTGGATTGGCCTGCTTTATTATTTTAACTTTGTCCAGGCCCCTTCCATAGGGGAAGCAAATGCAGATGCTGAAGGCCCAGGTCCTGCAGCAATTACAAAATATGTGGCTCCAAGGGCCTTGCTCTGGTTCCGTTGGGCGGCCTTAGTGACTTGGTTGTCAGGCGTAATTATCCTTTATGTAAGTGCTGGTGCAGGCATGGATGGTATCAGAAATGCTTTCGAACTGGGTATGGGAGGAGCACAAGGCAGTCCTGAATATGGCCTAATTATAGGTATTGGCGCTTGGATGGGGACTATCATGCTTTTTAATGTCTGGATTCTTATCTGGCCAAATCAAAAGAAAGTACTGGGTATGGTTGAGGCAACAGCCGAACAAAAAGCGAAAGCAGCAAGAATTGCTTTTCTTGCATCCAGAACTAATACCATGCTGTCCATCCCAATGCTCATGAGCATGGTTGGGGCAGGCCATATGGGTTTCTTCATGTAAAAATTACCCTTATCTATCCAGAAGGTCCAGCTTGCTGGACCTTCTTTTTTTAGGCTTTGTACTTGACAAATAGAACCTTGATCAATTGCATACTGTTTGAGGCAGTCCAATACAAAACCATTCCTGCTGGGAAGGTGTAGAACAGAATAAAAAATGCCAAAGCCATTAAATACAATTTTATTTGTTGCTGTTTCAGCAAATCACCTTGTAAATATATGTCTTGAAAATTGAGGGTGCTGAGGACTGTAACCAACATCATTATTAACGGCAATAAATTAAATGTTCCACCAAAGTAAGGAATGGCGAACGGCAGATTCATCCATTGGTCTGGTCTGGATAAATCATTAATCCATAAAAAACCTTGCCCTTTGAGCATGATACTTTCACCTAACATGTCAAAAACGGCAATAAAAATTGGGATCTGAATCAATAAACCAGCCAAACTCTTGACCGTGAACATTGGGCTAATCCCTTTTTCTTGGTAAAGAGCAAGCGTCCTTTGATGAGCTTCTTCACCGGTGTAGTTTGTTTTTATCTTTTTCAATCTCGGTTGAAGCCAAGCCTGAATTGCATTAACTTCTTGCTGCCACCTTTCAGCGACATTTGATAAAGGGTACAGAAGTATTTTAATGATGAGAGCCAACAAGATGATGGAAATACCAAGGTTGCCTACCCAGGTAAAAACCCATGCTAGAATCATCTGAAAACCGAAACATATCCATCGGAGCCAATCCCACAATGCGGTGTAGAGCAGATGTTTGAGTTGAGAAGAAACACGCATGAGAGCCGAACGTTCGATAGGACCCAAGTAAAGAATGAAGTGATACTCTCCAGATTCTGAATTCGAGGCCAGTGCAAACGCATTTGAATTCGGATCAATTTCTTGGATTGAATAGGATTGAATCGTGTCACCCGGAGAAATCAGGAACGACCAAAATCGGCTTCTGGCCCCATGCCATAATTTCTCTGAGTGATTTTGGATTGTTTTATGCTTCATTTCCTCGATGCCTTTGGGCGAAAAAGAAATTAAGCTAGTGCCATTGTACAGACCGCCCAAGCCGACGATATCTTCAGGGAGAAGCATTTTGTTTGCTCTGATTTTGATTGTTATGGGCTTAGAAGAAGAAATCTTCAATTCAAGCTTATGAGATGATTTCGAGATTCTGTACGACAATCTGGTAACAGGATGGGTAAGACCGTTTTTCAGTTGAAATACGAACTCTACATTCTCAGTATTGTCTATAGTTTTGGCCTCAAAAAAATCCTCTTCAATAAATTGAAGCTGTTCTATGGAAAAAAAATTCTCCCCTTTGTTCATTAAATTTACGTCAATTTTGTTCTCATCGTCGCAACTCGGATAACAAGCAGACCAAGCTTTTGGCAAGGGTCGATTTTGGTCAAATTCCATCTCTTGGAAAGGTGTATCAATAAACAAAACCTCTGCAGATACAAACGTGGGTAAAATTGATACAGTCAAAAGCAAAATTATTGCAATTAAGTTGCTTGTCTTCATTTGTAAAATCGCTTCATTTCCTTCATCGCGGATTCCAGTAAACCCTTATCGAGATCCCCTGAACTGATGGGCAGATAATCTTGATTCAATACTTCATAATAAGCGCCGTAAGAAACAACCACCTTATCACCGTAAACTATGGCGTAGGAATCATAACTGCCCGTTACCAAAAATTTCCAAGACTCACCACTAAATAGATTAAAACCACTGCTGTAATCGCTTTCTGGATTGGAGCAACCAAGGACTTCAGTGAGCAAAGTAGGCACTATATCGTTGTGTGAAGTTCGTTGAGAAAATTCTTTGGGTTCCTTGTCTGGCCAAAGGATAAACAACGGAGTTTTCAATTGGGCACGGCTGTAGTTGCTGGCATGCCCATAATAACCGGTGTCATAGTCATTCAGCTCGTATCCATGATCCGAAGTTATAATGATTACAGTTTCTTTTTGCAAACCACTACCCTTCAAGGACTCTAGTACCGTATCGATCTCTGAGTCTACAAATAGAATGGATTGAGTATAACGCCCAACTTCTTTAAGGTGCTCATCTGTTTGCTTGGTCAGGAACTGTTCTGGAATAAGATTAAAATCTATCACATCAATGGAGTTCATCGGTGGGTCGTAATGGAGGTAACTGAAAAATGGCCGTTCGGATTTGTACTTTGACAGCCACTCCAACCATTTTGTTGTGACCAAACGGTTACTCTCCTTCTCCAAAGGACTGAGTTTTTTTACATTCAAATCATTTACCCGAGCGAAGGCGGTTCTATCCAAAACAGTGGGACTGCCAAATCCCGCTGAACTGATTCCCAGCACCAGGTATTGATGATCCATAAATTTATCAAGTAAAATCGATGAACGCTGGTTGTCGTGAAACGTCCGCCAATAGGTTGAGGGTATCCCATAAAAGATAGAAAACGCACCCATTCTGGAGGATGTGCCACCACTGTAATGGTTGTTAAATTGGATGGCTTTTTCTTTAAATTTTTCGATGGTTGGGGTTATTTTTGGGTCAACCATTTCAGGTCTTAAGGCATCGACCACAATCATGAGCACATTCAATGGCTTACTCGATTTTTCAGAGCAGGTCATAGGTTTTATTGGATAACTCAGTTCTTCGGCAAAAGCTTCGCCCAGTTTTTTAACAACCCTCTCATTCCTAAGAGCTTCGGAGTCGATCCATCCCAACCGGGCTAAATCACGTTTTGCATGCAACGGGCGATATGCCGGAAGGTACCTAGTAAAACCTGTAATGGCATTGTAGTAAGTTGCATCTGCCCATATGTGTAGGCCTTGGACATACCCCCAACAAATCAAAATCAACCAAGCAATTTGTTTGCCGTATAAAGGTTTTTTTTCTGCACGCTTCAGCCGGCTGAACAATTGGTACGCGAGCATGGACTCAAACACTAAAACAACTAGGAACTGGATGGTAATCAATACATAGGTGAGTGGGTCAAACAGAACACCGGTCAGTAAACTTAAATGGTATCTATTTTCAGCAAAAAAATTTGCATCCACTATCAATGAAGTATTGATGAATGTGGCAAAGAGTATGGCCAGAAAAAGAATTAGGCGTTTGTTTGGAACAATTAAACTAAGGGGTATCAACAGTAATGCAATTGGCAGGTTACTCAAAATTATGAAGTGTGTAACCGTCGCCAATGGAACATAACTGAGAGCCAAGGCATCCGCTGGGAACGAGTAAAAAAACAGGTAACGGAGCCCAATTAGAGCGGCAATGAAACTATTGATTAGTCCAAACCAACCAAGCCATCGCAACAATATTTTTCTCTGTGTCCCCATAAATTCGACAATTACTTCAGTAACTTTATTATTTCCTTGGGACCAACGTTTCGCGTTTGGCCCAAATTATACACCCACTGCTCTCTGATGCTTTTTATCTCGGTCATGATTTGATCTGTTTGAGAAATCACCTCGTTTATTTTCTCTGAAATTCCATCTATGTCATCAGGCAAAATGATTTTGCCTACTTTATTACGTATCCATGATTCGAAAGGCTCGATTCCCAACTCTTGCCACTTTGGGTTTCTTACTCTAGGAGGAAGGTCGATAAATATTACCGGTTTACCCAGACCGAGAGAGTATTCAAAGGAAATACCAGACCAGTCGGTAATAAGTAGCTGAGACCTAAATAGAGATTCATTTTCACTCATTGATAAAATCAAATTAAATTTTGGATGATCGCTAAAATTTGCCTGTAAACCCTGCAAAACACCCGGGGTTCTTTTGACTGTCTCGTAGTGTGGCCTTACAGTGAGTGTGTGGCCTTGATCGAGTATGGTCTTACAAAGCTTGGAACCAATTGTATTGAGTATACTTTGATCTCCCCAAGTTGGTGCCAACAGAATATGAGCCTCTTCATTTTGGGGGGATTGAGCTGCATTCTCCATTAAGACCTCTAAACGATTGCTGCCGTATGGGATGAGATTTTTTTTCTTCAAATCATAGATCTGCTCTCTGGCTCTGATTTCTTTTGCTTGATGTGGTCCTGCGCAAAGAAGGCTGTCGTAGTGATCAAATGAATTGGAGTTATCAACCATGTGTGTGCTGGTCAAACTGTGAAACAGATACACATAATGAACAGGGTGAACGGATCGCTTTAATTCAAAATTATTCAAGTCCATCATAGTTAATACCAATAGTTCGGCTTCCAGATACTGGAAAAAAATGGTTCGTAAAAAGCCTTCAGGAATCCAAAAAGCTTTTACATAGGGATTGCCGGTTTGCAACCCCGGGTCATTGTGATCGGATGATACATAGCAAATACGTTGCTTATATTCTTCAGTTAATCCTGTCACCAAGGGTTCGAGGTGATGCCAATCTTGGTAACTTTCTGAAAAAATTACGATTCTTTTTTCGACAGGATCAAGTTTTTTAAATTTTTGGTATTCTTGCCAATGTGATAACCAATTAAACACAATCAACGGTTTTATCGTTCCTTATTATGTTCTTGAGGTGTTTTCCTGAAAAAGGACTTTAATTTATACCAATAGGTTTTGACAACCAGACCCAGTGTTGCAAGCATCCCTATCACAGCTGAGAGCAGCATGCTGCCTGTGCTGGGATCCAAATAAGCCTGAACAGGCTCGATAAAGCCAACACTTACAAATGCAATCAGTAACACTGAGTTCCTTACATTCTCGCTCATGCTTTGCTCCCTTGGATGTTTGATGCTAATTCTAATCGATTATAAAAAAAAACAGAGCGATTTATCTCAATATTATTTTTCCTTAACTTTGATCATTGGATATATTTCATCCCTAGCTCTTTTTAAATGAACTTCATCATCAATCTCTGCCCAGACTAGATCTTCAATTACCAGACAATCAATATCAATCTCTTTAGCAGCAGCAACCAATGCGTCGGTTTCGTAATCGTAGAAAAGCGAATGTACAAATTGTTCTTTTGCATGGCGCTGCATACAGGCAAAAAGTTTAGGACTAACTTTTACTATCCCCACAAGTTCCCCACTTGGCTCGCTGTTAAGTTGTTCTTTTTCTTTCGACATACCAACCAAATGATTATCTTTGGTTTCAACAAAAACTTCATCGCCTGATTTAGTAAATCCAGAGAGTAAAATGCATTCGTTGGATGGAGAATTGATCACAGCTTTAAGGGCTTTTTCTTCGTAGATAATGTCCGATTCAAGCAGTAAAAAAAGACCGTTCACATATTCCCTGACACAGTATAGAGAGTACATTGTGCCTGAATTCTCAAACTCCTGATTCCAAATTGTTTGGATATTACCTGGGTATTTCTCGGTCAGGATTTCAAAATTCTGTGGCTCATAGCCTGTTACTATCCAGATTCTTTCAATCCCATGTTTTAATAACTTCCTGATCGATTCTTCAATAATTGGGTGACGGTCAAAAATAATGAAACCTTTTGGTTTTTTGGCCATAGCATCAGACAATCGTGTTCCCATCCCAGCAGCCAATATGACGGCTTCTTTGATCATTTTTTACGGCCCAAGGAATTCATTAAACAAGGCGCAAAGTAGCTTGATTTTCTCTTCGGTAATCTCACCCATAGTTGAAATCCTGAAAATGGTTTCACTTAAATTGCCCTGCCCTTGATAGATAACAAAACCATTGGTTTTGAGGAAATCATGCAACGCTGCATAGGAAACCCCAGTTGGCAGGAGGTAGGAATAGAGCACTGAAGAATAATCAGCAGTTGGAAGCAGTGTCTTGACCCCTAATTCCGACAAACTGCCTGCG
>Ga0208063_1000663_pt1 | contig 10568 bp, 11 predicted proteins | sample DeeseametaMP0203_FD_184219 | JGI IMG/M metagenome (GOLD analysis project Ga0208063, IMG submission 184219) | Marine microbial communities from the Deep Atlantic Ocean - MP0203 (SPAdes) | ecosystem: Environmental > Aquatic > Marine > Oceanic | place: South of Cape Verde, Atlantic Ocean... | reverse complement strand
GCAAAAAAAATAATTGAAGATAATAAAAAAAAACTTGATATAAATATTGAGGATAAAAAACAAAAATTTGATAGTGAACTCGAAAAGGAATTGGCAGAAGTTGAAAAAGAAATAAAAGATTTAAAAAAAACTTCCACATCAAGTATAGCCGATATAGCAGCCGAAACATCGGCAGAAATAATAAGACAAATTATTAATACAGAAATCAATAAGAGCAATGTCTCTGCGATTGTGAACGACATTTCAAAAAGAGAAATAGAAAAACATATATGACAATAGATGCGACTTTTTGGGTAGCAGTTTCTTTCTTTATTTTTTGTGGATGTTTGATTTATTTAAAAGTACCACAAAAAATAAATAACTCATTAACTGATCAAATCAATAAAATGAGAAAAGAACTAGATGAAGCTGAAAAACTAAAAGTTGAAGCAAAAAATTTATTAAGCAATTACGAAAATAAAATTGATAAATCAAAAAAAGAAACTAAAGAAATTATTAATACAGCAAAAAAAGAAAGTGAAAAGGCTATCATAGAAAAAACTAAAAAATTTCATCAAATAATTGAGGAAAGAAAGAAAAGCACCGAACAAAAAATTGTTCAGCTGAAAGAAAATGCTTTAAATGATATTAAAAATATTTCCATTAAAATTAGTATTGAAGCTGTAGAAAACTTAATTAAAAATTCAATTGATAAAAATAAACTAGAAAACCTTTATAACAAAAGTCTAGAGCAGGCTAAAATTGCATTAAAACAAACTAAGGCTTAGAATACGACCCATCACAAAAAGGTTGTTTTTGAGATAATCCACATGCGCACCAGAAATAAGTTTTGTCTTTTTCGACCTTAACTTTATACGGGCCTTTTTGTGATATAGTAGGTTTTTCAATAAAAATAACAATAAATGTATAGTAAAAAAAAATTAATAAAAAAGATATAAATAATTTTAAAAAAAATTATGACTAATAAAATTACTATTCACTTAGCGGCACCAAGAGGTTTTTGTGCTGGGGTAGATAGAGCTATAGAAATAGTAAAAAAAACTATTAAAAAATATGGTACTCCAGTTTACGTAAGACACGAAATTGTTCATAACAAATATGTTGTGGAAGACTTAAAAAAACAAGGTGTAATTTTTATTGAAGAATTGGATGAAATAAAAGATAAAAGCCGACCAGTTATTTTTTCAGCTCATGGGGTTCCTAAGTTTGTGCCTGATTCAGCTAAAATAAAAAAAATCTTCTTTATAGACGCAATATGTCCTCTTGTTTCTAAAGTGCACAAAGAAGCTGAACAATTAAATAAAAATGGTTTTCGAATTTTGCTTATTGGACATGCTTATCATCCTGAAGTTATTGGAACAATGGGACAACTTCCAAAAGGGTCTGTCCATTTGATAGAAACAATAAATGATGCCACATCATATAATTATTTATCTAATCAAAAAAAATTAGCTTACATAACCCAAACCACCTTATCAGTTGATGATACCGCCGAAATAATAAAAATATTAAAAGACAGATTTCCTAACATTCGGAGTCCAAAAAAAGATGATATTTGCTACGCAACTACTAATAGACAGTTAGCTGTAAAAAAAATTGCACCTTTGTGTGATATTCTATTTGTAATTGGTAGTAAAAATTCATCTAATTCCCTTAGACTTGTAGAGGTCGCAAAGAGATCTGGTTGTGAAAACACTTTTTTAATCGACTCTAAAAATGAAAGTGAAATAAATGACATTCAAAAGTATAAAAATATAGGAATTACCTCAGGCGCATCTGCTCCTGAAAAGTTAGTGTTCGATTTAATTAATGCTATTAAAAAAAATGCTGAAGTAGAAGTAAAAGAAATTGAGATCGCAAAAGAAAACGTGTCTTTTAAACTTCCAAAAACTTTAAACTAATAAATGGCCATATACACAAAACTATCTGAAAATAATTTAAAAGAATTTTTTTTAAAATATAATTTAGGTAAACTGTTAAATTATAAAGGAATACAAGAAGGAATAGAAAATACTAATTATTTCATTCAAACAGATAAGGGAAAATTTATTCTTACGGTATACGAAAAAAGAGTGGAGGAAAAAGATCTGCCCTTTTTTATGGGATTAATGAAAAATCTCTTTGATGCAAATTTTCCATCTCCAGAACCGATTATTAATAAAAACGGAAACTACGTAACAGAAATCTCTGGGAAAAAAGCTGCTGTCGTATCTTTTCTTGATGGTTCTGCAAAAAAAAATTTGAACCCAAATGATTGTCATAAAATTGGAATTCAAGCTGCAAAATTGCACTTGATAACAAAAAATTTAACCGGAAAAAGAGAAAATAAACTCTCTGTTAATTCTTGGAGAAAAATTTATAAAAAAGTACAGAAGGATTGTTCAAGAATTCACCTAAATTTGGCAAAAACAATTGAAAAAAATTTAGATGAAATTGAAAATAATTGGCCTAAGAATATTCCTTCTGGAATAATTCATGCAGATTTATTTCCTGATAATATTTTTTTCAAAGGCGATAAACTAACAGGTATTATCGACTTTTACTTTTCTTGTTATGATTTTTATGTTTTTGAAATAGCAATATGCTTAAACGCACTTTGTTTTGAGGGTCAAAAAGAAAATTTAAGCTTTAACGTAACTAAAGCAAAAAAATTTATCGACGGATATTCTAGTATAAAAAAATTGACAGAAGAGGAAAAAAAATCCTTAAAAATATTATGTCAAGGAGCGGCCATGAGGTTTTTGCTAACAAGAGTTTTTGATTATTTAAATTTAACAGAAGGTGCTTTGGTAAAAATAAAAGACCCAATAGAATATTTAAAAAGACTAGAGTTTCACAATAGTGTAAAGGATCACCAAGATTATTTTTTTTAATTATGGAAATTAAAATTTATACAGACGGTGCTTGCGTTGGCAATCCAGGTCCAGGAGGATGGGCTGCTATAATTTTAACCGAAGGTAATAAAAAAGAAATCTTTGGTGGTAAAAAATTAACAACTAATAATCGAATGGAATTAACCGCTGCAATTAAGGCCCTAGAATATTGCGTTGAAAAAGAAGGCAAACAGCCATCATTAAAGCAAATAGAAATTTATACCGATTCTACTTATGTAAAAGAAGGAATTACGGTTTGGATAAACACTTGGGAAAAAAATAATTGGAAAACTGCTGATAAGAAAAATGTCAAAAATGTTGATCTTTGGAAAAAACTTAAAGAACTTGTAAAATCTAATCAGATAGAATGGAACTGGATAAAAAGTCATTCCAAGAATCCAATGAATGACTTAGTGGATGGGCTAGCAAAAAAAGCAACTCCGATTTAAATTTTTTTTAAAAAATTTTCAGCTGAAGTAATTTCACATTTTCCAGCGACTTCTTCTTCGATAATTTTTTTCACAGCACCACTTTCTATCAACATCGTATATCTTGCGGAGCGAATTCCTAAGCCTCTTGCATTGAGATCTAATTCTGCACCTACACTTTTAGTAAACTCGCCCTTTGAATCTCCCAACATAGTAATTTTCCCTTGTACGTTGTGACTCTTTCCCCAAGCATCCATCACAAATGGATCATTTACAGAAATACAAATAACTTTTTTAATGCCCTTTTTTTTAATCTCGTCCATAGAATTAATAAATCCTGGAAGATGTTTTGCTGAGCAGGTTGGGGTAAATGCACCTGGTAGGCCAAATAAAATTACTTTATCTTGTCCAATAATTTCTCCTATAGATATTTCTTTGGGACCATCTTTAGATAAAATAAACACTTTGCTATTCGGAATTTTTTCTCCCTCTTTAATTTTCATCTACGCTCTTTCTATAATATAATTTTTTACTTTTTCTAAATCTTTAGGCAGTTTATCATAATTTTCCTTTTCAACTAATATGTTCTTCAAATTTTCTGGTAGTTCTGGTTTTATGCCAGTTGCTTCCATTACAACATCGGAAAATTTTGAAGGATGTGCTGTAGCCAAAACAATAGTATTTCCTTCTAATGAAATTTTTTTTGCTACACCAATTCCCACAGCTGTATGTGGATCAACCAGCAATCCGTGATTTTTATACATTTCGCTCATAATTGATTTTGTCTCTTCTTCCGAAAGACTTTCAGAAAAAAAACTATCTTTAATTTTTTTTAATTCTTCTTTTTCAATTTTAAACTCTCCTCGTTCATTTAGATCGTTCATTAGTTTTAAGGTCTTTTTAGAATTACAAGAATTAACATCAAAAATTAATCTTTCAAAATTACTAGCAATCTGGATATCCATACTAGGAGAGACAGTGTGTTCAACTTTCACAGGTTTATAATGACCTGTGTTTACAACTCTTTTTAAAATATCATTTTTGTTTGTTGCAATAACTAATTTATTAATCGGAAGTCCCATTTTTTTGGCAACATAACCAGCATAAATATCACCAAAATTTCCTGTAGGTACAGAAAAGTTTATTTTCTCATTCAATTTAGCAATTTTAAAATGAGAAAAGAAATAATAGACAATTTGAAAAATAATTCTTGCCCAGTTTATTGAATTTACTCCAGACATATTTATTGAACTTCTAAAATTCTTATCCGCAAACATTGACTTAACAAATTTTTGACAGTCATCAAAATTTCCGCCCAACGCTATATTAAAAACATTAGATGAATTAACAGTTGTCATAAACTTTCTCTGAACTTCAGATATTTTATTTTCTGGATGTAAAACAAAAATTTTCATGTTTTTTCTATCTTTTATTGCTGCAATGGCAGCTGCTCCAGTGTCCCCGGAAGTTGCTACAACCACATTAACTTTTAATTTATCCTTCTCTAAAATATTTTCATACATGTTGCCAATAACCTGCATGGCTATATCTTTAAATGCTAAAGTTGGTCCATGAAACAATTCCAATAAGTTTATGTTTCCAGTTTTGTTAATCGTAACTACGTCTTGAACTCTAAAATTCTTATAGGATTTTTTAATTAAATCCTTGATTTCAGATTCGCTAAATTCATCAGCACAAAAATCTAAAATAATTCTAACTGCGAGCTCTCTGTAAGAAAGATTCTTTAGTTTTTCCAAGTCTAGAATGGAATATGATGGAATTTGTTCTGGCACATAAAGTCCTCCATCTGAAGCCAAACCATTTAAAAAAACATCCTTAAAAGAAAAGGTTTTTGTTGTGTTTCTGGTGCTAATATATTGCATAACTTTTATTAGTATAGAATTAGGATATTATCTAGGCAAAACCTACTGTTATCAGATATTTAAATTATTTTTGTTGGTAAACTTACTTGTTATTTGAGATGTATTTCTTCCAAATCCAATTTGCAACACCCAAGAGAATTAGTGTTGAAATAATAATAAGTACAGCTATTTTGCCTCCACTTTTATTTTCAACACCAATATGTAAAAGTAAAATTGTTGATTCTGGTTGAAATGTCAAAATTTGCCAGAACATTTATTAAAATATTATAAAACTTAATATGGCTTTATCTATCAAGATAGAAGTAAAAATCATAAAAAGATACAATATTGAATATCCGAAGAGTTTTGTGGCCAATTTTTTTTCTTTGATTGAATTTTTTTCTTTTAATAATTTGTAAGAAGTAAATACATAATAAGAGCTGAGAAAGATTGATAATAACAAATATATCATTCCAGAATAATTTAATAAGTATGGAGCCAAAGCAATTGGATACAGAATTAGTGAATAAACAAATATATTCAGTTTAGTAGTTTTAATGCCTGAGGTTATGGGTAACATTGGAATGTTGGCTTTTTTATAATCTTCGAACTTGTATAGGCTAAGTGCCCAAAAATGAGATGGTGTCCAAATAAAAATGATTAAAAATAATATGATCGGTTCAAGTGCTATTCCACCTGTGGCGATAGCCCACCCTATTACCGGCGGTAAAGCACCTGCGGCTCCACCAATAACAATGTTTTGAGGAGTTTTTCTCTTTAACCAAATTGTATAAACAAAAACATAAAATAAAATGGTAACTGCTAAAGTTGTGGCTGCAACCAAATTTGAAAAAAAGTAAAGTGCGATTACCGAAACTATTGAAGATAAAATTCCAAAAACGAGTGCCTGGTTTCTAGTCACTTTTCCAGTTGGAATTGGTCTAAGACAAGTCCTGGTCATTAATGAATCTAGATCGGCTTCGTACCACATATTTAATGCACCAGCGGCACCAGAGCCCAAAGCAACTGCAATAAGGGAAAAGATTGCATCTAAGAAATTAATTTTAACCGGCGCAATTAATAAACCAACTACGCAAGTAAAGATTACCAATGACATTACACGTGGCTTCATGAGATTAAACAAAGCTTTGAGGTAACTAAAGAAATCTAGCTTTAGTATTTCTGTTTTAGTGCTAGAATTGAGCAATTCAAAACCTCTTTCATGTTAACTCCCAAGAATAAAATAGAATAGTCGTGTAAATGCTGTATATTTTGCCTCTGCAACCATTATTCCAACAAAGCAAAAAATAGCACACATGGGCCAGAGAAGAACATTAACAAGAGGCGGGCGCTCCCAGAATAAGTGCATAAATATCGCCATTATTAGTCCAGCTTTACACAACATAAAAGTTATAATTAAAGTCCATCTAAGTAGACCTTGAAAATCTAAATAGTCAACCATATAGGAAAAGCCACTGAAGACGAACAGCAGTCCCCAAATCCAAAGGTAAATACCAATTTTATGAGTTTTGATTTCTTGTTGTTTATTTTGTTCCATTGTTTACCTTACCAAAGATAGAAAAAAGCAAAAATAAAGACCCACACCAAATCAACAAAGTGCCAGTAGAGTCCCATAATCTCAATCGCTTCGTAATCAGATTTCATGCTGGTGAAATACCCTCTTTTGCCTGTATCGAAATGTCCTTTCCAGGTTTTGTAAGTCATAATAAATAAAAAAATTACCCCGATGGAAACATGAGTTCCATGAAAACCAGTAATCATAAAAAAGATCGCTCCGAACTGAGGCGCTCCAAAAGGATTACTCCAAGGACGAACACCTTCATGAAAAATTAATTTTGACCACTCAAAGGCTTGCATACCAACAAAAGTCAGTCCGCCTAAAGCAGTCAATAATAAGAATAGAGCGCATAATTTACGATTTTTTTCGTAGCCAAATTTAACAGCAATAGCCATTGTTCCACTGCTAGTAATCAAAACAAATGTCATGATGGCAATGAGGAGAAGAGGAACAGGAGTGCCAAAAGCTTCAAGTGCAAAAACTTTGCTTGGATTCGGCCAAGGTTCTGTCGTAGAACCACGAATGGTCATATATGAAAGCAAAAATATACTGAAAATAAATGTATCGCTCAGAAGAAAAATCCACATCATGGCCTTGCCCCAGGGAACGCCCTTGAATGCTCTTTGATCAGAAGACAGATCGTGTACTAATCCTCTTATGATGCCGCTAGGAAGTTTTGAAGTATCATATTGTTCAGCCATAAATTATTTTCTCCTTTACCAAGCAATCATCATGCCAAATAAAACTAGCCAGACTAAAAGTAAAAAATGCCAATAAGTAGCACATAGTTCAATAGCTTGTTGCAATTTTGAAATATTATAATTACCTTTGAAAAATTTTGTTGTCGTACGACCCCAAAAAAATAAGCCTCCCATTAGATGTAAACCGTGCACTGCCGTAAAAAGATAAAAGTATGAATTCGCAGGATTAGATGAAACATAATAACCTAACTTTATTAAGTGTTGCCAAACTAATAATTGTCCAACAAGAAAAGTGAAAGCTAAAAACCCAATCAGTAAAAGCCCATTTTTTACTTTTTCAAGTTGTTTGTGATCGGCCGCAACTTTGGTTTTATAAAAAAAGAAACTACTGATGATAAGAACTCCAGTATTTACCCATAAGAGCCATGGATCAGGCATACTTCTCCAATCGTACACAAACATTCTATCGGCATAACCTACAATCATTAAAGAAAAGATAACTGTACTTACAGCTATTATTGTTCTCACACCAAGTTTAGCTTTACTTAAAGCTAAAGTCGCTCCATCATGTTCGTTATCAATTTTGGCTTGAGACGGTTCCCAAGGTTTTTGCGTTAGTAGCTGGAAAATGTTTTCTTTCTTTTTCATGTCTTTGCAACTTTAGCTGAACTAACCTCGCTTGGAGGAACATCTTGTGGAATATAATCTTTGTCAGCCCCAGGCACACTAAAGTCATAAGCCCATCGATAAACTACTGGCAGTTCTTTACCAAAGTTTCCATGTTTAGGTGGCATTTCAGGTGTTTGCCATTCCAATGAATTTGCTTTCCATGGATTTTTTTCAGCTTTTTCTCCTCTGATAGCACTCGTAATTATGTTGTAAATAAACACAATTTGAGCAAATCCAACTATTAAGGCTGCGATTGTTATAAATGCATTTAAACCCTCTGCTGAGGTTGGTATGTATGGACTATTGTACATTTCGTAATATCTACGCGGCACCCCAATAAAACCAAGATAGTGCATTGGGAAATAAATCGCATAAGATCCAACGAACGAAATCCAGAAATGAAACTTGCCCATTCCTTGATGCAGCATACGTCCAGTAACGAGAGGAAACCAATGGTAAATAGCACCGAATATTACCATGATTGGCGCAATTCCCATTACCATATGAAAGTGCGCTACTACAAAATAAGTATCCGATAAAGGCACATCAACAATCACGTTGCCCAAGAATAAACCGGTGATTCCACCATTTACAAAAGTCACAATAAAACCTAAAGCAAACAGCATAGGCAAAGTTAAATGAATATTTCCCTTCCACAAAGTTAGAACCCAATTATAAACTTTAATAGCCGTAGGTACTGCTATGATGAGGGTGGTTGTCGCAAAAAAGAATCCAAACCAGGGATGCATTCCACTTACATACATATGATGAGCCCAAACGAAGAAACTTAAAGCACCAATTCCAACAATCGCCCACACCATCATTCGATAACCAAAAATATTTTTTCTTGCGTGAACAGAAATAAGATCAGAAACAATTCCAAAAGCAGGTAATGCTACTATGTAAACTTCGGGATGACCAAAAAACCAAAAAAGATGTTGGAATAATATTGGGCTTCCACCTTCATAGGATAATGTTTCTCCCATTGAAACTATAGTTGGCATGAAATAACTAGTTCCAAGCAAATTATCAAGCGTCATCATTATGCATGCCACAAGAAGAGCTGGAAAAGCCAATAATGCTAGAACTGTCGCTGTGAAAATACCCCATACTGTTAGAGGTAATCGCATTAAAGTCATGCCCCGAGTACGAGATTGTAAAACGGTAATAATATAATTTAAGCCTCCCATGGTAAAACCAATCACAAAAAGTGAGAGAGAAATAAGCATCAACGCAATTCCTGCTGAAGATCCCGGTGTTCCCGCAGTTATGGCTTGAGGAGGATATAAAGTCCAACCAGCACCGGTTGGTCCTCCAGGAACAAAAAAGCTAGCCAATAGAACAAGCACCGCTAACAAATACATCCAATAACTAACCATGTTCACATAAGGAAAGGCCATATCCCGAGCTCCACACATCAACGGTATAAGAATATTGCCAAATCCGCCCAGGAACAAAGCGGTAAGAAGATATATTACCATGATCATACCGTGCATGGTAATAAACTGATAATACGCAGCTGGAGTTAAAAAAGAAAATGTGTCCGGAAATCCAAGTTGTAATCTCATGCCCCAAGAAAGCACCAAGGCTACTAAACCGATAGCGATTGCAGTGCACGCATACTGAACTCCGATCCATTTTGCATCTTGCGAAAAAACCCACGTCGTCCAAAAACTTTTCGAATGATAAAGTTCTTGATCTGCAGTTTCTCTCGGCGGAGCGGAATCTATTGGCGGAACAGTTCCGACAGATCCTATATCAGCAGATGTTGAATCCGATTTAACTTCTATTTTGTGTTCATTTTCGTCAGACATTTTTTTTCACTCGTATCATATTATTATTTAATACTCATTTACTTTTTTAACTAATTTCTTTGGTTCGTTGATCATATTTTCCTGAGCTAAAATTTGCTTAAAGGTAATCTGTTGAGCCAACCAATTACTATAATCTTTTTTTTCATCAACTAGAACGGTGCCACGCATACCGTAATGCCCTGTGCCGCAAAACTCAGCACACAGAATTTCATATTTTCCAGTTTTAGTTGGTGTAAACCAATAGTAGCTCACGATTCCTGGTAGAGTGTCCATTTTAGCTCTAAATTGTGGAACATAAAAATTGTGAATAACATCTAAAGATCGAAGGTTTATTTTTACTGGTTGATCAATTTGCAAATGAAGATCTGCATCTTGAACAATGATATCATCCTTTCCATTTGGATCATTTAAATTTAGCCCGTAAGGATTTTCATAGCTTACTAATTTCGCATCAGTTTTACCTAATATGCCATCTTCTCCTGACAACCGATAATTCCATCCCCATTGGTAGGCGAGTACCTCTACATTGAAAGCATTTTGGGGAACCGTTACGAATTGATTCCAAACTAGCAATCCTGGCGCAAGTAAAGCGGCAACACCAAGTGATGTTAGCCAAGTAAGTCTCCATTCTAATTTTTTATT
>Ga0208063_1000655_pt1 | contig 10660 bp, 9 predicted proteins | sample DeeseametaMP0203_FD_184219 | JGI IMG/M metagenome (GOLD analysis project Ga0208063, IMG submission 184219) | Marine microbial communities from the Deep Atlantic Ocean - MP0203 (SPAdes) | ecosystem: Environmental > Aquatic > Marine > Oceanic | place: South of Cape Verde, Atlantic Ocean | collected... | reverse complement strand
GCACCCTCGCGATTGCCGCCATGGCCAAGCGCGCAGGCTGCCTTGTGAGCGTGGACGCCAACCTGCGCCACAACCTGTGGGCAGAGGGTGCGGCAGATCCTTGGCTGGTCACCGAGCTGGTCGATAGCGCCGAGCTGGTCAAAGTCTCTCTCGAAGAGCTGGACTACCTGCGTGGCGACCACCCAAAGGAAGCGTGGCTCGCCGAGCGCATGGCCGCAGGGGTGAAGGTGATTGTAATTACCGACGGCCCCAATAATGTGGTGCTCAAAGGCATCGGCATTGACCAAACCGTGACGCCGCCCAGCGTCACGGCGGTGGACACCACCGCCGGTGGCGATGCCTTTATTGGCGGCCTGCTCGCGGAGCTTTCAAGCTACGGCATCAGCGAGAGCTGGCACCAGGACAGCGCGTTGCTCACCCGCGCAGTGGACATTGCCTGCCGCTGCGGCGCCCACGCGGTCACCCGCCCCGGCGCCTATGCCGCGCTGCCCACCCACGCTGATATTGAAGCCCTGCGCAGCTCGGCAGGCTAGCACTGAGCGTCGTCGAGGCCGCTACTCGACGGCGCTTTGGATGCCCCCTTCTGCCACCTCCACCCGCCCACTGACGACTTCCAACGTCACCGGCTGACGGCGATGATCGACAAAGCTAACCTGAGTGATGCTGCGCTGTTCGGTGGCCCCGTCGACCAACATTTCCAGCGTGCCGTGATCGCACCACCACGTTACCGTCACCGTTAACCCATCGACGCTGCCCGCCGCGTGGTCGCAGGCAAAGTGCTCATCAAAGGCGGCCTGACCGTTACTCCCTTGACGCTCATAGTGTAGCGACGCTGTTGATTCGCCTGCGGTCAGCCATAGCCGCTGCTGATAGCCCTGCTGCAGCGACAGCGCCAGCCTTGTGCCTGCTTTAAGCACCAGCGTCAGCTGGCCGTAAACCGCCGCGCCCTCTGGCAAAGCAATGCAGTGCTCCCCTGCCGTTTGAAGCGAGCGAGGCGATAGGCGGCGAGGGGCGCTGAGCGCTTGAGCTGCTTCGCGAGCAAAGCGCTGTCGTAACCGCACCCCACGAGAAGTCGCACGCAGCGTCAGCTCTCGCGGCAGGCTCATGGTGCCCCGCCAGCCCGTTTCGGGGGCATGATTGGCGTACTGCCAGTTGTTCAACCACGCCAGCGCAAGCTGCCGCCCTGGGGTATTCGACCAACTCTGCACCGCGTAAAAATCCCGCCCTTCGTCCATCATCAGCACGGCGTCAGAAGCGTTGTCATTGGTGAAACGCTGGCCGTCAAACTCGCCGATAAAGTACTGGGTAAACGAGCCAAACGGGTTATCCGGCGTGGCGCCAATCCCCACCACCAGCACCCAGCGCGTGGCGGGCTCATCCGGCCCAGCGCCGTCAACCGGCAGCTCAAACAGATCCGGACACTCCCAGGGGTGCTGAGTATGCGCGCCCTCGCCTTCGCCAAAGGCGCTGGCAAACTGCCACTCCAGCAGGTTATGGGAGGTATAGAAGTGAATCTCCTGCCCACAGGCCAGCGCCATTACCCAGCGCTGGCTAGGGCCATGCCAAACCACTTTAGGGTCGCGGAAATCTTTAAATCCAGGCGGTGGCAGAACCGGACTCCCCTCGTAGCGCTGCCAGGTACGGCCCCTGTCGCGGCTATACGCCAAGCACTGGGACTGCTGGTAATCTTCTGGGTCATCTGAGAGCACCCGGTGGCAGGTGTAAAACGCCAGCAGCCCCGGCTGGCCGTCAAACAGCCCCGTGACATCGTGCTCATCCACCACGGCGCTACCCGAAAAGCAGGCACCCTCTTCATTGGGTGCCAGCGCAATGGGTAAATGCTGCCAGTGGCACAGATCACGACTGACCGCATGTCCCCAGTGCATTGGCCCCCAAACGGTGCTGAACGGGTGAAACTGATAAAACAGATGGTACTCGCCCTCGAAAAACACCAGCCCGTTGGGGTCGTTCATCCACCCCATCGGGGGAGTAAAATGCAGCGCAGGATGCTGAGGCTCAAAATCCGCTAACGTCATGCTTAAAACCTTAACTTAATCGGTCAACTTAATCGTTTAAGTTAGCGTATCACGCCTATTAACTAACGGAAGTATCCCCTTTAGGTGTAGACGTAAAAAAGCCCGAGCATGGCGACATGCTCGGGCAAACGTCTTGCTCACACGACCCGACATCAGTGAGGCAAGTGACGAGAGTGCTCGGTACTGTGTTTTACATAAGTGGTGGAACCGTTTAGTGGTGGAAACGCTCCGCTGCTTGGCGGGCCAGTTCGCGGATGCCGTCCCAATCTTCGGCGTCGACCATGGCTTTCGGGGTCAGCCAGGAGCCGCCGACGCACATCACGTTGGGCAGCGAGAGGTAGGATTCGGCATTGTCCACGGTGATGCCGCCCGTGGGGCAGAAACGCGCTTCCGGGATCGGCGCACCGAACGCCTTGATTGCCTTGGCACCGCCGCTGGACTCCGCGGGGAAGAATTTGAAGCGGCGGTAGCCGTACTGCCAGCCGGTCATCAGCTCGGAAATGGTAGAAACGCCCGGCAGCATGGGCACGGGGCTCTCGACGCCGTAGCGGTAAAGCGCGTCGGTGGCACCTGGCGTAACGACGAAATCAGCGCCGACTTGCTCGGCTTGGCGATATTGCGCGGGCGTCAGCACGGTGCCGACCCCAATGCTGGCACCCGGTAGCGCCTCTTTCATGCGCTTGATGGCTTCCAGGGCGCAGTCGGTACGCAGGGTAATTTCCAGCACGGTCAGGCCGCCTTCGACCAGAGCTCGGCCCAGCGGCACGGCGTCTTCCAGGCGCTCGATGGTGATCACCGGGATCACTTCGGCTTTTAGGCAAATGCTGTCTAGCTCGGCGGTGCGCGTTGAGGGAAGCTGTTTATCGATGGTCATCAGTGAGTCTCCAAGCAAATTGTTATTGGCGAAGGCGGTTTATTAGGGCGCCCAGTAGATCGCCAGCGGGCAAGATAGAAACGCGCGAATCGGCAGCGTGCGAACATCGTCACCACCCATGGCGTTGGCCAATACGGCACGCTTATCGTCGCCGGTGATATGTAGAATGTGGCGCTTCGCCTGATGCAGGCGGTCCGCCGAGAAGGTAATACGCGGCTGCGGCTGGCTGGGGGTGCGCACGGCCACTAGCGGCTCATCGGTAGAAAGCGCTAGGCCCAGCTCTTGGCTATCGGGGAACAGCGAAGCCGTGTGGCCATCGCCGCCCATGCCTAAAATGACGACGCTCGCGGGCCAGGCAAGTCCTGCCGTTGCTTCTGCCACCGCTGGCACGCCCTCTTCCGGGGTGCCAGCGTCCGAGGTGAGCGGCACGAAGTTAGCCGCCGCCGCCGGGCCCTGCAGCAGGTTCTCGCGCACCAGCTTGGCGTTGCTGTCGCTGCTTTGCTCATCTACCCAGCGCTCGTCGGCCAGGGTGATATCTACCCGCGCCCACTCCAGCGGCTTTTGCGCCAGCGCCTTGAAAAACGGCACGGGCGTTGAGCCACCGGAGACCACCAGCAGCGCACGTGATTGGTTGACAAGGTCATCGGCTAGCGCCTGATAGACGGCTTCCGCTAGCTGCTCGGCTAGCGCTTGACGTGCTTCGCTCATGTTAATAATCCTCGTACCAGCTGCGGCCATCCTGGGTAATCATGGCAATAGAGGCGACCGGCCCCCAAGAGCCTGCCGGGTAGCGGCGCGGCGGGGTTTCGCGTGCTTTCCAGCCGCTGATGAGCTGGTCGCACCAGCGCCACGCGTGCTCCACTTCATCCCGGCGCACAAACAAGTACTGCTGGCCTTTCATGACTTCTAGCAGCAGACGCTCGTAGGCATCCGGGATACGCGATTTCGGGAAGGCGCTGTTGAAATCCAGGTGCAGCGGGCCAGGGCGCAGGCGCATGCCTTTATCCAGGCCGCTATCCTTGGTGAGCACCTGAAGGGCAATGCCCTCTTCCGGCTGCAGGCGGATAATCAGCTTGTTGGAGGCGATGCCGCGCTGGTCCGGATCAAAGATGTAGTGCGGTTGCTGACGGAAATGAATGACGATCTGCGACAGTTTCTCCGGCATCCGTTTACCGGTACGCAGATAGAACGGCACGCCAGCCCAGCGCCAGTTGGACACTTCGGTCTTCATGGCCACGAAGGTTTCGGTCTGGCTCTGGGTGTTGGCGCCCTCTTCTTCCAGGTAGCCCGGCACGGCCTGGCCATCGCTGGTACCGGCAATGTACTGGCCACGCACCACGTCGTGGCCCAGCGCTTCGCCGGTAAACGGCTTCAGCGCCTTGAGCACTTTTACCTTCTCGTCACGGATGGCATCGGCATCCAGGTTGGAAGGCGGGTCCATGGCAATCAGGCAGAGCAGTTGCAGCAGGTGATTCTGCACCATATCGCGCAGCTGGCCCGCATCATCAAAGTAGCCCCAGCGGCCTTCAATACCCACTTTTTCGGCGACGGTAATCTCGACGTGGGAGATATGGTTCTGGTTCCACTGGGTGCCGAACAGCGGATTGGCAAAGCGCAGGGCGATCAGGTTTTGAACCGTCTCTTTACCCAGGTAGTGGTCAATGCGGTAAATGCGTGATTCAGGGAACACGGCACCGATGGCGTCATTGATCTCTTCTGAAGAGGCCAAGTCATAACCAATCGGCTTTTCCACTACCACGCGGGTATCGTCATCCAGGCTGTTGCTGGCCTGGAGATTGCGGCAAATGTCGCCATAAATACGCGCGGCGACGGAGAGGTAGACCACCATTGGGCGCTTGCTGCCTTCGCGCCACTGGCGAATGGCGTCGTAGCCCTCTGCGGTGGCAAAGTCGAGCTTGAGATACTCTAAGCGGTTCAGGAAGCGTTCAAGGCTTGCCTTGTCCTGCTCCTCTTTTCTCAGGCGCTTCTGCAGCGCGCCCTTGACCAGCTGACGGAACGCGGCAGTGTCGTGCTCCTGACGCGCCAGCCCCATGATCCGCGTGCTTTCGGGCATTAAGCCTTCGCGGTCAAGATGATACAGCGCAGGAAACAGCTTGCGCATGGCAAGGTCGCCTAGCGCCCCAAAAAGCGCTAAATCAATAGCGTGATTCGGATCGCCCAGCGGGGCATGTGACTGGCTCATCTCAACTCCTGTTTATAATTAGGCCGTCTAATGTAGTTAGATTACCTAAAATCTATCTTATATGAGGCATTATACGCAATAATTCGTGTAATTTTACTACAAAATATTGTCGCCTGCTGCCCTTTCCGGTGGGTTTTACAACGACGATGTCGCGCCCTGACCGCCTACGCTTCTACCTTTACTCTACGCCCCTTGGATACGCCACCCCTCCTCCCCCCAAGGAGGAGGTGGCCTTGCGCTGAATTAGAGACGCTGGCAGTGAACAAAGCACGTCCAACAACGAACGTGCCCGACAACAACAACGTCACAACGAGGTATGCACATCATGGCAATGGTTCGTCCATTTTTCACGCCGCTGCTCGCCGCTACGCTAGCAGCCACCGCCACACTCCCCGCCTTCGCCTTTGAGGATGACCGTTTAACCATCTGGATGGGCGACAATAAAGGCCAGGAAGGCATCCGCGCGGTCGCCGACCAGTTCTTAGAAGAGACCGGCATCGAAGTGGAAGTCGTGTTTCCGGACAACCTGACCGACCGCTTCCAGCAGGCGGCAGGCAGCGGCCAAGGGCCGGATATCGTGATTTGGGCCCACGACCGCATGGGTGAATGGGCACAGAGCGGCCTACTCAAACCGATTGCACCCAGCGACAGCTTCCGTGAAGCGTTCTACGACTTCACCTGGGAAGCCGCGCTGTGGAACGGCGATACCTATGCCTACCCGATTTCCGTGGAATCCCTTGGGCTGATTTACAACAAAGCGCTGGTGGAAACACCCCCCGATAGCTTTGCCGAACTGATGGAGCTGGACGCCACGCTGGCTCAAGAAGGCAAGAAAGCCATCCTGTTCGATTACAGCGAACCCTACTACGGCTGGACGCTGCTAGCCGCCAACGGCGGCTACCCGTTCAAGCAAACCGATAGCGGCTATGATGTCAGCGACATTGGGGTCAACAATGCCGGTGCCCTACAGGGGGCCGAGCTGCTGGTGGAGCTGATCGATAGCGGCGTAGTGCCCCGGGGCACCGACTACAACCTGATGGATACTCGCTTCAACCGGGGCGAAGTCGCCACCATGATCAGCGGCCCCTGGGCGTGGCCCAACCTGGAGCGCAGCGGCATCGATTATGGCGTGGCGCTGCTGCCCCGGGTAGGCGACGAGCGCGCCCGACCGATGTTTGGCGTGACGGCCGCGATGATCAACTCCGCCACGCCCAACGACTTCCTGGCGGTGGAGTTTTTAGAGAACTACCTGCTCAGCGAAGAGGGTATGCGCACCTTCAACAGCGATGGTTCGCTGGGTGCGGTTGCCCATATCAACTATCAGGCGGAGCTGGCGGATAACCCCAACATTGCCGCTACGCTGGAAAACGCCGAAGTGGGCATGCCGATGCCCAACATTCCTGAAATGGGTGCGTTCTGGGCCGCCATGGAGCCAGCGCTGCAAAACATCGGCAGCGGGCGCCAATCGCCCCAGGAAGCGCTGGATGCCGCTGCACGGCGCATGCGTCAGTAGCCTCTCTTTTTTGCTCATCTGCCCAGCGGCATTAGCCGCTGGGCAGCTTTCAGGAAGCCATCATGTATACCACCAACGCGTCTCGTGGCCTTCCCCGCCATCGCTCTCGCCATCTTACTGAACGCTACACACGCTGGGCCATGCGTGGCGTGATTGCTGTTTTGGTGATTGCGCTACTTTGGTTAGTCTTGGCCTTTCATTTGAACGGCCAGTGGATGTTCGCACTGCTGTTTCTGCTTCTCGGCGGCTCGCTGGGCGTGGTCTTCACCAAGCGTTCGCTGATGAGCCACCGCTATATTTTCCCAGCCGTGGCAGGGCTGGGGGTGTTCGTCATTTTTCCACTGATCTACACCTTCGGGATCAGCTTCAGCAACTACAGCTCCACTAACCTGCTCTCAGAAGAGCGGGTGCGCGACCAGCTCATGAGCCAAACCTATCAAGCGGAGGGTAACGCCTTTGACCTAGCGCTCTACCCCGAAGGTGATTTGGTACGGCTCTATTTAGAGAGCCCTCAGGGCCAGCGGTTCGTGTCTTCCCCACTCAATTTGGCCAATCAGGAAAACCGCCAGATTGGCGTTCAGGCCACCGATGCCCCACCCGCACAGGAAGCGCTGGGCATGCGGGCCGTTATTCAGGCACGGGATGCCCTACAAGGCTTGCGGCTGGTCACTCCAGACGGCAGCGAACTGCGTATGGCGGGCTTGCGCCAGTTTGCGCCCATGCTCGACCGCTACGAGGCCCGGGAGGATGGCACGCTATATGATCGTCGAGACGACCGCGTGCTGACACCGGACCACACCATCGGCTTTTTCGTCGCCGACGATGGCCAGCGCATCACTCCGGGCTGGCCGGTCAACGTGGGCTTCTCGAACTACACGCAAATCTTCACCGACCCGGACATTCGCGGCCCGTTCATGCAAATTTTCGTATGGACCTTCGTGTTTGCCAGTCTCACCGTGGTGTTCACCCTGGCCGTGGGCTTCGTGCTGGCCTCTTTGCTGCAGTGGGATCAGCTGCGCGGCAAAGCGATATACCGTACGCTGCTGATTCTGCCCTATGCGGTGCCAGCGTTTATCTCGATTCTGATTTTCAAAGGCATGTTCAACCAGCACTTTGGCGAAGTGAACATGATTCTGGACACCTTGTTTGGGGTGCGCCCCGAGTGGTTTACCGACCCGTGGATGGCACGCAGCATGCTGCTGATCGTGAACACCTGGTTAGGCTACCCCTACATGCTACTGCTCTGCATGGGCTTGATTCAGGCCATTCCCCAGGATTTATACGAAGCCTCGGCGGTAGACGGCGGTGGCCCGCTCACCAACCTGTTCAAAATCACCCTGCCGCTGATCATCAAGCCGCTCACGCCGCTGCTGATTGCCGCCTTTGCGTTCAACTTTAATAACTTCGTGCTGATCGCGCTGCTCACGGGTGGCAACCCGGACATTCTGGGGGCCAGCACCCCGGCGGGCACCACCGACCTGCTGGTGAGCTACACCTACCGCATCGCCTTCCAGGATGCCGGGCAGAACTTTGGCCTCGCGGCGGCCATTGCCACACTGATTTTCCTGCTAGTGGCGGGCATGTCGCTGCTCAATTTGCGCCTTTCCAAAGTGAAGGTATAGGAGGTTACACATGGCCATGGTTCAACCCCGCTCCGTTGGTGTGCGCCGCCTAGGAGCGCACTTAGCGCTGATCTGCTTTGTATCGCTGATTGTCTTTCCGCTGCTGCTGGTCATCTCGATTTCATTTCGCGAGGGCAACTTTGCCACCGGCAGCCTGATTCCAGAAAATTTCTCGCTGGAGCACTGGTCGCTGGCGCTGGGGATTCCTTGGGAGCGGCCAGACGGCACCGTAGTGCAGCCGCCCTTCCCCGTGCTGCTCTGGCTGTGGAACTCCATCAAGGTGGCGGTGGTGTCGTCGGTGCTGATTCTCATGCTCGCTACCACCAGCGCCTACGCGTTTGCCCGCATGCACTTCAAGGGCAAAGCGCCGCTGCTCAAAGGTATGCTGATTTTTCAGATGTTCCCAGCGGTGCTCTCGCTGGTGGCACTGTATGCCCTCTTTGACCGGCTGGGGCAGTTCGTCGGTTGGCTAGGCATCAATACGCACGGCGCGCTGATTGTGGCTTCGCTGGGTGCGGTAGCGCTGCATATCTGGACGATCAAAGGTTATTTCGAATCCATCGATGGCTCGCTTGAGGAAGCTGCCATGGTGGATGGCGCCAGCACTTGGCAAGCGTTTCGCTACATTCTGCTGCCGCTCTCTATCCCAATCTTGATGGTGGTGTTCATTCTGGCGTTTGTGATGAGCATTATGGAGTACCCCATGGCCTCGGTACTGTTGGTCGACGAGCACAAGCTGACGCTCGCCGTGGGTGCCCAGCAGTACCTAGCCGACCACAACCAGCGCTGGGGTAACTTCGCCGCCGCTGCTGTTCTCTCCGGCCTACCGATTACCGTGGCGTTTTTGATCTGCCAACGCTGGATTATCGGCGGTTTAACCGCAGGGGGTGTGAAGGGTTAAGCAGGAACTTACTAGGCTGTTTCCTCGCTTGAGCATGTTGCTCATGACCGGCGCTCATCAGCGCCGGTTTTTTTATGGGTTAGGTAATCTTTAGCACTACAGTCGTAACTACTGCCGTGATCGTTCATGCTAAGAAGCCCATTGGCGGCCCAAGGAGTTAGGTTTTTGGACTGATGGTGCGTTCTTCTCGTTACTGTTATGTTGAAAGATTGTTCATGGCTGAAGCGAGAAGCGCGATTATGGCGGGTGGATGGGCGAAAGATGGCGCAGAACACGAGCAGATGGAGAGCACGCTGGAGGATGCGGTGCAGCGTGCGCGTAGCCAATTACCCCGCGGCGAAAGTCTTGAGTTTTGTGAGGAGTGTGGCGACCCCATTCCCGAAGCACGCCGCAAGGCTATTCCTGGCGTTCGACTCTGTGTGGTGTGTCAAGGTGAATTGGACAAAAAGCAGTCGGCTTATAGTGGCTACAATCGTCGGGGCAGTAAGGATAGCCAACTGCGTTGAGATGGGGCTGTATGTCTACGCGTCCTGGTCGGTGTCCGGCAACTGCTTGAAATAGACATAGCGGTGAAGGCGAATCGCTGGGCGAATCAGCATTCGAGAGCGACGGTGTTGCCGTCCGGTACTTGGACTTCGGCGGGCGTCATGTCATCCAGCGCGACGTGACTGAAGGATGCAATCAAGGTAGCGGCGAGCGTCGCACGCGTCATAGGCTGGATGGTCATTTCAGTCTCCTTGGGTTTTGTATCAACCGCTTTAAATAGCGGCTGTATAGGGGATACACACAAGGAGACCGATTGGATGCACTCTTTTTTAAAAAGAGTTTAATGATTTAAAAAATTATCGGCTTACCCCATCCACCGTGACTTGGCGTGGGCAGGCGTTGCCGTTGGAGTCAAACAGATGGCAGCGCTGCCCTGTCAACCCCAGATGTGACGCTTGCCCTTCTTCAAGCCGGGTTAAACCATCCAGGCGTTGGGTTAAAGGCGCTTCAATGCCCTCTACCTGCCAGTGGGCCAGAGTTTCATAGCCCAGCTTTTCGGCCACCATCAGGGTCGCGCTCAGCGTTGCATCCGCTTGCTCAGCCGCCACGAAGTCTTCGGCACGCAGTCCCAGGGTGGCCCTATCGCCTGCCTGGAGCTGCTGACCGTTGACTGCCACCGGCAACGTTTCACCGCTATGCAGGCGCACCACGGTCTGACGCTCGCCGGGGTCGACCACCGTCACCGGCAGCGTATTGATACGCGGCGAGCCGATAAACTCCGCCACCTCAAGGGTATTGGGAAAGTGATACAGCGACAGCGGCGCGCCTACCTGGGCAATACGCCCTTTCGAGAGCAGCACGATACGGTCGGCCAGAGTCATCGCCTCCACCTGATCGTGGGTGACGTAGATCATGGTGGCGTTCAGGCGCTTGTGCAGCGCGGCGATCTGTACCCGCATATCCACGCGCAGCGCGGCATCCAAGTTGGAAAGCGGCTCGTCGAACAGAAACACCGCCGGCTCTTT
>Ga0208063_1000646_pt1 | contig 10770 bp, 6 predicted proteins | sample DeeseametaMP0203_FD_184219 | JGI IMG/M metagenome (GOLD analysis project Ga0208063, IMG submission 184219) | Marine microbial communities from the Deep Atlantic Ocean - MP0203 (SPAdes) | ecosystem: Environmental > Aquatic > Marine > Oceanic | place: South of Cape Verde, Atlantic Ocean | collected... | reverse complement strand
CGCGCCGCCAGCATAGGGGGTAAAGGTTTCCGGCCCTGTGTTATCGCCTAACCGGCTCGAGAGCATATCAATCAAGGCTTCACCGAAAGCAATCACCGGTGTCATAGGTCTTTCCTTGTCATTATTGGCATCAATGTTGAGTGAGCGTACTAAGCGACGCAGTGGCCGCGGGCGGCCTCCAGCAGTTCGTACCAGGCTTCTCTGGGCAGCGTTTCCGGGCCGTCCAGCATATCGGCAATACGCTCCGGTTTCACGCTGCCTACGACCGGTACTGGGCGGCCGGGCAGGGTGCGGAGCCAGGCCAGCGCCAGCGCGCCGGGTGTGCTGTTAAGCTCGCCTGCTAAACGGTTCAATACGCGGCTCACTTCACCCTGCATCAGTTGGCCGCCCACCAGCGGAGACCACGCCATGGGCGCATGGCCATCGGCACCGAGGTCGTCAAAGCTGCCGTCAAACAACGGCGCGCTATGGGCAATCGAAAGCTCGATTTGGTTGGCGCGTAGCGGGTGATGCATATGGCGTTGCAGTCGGCGCCACTGACTGGGCAGATGGTTGGAAATCCCCGCCGCGCCGATTTTGCCTGCCTCTATGGCGTCATCCAGCGCACGGCCTGTTGCGGCGGCGTCCATCAGCAGGTCCGGGCGGTGAATCAGAAAGTGATCCAGACGCTCGACACCCAAGCGGCCCAGCGCATCGTCAATGGCGCGGCCCAAGTAGTCCGGGCTGGCATTGTAGTGCTTGACCTTGCCGGAACCGGGGGCCGGGTTGTCGTTGGCAATGCTGGCTTTGGTCACCACGTGGAGCCGCTTGGCCAGGGCCGGGCGGGCGCGCAGCGCTTGGCCAAACAGCGTTTCGCATGCTCCGTTGCCGTAAATGTCGGCATGGTCGAACCAGTGCAAGCCCTGCTCTAAGCGAGCTTCGATCCAGTCGGCCAAATGGCTCGCCTGGTGCATCTCTTGCGCTTCATGCAGGCGCATCATGCCGAGTACGAACGGCACGTCAAAGGTCACAGCAGCCATGGCGTATTTCCGTCAGTTTAAAAGACTTCTTCGTTATGCAGCGCTTCGGCGGCACCCAGCAGGCCGGTCCACGGGTGAGTCACAATCCTCACCGGGATGTCGGCGTTGTAAGCGCCCATGCGCCCTTTATTGACAAAGCTTGCGCGCAGCTCACACTTGGGCAGCCAGTCCAACAGGCGGGGCAGAATACCGCCGCAGAGATACACGCCGCCGCGCGCACCCATGGTCAGGGTGGCATCGCCGCACACGTCGCCGAGAATTTTCAAAAAGCGCAGCAGGGTAGCCGTGGCCAGGTCATCGCCCTGGTTGGCCGCTTGGGTCACCTCGGCGGGGGTCTCGCAGCGCGGCGTTTGGCCTTCCAGGGTGCAGTGGGCTTGGTATAGCTCTAGCAGCCCCTGGCCGCACAGAATGCGCTCGACGCTCACCCGCTGGTGGCGCTGTAAGAACACGTCCAGCAGCGCGCGTTCGGTGGTGTCGGTAGGCGCAAAGGTGACGTGGCCGCCCTCGGTCGGCAGCGGAATCCAGGCGTGCTGGCCGGGGAACACCCCGGCCACGCCCAAACCCGTACCGGGGCCGATGACCAAGCGGGTCGAGTGCGACTGGGCTTCCCCAGGCTGCACTTCCACCAGGTTATCTTCCCCTACGTGGGGTACGCCCAACGCCTGGGCGGTGAAGTCATTGATGACTTTGAACAGCGACAGATTCAGCGCCTGCTGAACGTCGCTTTTCATAAAGTCCCAATGGTTGTTGGTCATCTTTACCCGCTCGGCGTGCACCGGGCAGGCGAACGCCAAGCAGGCTTCTTGCGGGGCGTTATCGCCCGTTGCGCCTACCCGAGCGAGATAGTCCTGAATCGCTTCGATCACGCCGGGGTAATCGGCGCAGGGTAGGTTAAGAATGTCGTGGGGCGTGACCTCGCCCGGCGTGACCAACGCTAGGCGAGCATTCGTGCCGCCAATGTCCCCGATTAATGCCGGTCGCATCAGGCGTCCTCTTGAAAAATCTGACCTTCTTGACGAGCGAGATCGTCGGCTTCGAAGCCGCCCAACGAGCCTGCGCCTTCTTCGCCGCGCATTGCCAAGTGGCGGAAGCCCGAGAACAGCTCGCGGCCCAGGCCCACATGGTAGTGATCCAAATTGGCGACGACGAGCTCACGCTCGGCCCAGGTGGCGGCGTCTACCTTGGCTTCCAGCGTACCGGCGTTGGCATCCAGGCGCACCACGTCGCCATCGCGCAGCTTGGCCAGCGGGCCGCCGTCGAGCGCTTCCGGGCTCATGTGGATAGAGGCGGGTACTTTGCCCGATGCGCCGGACATGCGGCCATCGGTGACGAGGGCAACTTTGAAGCCACGGTCCTGGAGTACGCCCAGGAAGGGGGTGAGTTTGTGCAGTTCGGGCATGCCGTTGGCTTTGGGGCCTTGGAAGCGAACCACCACAATGACGTCGCGGTCCAGGTCGCCCGACTCAAACGCCGCTTTCATTTCGTTCTGATCCTCGAAGATCTTCACCGGCGCTTCTACTACACGGTGCTCTTCGGCTACCGCCGAGACCTTGATCACGCCACGGCCCAGGTTGCCTTTCATCACGGTCAGGCCGCCGGTGGGGGCGAAGGGTGTAGCGACCGGGCGCAGCACTTCTTCGTCCAGGCTGTTTTCCGGGCCTTCGCGCCAGACCACTTTGCCATCTTCCAGGAAGGGCTCTTGGGTGTAAGCGGTCAGGTCGGTGCCAAACACGGTGGGAATGTCACCGTGGAGCAGGCCCGCGCCTAGCAGTTCGCGGAACAGGTAGCTCATGCCGCCTGCGGCCTGGAAGTGGTTGATGTCTGCTTGGCCGTTCGGGTACACCTTCATCAGGCTGGGGGTGACCGCTGACAGATCGGTGAAGTCATCCCAGTTGAGGGTAATGCCCGCCGCTGCCGCCATAGCAATCAGGTGCATGGTATGGTTGGTCGAACCACCGGAGGCCAGCAGGCCGACCACGGCGTTGACGATGGCGCGCTCGTCGATCTGCTTATAGAACGGACGGTACTCGCCGCCGGGTTCGGTGTTGCGAATGGCCTGCTCGGTGGCGTAGCGGGTGAGCGCTTCGCGCATCTCGGTGCCTGGGTTGACGAACGAGGTGCCCGGCAGGTGCAGGCCCATCACTTCCATCATCAGCTGATTGGAGTTGGCGGTGCCGTAGAAGGTGCAGGTGCCGGGGCTGTGGTAAGAGTCGGACTCCGCTTGCAGCAGCTCCTCGCGGCCCACCTTGCCTTCGGCGTAGAGCTGGCGAATGCGCGCTTTCTCTTTGTTCGGCAAGCCGCTGGGCATCGGGCCTGCGGGTACGAACATGGCGGGCAAGTGACCAAAACGCGCCGCGCCGATGAATAGTCCGGGAACGATTTTATCGCATACGCCGAGGTAAAGAGCGGCATCAAACATGTTGTGCGACAGGCCCACGGCGGTGGCCATGGCAATCACATCGCGGGAGAACAGCGAGAGTTCCATGCCCGGCTGGCCTTGGGTTACGCCATCGCACATGGCGGGTACGCCACCGGCAAACTGCGCGGTAGAACCCATGGCGCGGGCGGCCGCTTTGATGGTTTCCGGGAAGGTTTCGAACGGCTGGTGGGCCGAGAGCATGTCGTTGTACGAAGAAATAATCCCTAGGTTGGCGCTGTTCATCAGCTTCAGGGAGTCTTTCTCCTGGGCGCTACAGGCAGCAAAGCCGTGGGCCAGGTTGCCGCAGGAGAGCTCGGCACGATGCACGCCACGCTTGTGCTGGTCGGCCATGCGGCGCTCGTAGAGAGCGCGGCGCTCGGCAGAGCGTTCACGAATGCGTTGGGTAACCTTAGCAACCGTAGGATTGAGTGTGGCGGGTGTTGAACCAGGCATAGAGACCTCTGCATGTGTAGAGACGGTGAATCCAGATTTGTAGTTATTTTACATCTTGTGGCGTCGATATAAGAGACTTTACGGCAATAAAAACGCTATTTATAGATTAAGCTGTAGTTTTATTACCCGAAAGGATGAGCCGGATGATCCCAGCGTCCAGCCCATGATAGCCAAAAAGCGCTCATGGGCCGAACGCGCCTGCTCAGGAGTCGACCTCGTCGCTGCTGATATGGAACAGCATGGCATACAGGGTGGGTACGGCAATCAGCGTCAGCAGCGAGGCAAACGCCAGGCCGCCCATGATGGTCACCGCCATGCTGTTGAAGAAGGCGTCGGCCAAAAGCGGCAGCATGCCGAGGATGGTGGTACCAGCGGCCAGGAAGACCGGCCGCAAGCGGCTGATGCTGGCGTCCACCAGAGCAGAAAAGCGCGCCTTGCCCTCCTTGATCTGCCCATCGATCTCGTCCACCAGCACGATGGCGTTTTTCATCAGCATGCCCGACAGGCTGAGCATGCCCAGCAGGGCGGTAAACGAGAAGGGCAGGCCGGTCACCAGCAGGCCAATCACCACGCCACACACCGACATGGGCACCACCAGCCAGATGATCAGCGGCTGCTTGAGCTTGCCAAACAGCAAAATCGAGGTCAGCAGCATCACCAGCAGGCTGATGGGCAACTGCTGGGCCAGCGCCTCCTGGGCATCGCCGGAATCCTCGTGTTCACCTCCCCAGCTCAGCTGGTAGCCCGGTGGCAGCGTCATGGCCTCGATCTCTTCGCGAATGCCGCCGAAGGCCTGGGCGGCGGTATAGCCCTCGGCGGGGTCGGCCCCGACGGTCAACGTGCGCACCCGGTTGCGGCGTTGAATCAGCGCTTCCTCGCTATCGGTATCGAAGGAGGAGACCACCTGGCTGATGGGCACGAAGCGCTGCTGCGCGGCGCTCCACACGTTGCGGTTTTCCAGCAGTGCCACATCGTCCCGCTCGGCCGCCGGGGGGCGGGCGACGATGGGCAGCAGGTGCTCGCCTTCACGGTAGGTGCCTGCCCGAATGCCCGACGAGGCAAACTGCAGGGTCTGGGTAATGTCTTCACGACTGACCCCGGCAATGCGGGCGCGCTCCTCGTTGATGCGCGGGCGCACTACCAGCTCCTGCTGGCGCCAGTCGGTGCGCTGGTCGATCAGGTAGGGGCTGTCGGCCATGATGCGCTGGGCCTGGTCGGCCAGCGAGCGCAGCACTTCCGGGGAGGGCCCCTGAAAGCGCGCTTCGATGCCCGCGCCATCGCCCGGGCCGAACTGCAGCCGCTGGGTGCGTACCTGCGCGCTGGGAAACGCTTCGTTCAGCTCTCGGTAGAAGCGCTGGTCCAGCGCGGGAATGGCGTCCAGGTCTTCGGTGCGCACGATGAACTGGGCATAGGCGGTGTTGGGCTGCTCCGGGGCGTAGGTGAGCATGAAGCGGGTAGCGCCCTGGCCGATGAAGCTGGCCACCGATACCACGTCCTCCTGCTCCAGGATATACGCCTCGATATCGGCGGCGTAGTCGGCGGTCGAGCGAATGTCGGTGCCTTGGGGTAGCTCCATATTGACGAAGAACAGCGGCGTGTTGGAGTCCGGAAAGAACGACTGGGGAATCAGGCTGAAGGCCCACAGGCACACGGCGGTGATCAGCACCAGCGCGCTGACGGTGATGATGCGCATGCCCAGCGCCAACAGCAGCACCCGGCGATAGGCGCGATAGAGCAGGCCGCCGTACAGCTCGCGCTTGCTGGGCTCGTCCTCCTCCTCCTCGTTTTCGTGCTGGCGCTCGCCTGCTTTCTGCTCGTCAGCGGGCTGGTCCTCGTCGTCGCCTTTCTGGCGCAGCAGGTAGTAGCCAAACAGCGGGGTGACGGTGATCGCCAGCAGCCAGCTCAGCATCAGGGACACCAGAATGACCATGAACAGCGAGTAGAGAAATTCGCCGGTGACATCGTCCGACAGGCCAATACCGGCAAAGGCCATGATGCCGATCACCGTGGCGCCCAGTAGCGGCAGCTGGGCACGCTTGGCGGCGCTGCCTGCAGCCTCCTTGGCGCGCTGGCCGCGCTTGATGTTGGTGACCATGCCTTCGGCGACCACGATGGCGTTATCCACCAGCATGCCCATGGCGATGATCAGCGCCCCCAGCGAGATACGCTCCATCTCGATGTTTAACAGCCCCATGAACAGCAGGGTGCCCAGCACGGTGAGCAGCAGGGTACTGCCGACCACCACGCCGATGCGCCAGCCCATGGCCAGGCACAGCACCCCGATCACGATGGCCACCGACATGGCCAGGTTGAGCAGGAAGTCGTTGATGGCATCGTTGACCACATGGTGCTGTTCGTAGAGAGGATGTAGCTCTACGCCCAGCGGCAGGCGGCTTTTCAGCTCTTCCATGCGGGCTTCGACGGCTTCGCCCACTTCGATGATGTTGTCGTTGGCGGCGCCCGCAATGCCGAGCGTGAAGGCATCCTCGCCGTTATAGCGAATCAGCTGGTTGGGCTGGTCGCTGGGCTCGCGGTAGACGGTGGCGATATCCATCAGCGACACCTGTTCGGTGGTGCCGGGGCGGCCGATGCGGATGGCTTCGATCAGCGCGGTGCTGTCGATGTCGCTACGCGCCACCAGCCGCACCTGGCGTTCCCCTACCCGCAGGCTGCCCGCGTTTTCCACGGCGTTTTCGGTCTGGATGGTGTTGATGACCTGATTGATGGGAATGCCCAGGGTGGTCAGGCGCTCGTTGGAGATGTCGATGTAGATGGTCTCTTCCCGCTCGCCTGCGGTGGTCACCCTGGCCACGCCGGGTACTGCCAGCAGCTCGCGCTGAAGAAACGTCGAAATGTCGCGGATCTCCCGCGTGGTGAGCCCATCGGCCGTGACCGCATAGAAAAGGCCGTACACTTCACCGAAATCGTCGTTGACCTGGGAGCCCAGCACCCCCTCGGGCAGGTCGCCCTGGGCATCGTTGATCTTGTGGCGCAGCTCATCCCAGATTTGTGGCAGTTCGTGGCTGCGGTAGCTGGCGTGGACTTCCACCTGGATTTCCGAGCGCCCGGGCAGCGACTTCGATTCTATGACGTCGATCTGCTCCATCTCCTGGATGGCGCGCTCCAGACGTTCGGTGACCTCTTCTTCCACTTCAACGGCGGTGGCGCCGGGGTAGGGCGTGTTGATGATGGCGTTGGGGATGGTGAAGGCGGGGTCTTCGAGTTTGCCCACCGTATTGAATCCCCAGATACCGCCCAACAGGCAGATCACCACGATCAGCCAGGTATTGAGAGGCCGTTCGATGGACAGCTTGGCGATGTTCATGGCGGCTCCTAGAGGGCGTTATCCAGCGGTTTGACGCGCATGCCGTCGCGCAGCAGGTGTACCCCGGCCGCCGCAATCGACTCGCCAGGCTGAACGCCTGCCACCAGCATCACGGCGTCGTCGCTCAGCTCACCCACGGTGACCTCCCGGGGCGATACCGTGCCCTCGTCGGGGTCGTAGACCCACACGCGAAAATCACCGCTCTCGGTGGTGTCCAGGGCGCTGGCTGGAATCATCATCACCCCGGACACCAGCCGCTCGGCGGGTTCGATGAACACGGTGGCCGTGGTGCCGGGCAGCGCCACCAGGTGCTCGCCTTGGGCGGGCGCGAACTCCACCTGATAGGTCTGGGCGACCTCGTCGGGCTCGGTGATGTGTTCGCGGTACTCCAGCGCAATGCGCTCGCCGGGCAGCGTGGCGATCTCGGCTTCGGCGTTGAAACCGTGTTCGCCATCGAGATGCTGCATCAGCGCTTCGGGCACGTTGATGCGAATGCGCAGCTCCGAGATGTCCTGAATACGGACGACTTCGGCATTGGGCGGCAGCGTGGTGTGGTTTTCCACCAGGCGGCGGGCAATCAGCGCATCAAAGGGCGCGTACAATGAGGTGTAGGCCAGCTCCTGGCGGGCGCTCTCCAGCTGGGTAGCGGCCAGCTCGGCATCAGTGCGGGCCGCTTCCAGCACCGAGGCGGAGACGGCGTTATGGCGATACAGATTTTCCTGCCGCTGCAGATGCTGGCGGGCCTGGGACAATTCCGCTTCCGCGGCGCGCACCTGCAAGGCGTAATCGGTTTGATCGAGCTGGGCGATCAGCTCGCCTTTGGCCAGCGTGGTGCCCTGTACGGCTGGAAAGGTGGTCAGGCGGCCGCCCACCTGAAAGGCCAGATTGACGGTGCTCACGGCATCGACGCGACCCACAAAACGACGGCCCGAAAAGGCCTGCTGCTGGCCAGTCTCAAACAGTTTGACCACCTGAGCCGGAGGCTCGGGGGGCTCTTCGGCGTCTCTGCAACCTGCCAATAACGTCACGCATGCCAGCAACCCGGCCAGAGTGGGTAGCCACTTCCCCTTGCGGATGAACCTCATTCAATGCCTCCCTGCAAGTCAATGGGGGATCACGGTGGTGTGATGTATCCCCTGTTTCGTCAGCCCCCTATAATAGGTACTCTTAGCCACTTCGAACAGGTGTTTGGTTAAACGCCGCCCTAAATCGGTATTCACCCGAACTGCAAGGATGATCAGCGTGCACAGGAATCGCCCGTGGGGCCCCCGCCTCAAACCGTTCACCACTGCCTCGGCGCTGGCCTTGCTGCTGGCAGGCTGTGCGGTCGGCCCGGAGTATCAAACGCCCGACATTGAGCTGCCGGAGAGCTGGCCTGCCCATATCACTCTGGAGCAGCAGGCCCGTGACGACTGGCACCGCTGGTGGCAGCGCTTCGAAGACCCGGCGCTGAACCGGCTGGTCGAGCGCGCCAGCGAAGATAATCTCGAACTGGCGATTCAGTTGGCGCGCATTCGCGAGGCCCGGGCCCAGCTGGGGTTTGCCGATGCCGAGCGCTTTCCCACCGTGGGCTATCAGGCCGAAGCCAACCGTGAGCGCACTCCGGGGGCGGCGCTGCCCATCGATGTTCAGCCCGTGCAGGAGCTGCTGCCCATCGATGTTCAGTCCGTGCAGGAGCTGCTGACCTCCACCAACAACCAGTACTCCCTGGCCGCTAGCCTGGAGTATGAAATCGACCTGTGGGGGCGGCTAGCCAACCAGCGCGCTGCGGCCATGGCCGCCCTGCAGGAGAGCCTGTTTGCCAGAGACGCCGCCGAGCTGGGCGTGATCGGTGACGTGGTCACCACCTACGTCAGCCTGAAAAGTGCCGAAGCCCAGCAAGCGCTGATGGAGGAGACCCTGGCCGCGTACCAGGAGACCTATCGCCTTCAGGCGCTGCGCTTCGAGCATGGCGACATCAGCGAACTGGAACTGCGCCAGGCCGAAGCCGAGTGGCGCAACCTGCAGGCAGAGCTGCCGTCGCTCAAGCAGCAGGTGGAAACCCTGCGCGGGGCCCTGGGCACGCTGGTGGGCATGTCCCCTGATGAGCTGCTGACTACCCTGGACACCGGCACGTCGCGGCTGGATGACCTGGCCCAGCCGGTGGGCATACCTGCCGTGATGCCGTCGGCGATGCTCCAGCGCAGGCCCGATATTCGCTCGGCAGAAGCGGCGCTGATTGCGGCCACCGCCCAGATCGGCGTGGCCGAGGCCAACCGCCTGCCGTCGCTCAATCTCAGCTCCTTTTTGGGCACTGCGGCCGCCAGCACCAGTGATCTGTTCAGCGATGTGGCCCGCACCTGGGGCGTCGGGGCCTCGGTGATGGGGCCGCTGTTCGACTTCGGTCGTAGCCAGTCCGGGGTGGAAAGCGCCGAAGCGCTGGCCGAACAGGCCGAAGCGCAGTATCGCCTGACCGTGCTGACCGCTTTCAACGAAGTGCGCGATGCACTCTACAGCTACGACTTCAGCGAGCGACGGCTGGCCGCCATCGACGAACAGCTGGAGGCCGTTGCCCGTACCCGGGAGCTGGCCGTGCTGATGTACGACCAGGGGCAGGTGAGCCAGCTGGAGCGCCTGGACGCCGAACGCAACCTGCTCTCGGCCCGTTTGGCCCAGGCCGGTGCGCGCCGTGAACAGCTGGCGGCCACGGCCACGCTGTTCAAGGCGCTGGGGGGTGGCTGGCAGGAAACCCCCGTTTACTGATTGCCGGTACGGTAACCACAGCCCGGGCGGCTCCGCTGGCCGCCCGCATCTGTTACCATGCTGCGCTTGCGATCACTTCATCTCTGGTTTTGCTGCCACTGGAGCTGCCATGCCTCCCTGCGCGTCCTCTGCTGCCGCTTCTGACTCCCTTGCCGCTTACCCCTGGCTGCCTGATATCGGCCCCGTCGATGCCGCCGCCGCTGAGCGCACTCGTGCCTACCTCGATACCTTGACCAAGCCGCCCGGCAGCCTGGGCAGGCTCGAAGCGCTGGCGATTCAGCTCAGCGCCATCACGGGCAGCGCCCGCCCTCGGGTGGATAGCCCTGCCGTGGTGGTGTTTGCCGCCGACCATGGCGTGGCCGCTGAAGGCGTGTCGGCGTTTCCACAGGAGGTGACCGCGCAGATGGTCGCCAACTTCGTTCAGCAGGGCGCGGCCATCAACGTGTTTGCCCGCCAGCTGGGAGCTCGGGTGGACGTGGTGGATGTCGGTGTGGCGTCGCCGCGACCGCTGCCGGGAGCCACCGATGCCCGCGTGCGTTCGGGCACGGCCAACATGCTGCACCACGACGCCATGCCGCTGGACGACGCGCGCCAGGCCATGCAGGCCGGCATGGCAGCGGTCGAGCGGGCCGTACAGGCGGGGGCCAATGGGCTCATCGTGGGCGAAATGGGTATCGCCAACACCACCGCCAGCAGCGCCATGCTGGCGGCCTTGCTAGGGGTGCCTGCCGCCCAGATGGTGGGGGCGGGCACCGGTATCGACAGCACCCAGCAGGCCCACAAGGCGGCGGTTATCGAGCGGGCGCTGGCCA
>Ga0208063_1000644_pt1 | contig 10783 bp, 9 predicted proteins | sample DeeseametaMP0203_FD_184219 | JGI IMG/M metagenome (GOLD analysis project Ga0208063, IMG submission 184219) | Marine microbial communities from the Deep Atlantic Ocean - MP0203 (SPAdes) | ecosystem: Environmental > Aquatic > Marine > Oceanic | place: South of Cape Verde, Atlantic Ocean | collected... | reverse complement strand
CGGCTCCTTTCTAGGTGGGGTAGATCTATACCCTGCACCGGGAGTCCAAACACACCACCACCCTCATGTTTTTCTCCCTTTAAAAGTGTCCCATTATCGCTGAACGCCTACAGATCCGACAAATGAAATTGCCCTGGATACCAATTGGGATCATGGTAGTTTTGGTCATATGTGCGGTTTTCGCCCCTTTGTTAGCGCCACATGATCCCTTAGAAATCGACTTGCTGAACTCGCGAATGGCCCCTGGTGAGGATTGGTCTTACCCTCTGGGTACCGATATTATGGGAAGGGACATGTTGAGTCGGATGATCTACGGCGCTCAAACAGCTGCTAAAATCAGCATGCTCGCTCTGGTTGTCGGAATGATGGTTGGGACTTTTTTGGGACTGTGGGCCGGTTATAAAGGCGGCTGGTTGGATACGATTATCATGCGGTTCGCTGATGCTGCCTTAGGCTTCCCCACCATCCTGGCCGCACTAATAGTTGTAGTCATCCTTGGATCGGGAATAGAAGCCATTGTACTGGCGATGTTCATCACGGTGTGGGCCCGGTTCGCCAGGATGATCCGGGGCGACGTGCTGGCCGTTAAAAGACCAAGATTTCGTCACCTTGGCTAGGATTACCGGCGTGAGCACACCAGTAATCATATGGAGACATATCTTCCCCAACACCGTCAACACGTTAATGGTCGTTACCAGTATCCTGGTTGGACAAGTTATCCTGCTGGAGGCCGCCCTCAGCTTCTTGGGATTGGGGCTTGAACCTGGCGCCGCAGCCTGGGGTATCATGGTGGCCGAGGGAAGAACCGTTATTCTCCAGATGTGGTGGCTGGCGCTTTTCCCGGGCGTGGCGATTACCATTCTGGTACTGGCTCTCAATTTTTTTGGTGATTGGCTGAGAGACAGCCTGGATCCCAAACTCAGGCGTCTACAGTAATCTCCGGCCAGAGATCGCCTTGGCACTGCTTTATCAAAGCATGATTGGTCTTTCACAGACCCGGCAGTGTGATGGGTTGAAACATATTCGCGACTCCCATCTATACAATAGATGGTCGCTTCTTAACCTCTGCGTAATGGCTACTTTCCCGTTCTCACCGTCGAGGTTGAGTGGGTATCGTTAGCCGCGCCTGTTGGTGGTTACACGGGTTAAAGGAGCGGATCTATTACGGTTGGTTCGTAGCCGTAGCCGCGGCTGGCGCGGAGTTTGGGAACGCGGCCTCGGCGATAGCCATTCTGACCGTCTTCGTCAACCCTATGACCGATGAGTTCGGTTGGAGCCGAACTCAGATCTCGGGCGCGACCAGCGTGGGCGCGATCTTTGGAGCCGCATTGGCGCCATTTACCGGCAGATTGGTCGACCGGTTCGGTTCAAGGTTGATTTTAGCCGTGGGTGGCTTGGCGCTCGCAGCCTCTTGTTTCTACTTGGCTGCCGCCCAAACGTTAGTCGGATTCTATATAGCATTTAGCATCGCCCGAACCGCCGACCAAGGCATGATTAAGATTGGCACTCTGCCGGTGGTGGCAAAGTGGTTCCAGGTTTATCGTGGGCGGGCTATGGCTATGGTTTCGTTCATTGGCCTGCTGGGAGTGATCGTCATGGCCCCGGTCGTCCACATGGTGATCGACGCCTGGGGATGGCGGGTTGCCTGGGTGATGTTGGGAAGTATCATGATTTTGATCGGCGTCCTTCCCAGCGTATTGATTGTCCGCCGCCAACCCGAGGACATGGGCCTGACGATTGATGGGATCACAGCTGCGCCATCACCAGACGGGGTCCTAGATCTGAATGAGGACAATCCGACCGGTGGAGGTACCGACCAAACTTGGAGCCTACGTCTGGTAATACGGACTCCCACGTTTTGGTTGATCTTGGTTTCGCTATTCGTGATAAGTATCGCCAATGCCGGCGTGGTATTGCACTTGATACCGCACCTCACTGAGCAAGGATTGAGCGAAGGTTCCGCGGTTGGCGCCATCAGCGTCTTTTCCGCCTCTGCTGCCGCCGCAACCCTGCTTCTAGGAATTCTCACCGAGCGGGTTTCTCCTCGGCTGATGATGCTTTTGGGTTATATGCTGGCTGCATCGGCGATGTTCGTGCTAATTAACGCCGACACCATATTAGAGGCCTATTTGTTCGCAGTCATACAGGGAGCTGCCGCCGGCGGAATCAATGTTTTGGCCCCGATATTGCTAGCCAGTTATTATGGCCGATGGGTGCTCGGTTCAATCTATGGGATTGTCAGGTCTGCCCAGGTGGTCGGTTTCGCCACTGGGACACTTCTTTCCGGTATCGTTTACGATGCTACCGGCAGCTACCGAAACGCGTTCGAATCCTTCTTGGTAATAGCCGTGGCCAGCTCGACGTTGATGTTACTCGCACGTCGGCCCACCCTGATGACCACCCGCCCTGGTTGATCAATCGAGCAGTGGCGAACCGCCGTGGCCCCGGTCACCAGTGGCCCTGGGTAATTAAGTTGACCGGACGGGTTGGGATTTGTAGGCCTCTTCAACAAATCCCGGCTGTTGAGCCCATCTCACGGTTTCTTCATCGTTGACCAAATCCACTTTCGCACTCTGCGATGTCTCCAGACCGAGTGGGTGATATACCAACTCGATCAGATTACCGTCTGGGTCACTGATATACGTGAAATGTTCGTTTGTGTCTTCCCGACGGCCTTGTTTGGCGTCGTCACCACCCAGACTAGTCGGGAATGATCCGCCAGCAGTTCGGGAGTAATCTACTCCGCCGGAATCCAGGTGAGAGAGCATCTCATCCCAGTCTTCCACCTCAATTGCGAAGTGAACGCGAGGTACTTGTATCACCTCAGGTGTGTCGCTGGTGTGTATCTCTCCGGTTCCTATCCGCAGTTGGAGTTGTCTTTCATTGAGCGCAGGACCTCGATCCAAAAATTGTGCGCCGAGCACGCTTTCGTACCAATCCCGTGTGCGTTGCCGGTCGGAAATCTGGATATTGATATGATGAATCATGGTTATTTTAGACATCTGAAACCTCCATTCCTTCCATACCACTCGAACTATTGGCCATTATCAGGGATGGTCTCGTCCCTTGGCAAGCAAGGTTCGGAGTTATGCGCATATGCTGGCTCCCGCCTTCGTGCTGATTTCGGTTCAGATGAGGTATTTGGAGGATATGGCGGTACCAAAGTGCCTGTCTTAGCCTTGGTAACGACCCGTATAATTCAGTGGCGCACAACTGATGCACTGTACCTAATCGAGTCCGATCGGAGGCCATTCAATGGCAGGTCAAAGGGGAATTCGGATCCGGCCGAAACTCAAGATAAAATGCGATCAGTGCGGGACCGACTTTGCTCCGTTTAGGTCATATGACTGTGGACGATGGTCCAAGATTTTGATGTTTCCTCGATTCTTTGTCGTTGAATTGTTCAAGATGCTAAATAATGGGCAAGTCTTTTCGGACCATTATTTTGATTGCCCAAGTTGTTCAGCGGGAATGCAGCACAAGATGGATGATTTTCGGTATTAGCACTCAATGATAATGGCCATTTACGATTGTTTAGCAGCAGAGGAATGGGACTGCAATTTCCGGGCTGGTCCTATCGCCCATTATTGTGATTGTTTCGATTAATGTTTCTGATTCCATGCATCAAGAAGTTCGGAAATTGCATCTGGTTTTACTTGGTTCCGTACACGGAGCCCTAGCGGACCAACGGTGTTGTATTGTTGCACCATGCGGCATGGGAAAACCGACTTTTTGGTCAAAAAGCGACCTAGCGGTGATCGAAACATTTAGGGGGTTTATAAGTCGCCACCATTCAAAACGTTATTAGACCTCTATTGTAGAGAATCAATCCCGCGCCCATAATCCTCCAAACCCAGGCGAGGAGACGAACCCGTGTCCGAAGTTTCAACCGAAAAGCCACCCATTTTGGAAACTCCAAGCTTTAGACAGAGCGGACCGTTTATATTAGCTAGTTTGACTGGCGGGCACGGGCTGTTCCACTGGTTCTCCCAGAGCCTCAGTTTCATGTTACCCGAGATTCGGGACACCTTCGGAATCAGCACCGGCCAGGTGAGTTATATGGCCGCCACCCGAGAATTAGCCTCCGGAATAGTGGCCATGCCGGGCGGAGTATTCACCGATATGGTACGTCCCCATTGGGGATTGATTTTAGCCTGTTGCATGGCTATTTTCGGATTGGGCTGGGTAGTGATGGGCTTTTCACCCATCTATCCGGTGGTGTTGGTGGGTATGGTGCTGGTCGCATTATCCACAGCACTGTGGCATCTACCAGCCATAGCGGCTATCTCTCGGCGCTTCCCAGAGCGCCGAGGCACAGCGCTATCCACTCATGGAGGCGGCGGAAACATCGGCGACGTGATCGCCATGGCGATCACCGGATTCCTATTGGGGTTTTTAGGTTGGCAGGGACTAATAAAGATTTATGCGATTATCCCGCTATTCTTAGCCTTCGTAGTGTTTTGGTCCTTCCGAGATTTAGGGTGGGACAACGAGACTAATTCAGATTCAGTCAAACCAGATCTGTCTCGACAGTTGGCCCAAACCAGGGATCTGTTCAAAAACCCCGGATTATGGGGCATCAGTCTGGCCTCAGGGGTCCGGAGTATGGCATTCGTCAGCTTCATGACCTTCCTACCCCTGTATCTTAATGATGAGTTAGGCCTTACCGGGCCATCTCGAGGCTTTTACCTGATGCTGCCTTTGATTGTAGGCATCCCTTTTACCCCGCTAATGGGTTACCTATCAGACCGGATTGGGCGAAAATTGGTGCTGATACCTGGGATGATTTTGCTGGGGTCGTTGACGTTTATGTTGGTCCCATACGGGCAGGGTCTATCTATGATCATGCTGCTGATCGGATTGGGCACCTTCCTGAACAGCGACCAACCATTGCTGATGTCCGCAGCTCTGGATACGACTGGGAGAGAGGTGGCGGCCGCTACTCTGGGATTCATGTCTTTTTCCAGGATGATTTTAGCCGCCGTCGCACCCCCCATCGGTAGCATTTTCTACAATATCAACCCTGACCGGGTGTTTATTTACATCGCCGTATTGTTCGCCATAGCCATCGGTATTTTGATTATCACGCCTATTCCCAAACCACAAAAACATATTCAGTAGCCGTTTACCCGGTGTTCGGACGGCAGATGTCTAGCACTAGTGTTCAACAGGCGCAAACCTCGTGGACAGATGCTGACTCAGGTCCGAAGGAAATAGCGGCCCTGAGTGATTGAGCAGAAAAAGTCGGCTAAATGGATACCGAATTTCTCTCGGCGCGAGATTTGACTTGAATTAAAACTAAGAGGTTTGACTAGACGTATAGAAGAGCTTGTTAAAGTCGGCAACAACGCGGTCCACTATTTCCGCGACTGACATGCGAAGATTGAAGCCGTGACTATATACTCAGGGATCCCATACATCCCTTGACGGTATGCGCAACCGTGCACATCAACCAGAAACGTAGGTGGGTCGCTAAGGCCCAACTTGATCGAGGGGTAGCCCAGTGAGGCGGTAGTTCCTATTTCGTCGAACCACTGCGGGAAGGGTGTTAGTTTCTCACGAACAATCTTTTTGCTTCAACAACTGGGTACTGGTTCGCTATTAGGCGGAAAAAACCACCGAAGCCAAAGAAACTCCGGAACATTCGTAATCGCCCTGTTCGCGCTCCTATCTTTACGCACTCCCAACGTCTATTGAGCGATTCGCATAGCCGAGTTAGGTCCCGATTTGCCGGTATCCTATACTGAAGCCTGTCATACAATACACTGAGCATCACGGCCTCATGTACATTGCGAGGCGTTCCTTCAGTTCAGCTAGAGCCTTTACTCCTATGCCACGGATATTCAGCAGATCTTCTTCAGACATTGAAACCACGGTCTCGATGTTATGTATACCGGCTCGCGATAAACAATTGAACAATCGAGGTGAAAGCCTTAGCTCATCAATGGATGACACAGACACCGGTTCTATGGGCACCGGTGCCTTGTTTGATAATGGTTCATCTGGTTGGGTGTAGGAAGGAAGGATTCGTGCTTTTAGGAACTTCAATGCTCTCTGGACCGGGGTCTTGATAGAGCCCATCGATACACCTCCAATATCCACCGATTATGGCTGCCTTATGGCAAAGTTATTTATAAGGACTTGGAACGGCCCAGACTCTATGTCGATTTGGGCACCAGAATAGATATTCTGTTACGTTGTCGGCATATGCATCGAAATACTAAAGTATTATGACGATTCTGGCAATTTAAGGTCCTTTAAGAGCAATTAAGGCTTTCCAAAGGGTTGAAGTGGTTAGGATTAGGACTGTTTATCAGGGTGAAATCGACAAGCGTATAGCTGGCCAGGCAATGTTTGTTATATCAGGTATGTAGAATCCATTCCCGGAACATTTCTGTTAATCCACGGAACGTGGAGATAATGAAATTCTTAGCTGACCCGCGGAAGCGGAGGCAGTGGGTCCTAATCCTGATAAAAGAACTATTTTACGTAAGGTCGAGGGCCATCGGCGATACCCTGGCCTTTATTTAACAGCCTCGCTTCCGACTTACCAATAGCCGGACTCATAGCCACATTTGTGGAACATTATACTCTCAAATTCGCCTCCCCTTATTACCTTATACTTCCCCAGTGGCAGAAGACCCAATTGATGAAGAAGAGGAGTTCGATCAAGGCGAGTTTTAAGGAAAGTTATCGACTAAAAAACGTTGTTGACTAATAAGAGGTGAAGAGACATGGCGCGCGAAATTACGATTGCGAAGTTCAAGGATGTGGCCAATGGTTTGCAGCCCGGCCAGTTTTCAATCGGCGAACGCGAAAACGTGAGCGGCCTTGATGGACTAGATCCTATCTACAAGGACCTGCTTGATCGTCCAATCACTATCACTCTTGGTCTAATCGGACCAGATGGGCGTGTAGGCCTGACACCGATGTGGTTTGACTACGAGGGTGATTATGTCCTGGTCAACACAGCTACCCAACGGCGTAAATGCGGTTGGATTCGGAATAACCCTCGACTCACCATCCTCATCGTCAACCCGGACAACCCCTATCACTGGGTGCAAATCAAATGCACAGTGGAACACGAGGAATTGGAAGAGGGCCCCAACGGCGATCGGGTTACGCAGCAGTTAGATAAAATCTGGGAGAAGTACACGGGTAACGAACCACCTTACGGGCTACGGGACCCGAGCATTGACGAGAAGAGGGTGCTCTTCGTATGCCGAGTTGACCGCATAGCGACCTTCGGGAAGCCTTGAACCGCCGCACTGTTGAGAGACTATAACGCCGCTCTAAGAAGCTAAGGTAAGCCGCAGTGTGAAAGGGATGGCCTTGCCAGTGGCCATCCAGAAATTGTTCAAACAGATGGCTTTCAAGGCAGGACAGGTACCCACGAGTCCCTCAAGTAATTGTTACATTCATGAAACCAAACCGCCACCGATATAGCCAGTCCAAGTTCTCGGTATAATTTGACGCTCCCTGATCTCTGCGTCTGTATATCCACTGCGGATAATTTTTGGCAAAGCAGTAAGGTTTGAATACGATATCGCCGAACAAATCGGCCTTAAGAATATTCAAGGGTTGGCGGATGGTAGTTCTTGCCGGAATGGCCCATGGGTTGAACTCCACCGCAGTCAATAAGGGATACATGGTGTTCTTGTTGCCTGTAAGCGATGCATTCGGGATAGGCCGTATTGGGGGATCTATCGTATTTTCCTTGGCCAGAGCAGGAGAGGGCCCCTTCGGGGCCGTGGCCGGTTGGTTAATCGACAGATTCGGTCCAAAGCCGATATTTTTTGTCGGATCGACAATGGTGGGCGTCGGTTTCTTATTACTTGGTCAGAGCGTAAATATATTTACCTTCTCTGTTATATATCTCACTCTGATTACCGTTGGAAGTGTCCTAGCCTTCTCTAATGCAACGTCTGCCCTAGTGAACAATTGGTTTGATGCCAAGCGGGCATTCGCGATGGCTTTTTACCAAGCAATCAGTTCGATCATTCCTGCGATCTTGGTGCCTGGCCTGGCTTTTTTGATCCTTAAGGAGGGTTGGGATACCGCGGCGATGGTTTGTGGGGTTTCGATTTTGTTGTTGGTGACCCCCATGACGCTGTGGATACAAAATACCCCTGAAACCCAAGGGCTGCTGCCGGATGGAAGTGACGTTTCACGGAAATCAATAACTGAAGAGCCGACCATACCTGGTTACATAGTAACCGGTTACGATCTATCTGGGGCGTTCCATACGGTTTCCTATTGGCTTCTGTTTGTTGGAAGTATCTGCCGGCTGACTTCTAAGGGTGGATTCATGGTCCATTTCATTCCCATACTGATTTGGAAAGAAGTAGACCAAGGATTGGCGAGCATATATCTTGGCTTATCGTTATTTTTAGTGGTCCCGTTTTATTTATGTTTTGGATGGCTAGCTGACAAATTCCCGAAGAATATTGTGCTTGCTACGACCACTATGTCCGGTTCAGTAGCAATGCTGGTTTTAGTCATAGCCCCTACGTCAAATCTGACGATATATATCTTTTTAATAATGTTCGCGATCTCTGAGACCGGTGGTTCAAATAATTGGGCCACAATAGGCGATTATTTCGGTCGTAAATCCTACGGACGACTGAGGGGGCTTACCCAATTTGGAGCAACACCCGGTGTGTTGTTCGCACCTATCTTCGCTGGCTGGTGGTTTGACAAGACATCTTCATACGAATTCCCCTTATGGTGCTTCGCTTTGTGTGGTGTCATTGGAGGAATTTCCTATCTCTTAATGCGAAAGCCGTCTCAAATTCCCGACGGCCGCCAACGCAATAGTCGAATATAACCCGAATGCGAAAACGGTCGGACGGAATAAAGAGGCGGGCTAGAAAATACAACTGGGTTAATGAGGGGAATTTAGCCTCAAAACATGGTCGGGGTGGGGAGAATCGAACTCCCGACCTCCTGCTCCCAAAGCGTATTGTACCGTATCTAAACACCCATCTTTAGCCTCAAAACTATTCCATATGCATCCATAGTTGTCCATGGGTGTACAAGCGGAACTTGAAAAAATACTTGAAAACCCTGAGCACGACTCAGGCACGGTACGTACCTTAGATAATCAAACAAGCGGGACATAGAAAAAGTTAATCCCTTCATATGCAGCATAGAATTCTTCTTCCCTACGATATATCCCCAATTAATAAACCCTTCTCCCATATTACTGAGAGAAGGGTTTAGTTTTTTCCCGGACGGAAGAGGGTGTTAAAGCGTGTCTTCCGGACTGGCTGTAGGCCACTACCATCTCGTCACGAGGCATAACGGATTTGAAGTACTAGTATGGACCTGTTCACCAACGTCCACTGATGTCCATCTGGCCTCAATTCCACCATTCACTATTCCACGTAAGTGTTTCACGTCTCATAGATGTACACCCGTGTGGCTGTCAGTTTGGCTGTCAACTCTCCGTTACAATCTAGACTTTTAAATCAGACGCCATCTACGATCGCCACATTACCGACAGAGTTGTCTGTACGGCCCGGCAAGATAGCTTGGTATTGCTCACTTTCTTCCCATGAAATTGCCGCGGCCCTGTCGGGGAACTCGATTACGACGTTTATGTCTCCGAGTGCCTCACCTTCTTGATACGATACTTCACCCCCGCGGACGAGGAATTGTCCACCAAATGCGTTTATGGTGGCTTCTACTTTCGAACCGTAATCAGCCATGAATCTATCCCTGTTGGTGAAAGTCACGTGCGCTATTACATATGCTTTTGGCATCTCGTTGCAACTCCTATATTGTCGGTATGGCTAGGCGAATAGGATACTAGAAAAGAATCGCACTGACACGGGTTGCCTCACTGGTTTTGGAGCCTAGTGATACGCATGCTTTTCTATTACACCAGGTGCGGAATTAGACCAACCTGTCTACCTATCCCAACCAATCTCACGCCTGAGATATTATCTTGTTACATTCCGTTGTAATGCGTTCGTGACCGATCCGTGACCAAAACGAACACAGAAGATTAGCCCGATGATATTCATTTATATTCACCAATAAGTCGTAGTTTCAAGGACACTACACTAAGGCCGTAGTGCTAGTGATATGGAAGTTAGGTAGCGCATGGCGGTAGTCTACACGGTTAACTAAATGTGTAAAATATGGCCATGAAAGTACTCATGATAGTTTTCTCGATATGTTTGATTTTTCTTTTATCCGGATGCGGCCAGCCGGTTGGTAAGGATGTCGAGCGGTATAATCCCGAACTCGATAAAGATTGCACCCGCTGTGATTTGCGCGGTGCCGACCTGGTCTTGGCCGACCTGACCGGTGCCGACCTGATGAAGGCTGACCTCTCCGGTGCCAACCTGATAAAGGCTGACCTCTCCGACGCTAATCTGTCCGGTGCCAACCTGTTGTTGGCCCTCCTGGTCGCGGCCGACCTGACCGGGGCCAACCTGACCGGTGCCAACCTGACCGGTGCCAACCTGGCCGATGCCGACCTGATCGGGGCCGACCTGGAGGGTGCCAATCTGGATGGTGTAATCGGTGCCGATTTTAGTGGTGCTTTGAACGTTCCGCCTAGATATCTAAAAGATTAGTAATCATCGAACCCTGATATTCCCGATATAACCGTCCACAGTTCCAGGCTGAGTTCCACGTTCCCGAAGAAAAATCCGATGGCCCATTCCAAGGGCTTGTCCAGCGATACCGCCAGCCCTTCGGCTACCACGCCTTCTGACCTCGCCCCGTAACCTTCACGCTCCGGCTGCCGATACCCCTACCCTTAAAGTACCCC
>Ga0208063_1000640_pt1 | contig 10815 bp, 16 predicted proteins | sample DeeseametaMP0203_FD_184219 | JGI IMG/M metagenome (GOLD analysis project Ga0208063, IMG submission 184219) | Marine microbial communities from the Deep Atlantic Ocean - MP0203 (SPAdes) | ecosystem: Environmental > Aquatic > Marine > Oceanic | place: South of Cape Verde, Atlantic Ocean... | reverse complement strand
ATTTTCGAAGCTGAACTTGATGAGGCCGTAGCATGATTACTTTTATTTGTCTTTTAGTTTGGCTTGTTGTGGGTTTTGGTTTTGCGTTCTTCGTTGGCGCTTTCATCCGAGCAGGCCAAGGCGAACGAGAAGAATGATAACCGCAACTTTAACCGCCCTTTTCATTGGCTACTGCTACGCATGCTTTTGCGTTGTGAAGTCGGTGAATGGGATTGATTGGAAATAAACCACGCCCTGATGGGTAACTTAGTAAAGGAAAAAACCATGAAAGATGAAACTCAATTTTCACCAAAGCAAGATGCAGAAGCGGTATCAGTTTCAGATATGTTTAACAACATACTTAACGAAAAGATTAAAAACGGCGCTGTTGAGAAAGCTATAGAGGTAAAGGTAGACGAATTTATCAAACGTGTTGCTGATGACGTTTTTTCTAGCTGGGGTGATTTGTCAAAGCTAATGAAGGAAAAAATGACTGAAGCAATTATGCCAACCGCTGAATCATTAGGTGACATCCCTAAATATCATGATTTTGTCAGTAAACGCCTTAAGTTGGCCGCGCAGAGTTTTTATGACGATAAGCTAGTTGAAGTGCTCGATAGCGAATTGAAAGAAATTATGTCAGAAGTTCCCGATGTAATTAATTTGAGTTGGCTTGTAGAAAAAATAGTTGATAGCGCTAAGGAAGATGAGCCTGAGGGTGAAATAAGCCTTCATATAAACAAGTCCTACAGCAGCTACTGGATAGGGATAGATAAGGAAAGTGACAAATCAGAATATCAATGCGATTTCAGAATTGGCCTTAGAGAAGACAGCAAAACAGGCAAGTTGAAAATATTCTCATTGAAAGTTGATGGAGAAGACTGCCGTAAATCAATCGCTCTTGGTCCTTTCTACAGATTTGAAAAAATCCTATACAACGCTTATGTGACCAATGCAGAGTTTGCACTCGATAAGGGCCAGCTTGCAGATGGCTATGAAACAGAATGGTACTACGACTAATTTAACCACGCCCCCAATTAAAGGGGCGTCAACCACTGGCTACTGAGTTTTGGACAGACATAGCAGCCAACAGCAACGAGGATGATAAAGGAAAAGACGATGAAACTATTAGATTTTTTGCAGCAAAGAAATATTCCGCATGAGGTTGCTGGTAATAAAGTCCTCGTAAATGGCTCTCTTGACCTTTGTGGCACTCAAATCACTGATCTACCAGAGGGTTTGAATGTAGGTGGCTTTCTTGACCTTTGTGGCACTCAAATCACTGAGCTACCAGAGGGTTTGAATGTAGGTGGCTTTCTTGACCTTTGTGGCACTCAAATCACTGAGCTACCAGAGGGTTTGAATGTAGGTGGCTCTCTTTACCTTGGTGGCACTCAAATCACTGAGCTACCAGAGGGTTTGAATGTAGGTGGCTCTCTTTACCTTGGTGGCACTCAAATCACTGATCTACCAGAGGGTTTGAATGTAGGTGGCTATCTTTACCTTCGTGGCACTCAAATCACTGAGCTACCAGAGTCATTTTCATGCGAATCGCTCTATCTAGCGCCTGAGAATTTCAAAGAGGTGGAAAGTAAGGCTAACTGCGGCGCTCACTCTAGAGCCATTTTTGTGTTGATAAATAAAGGTGAGTTCTACGTGGCAGCAGGATGCTTTTTTGACACGTTCACGAAATTCTGTGAAGCGGTTAACGGCATATATTCGGGCGATTCCGCTGAAAATTACATCGCTGACGCTCAAGAGTGCATTGACAAGCTTACAGCTAACTTGGCGAGCGCAGCATAAACCGCGCCCCCGAAGGGGCACACACCACGGCTGCGAAGTTTTGGACAGACAGAGCAGCCATAGCAACGAGGATGATAAACGATGGAAATCCGAACCACAAACACTAAAGGCTTATTTTGCCTTCAATGGCGTGATAGTGGCGTAAATGGCAGTGAGTATTTTACTCGCCTAGAAACTATCACCAATTCACGTGACACCGATGTAACGCTATGTCGTGAAGGTGTACCAGGAACAACGCTAAACATCGACTCTGAAGCCGTAGATGCGTTTTTTGAAATGGCTAACAACGTCGATGTGCCTATTGATGTAATCAACCCTTTCCCAGCAACTGAAACAGTTCCATCGTCTGCCAAGGATGGCAACCCTATGGAGGACGCAGCATGATTTTCGTTACTTACAAAGAGTACCACAAAGCGCTTGCTGAAAAGCGTATGTGGAAGGCGTTGGGGCTTCACGCAATGGTAATCAACCGCCCTACTGGTTGGAAAGTGAAAGTAATCGGTTTAGTTAAAAATATCAAAGGAGTAAGCAATCATGGATAACCAACAACTAGCGCCAATTGAAATGTTTCGCCGCGACCTGCAAAAAGAAGGTTCACGTTTAAAAGCCAGCTTGCCAGCGCACTTACCGCTAGAGCGCTTTCAACGTGCCGCAATGATAGCGGTTGAAAATAACATGGACTTACTAGCTTGCGAACCTCAAAGCCTAATGACCTCATTAAGTCGCTGTGCGCAAGACGGTCTTGTGCCTGATAACCGCGAAGCGGCCATGGTTATATTTAACACTAAGAGCGGAAATAACTGGGTAAAGAAAGCTCAGTATATGCCTATGGTCGATGGTGTTCTAAAACGCGCTCGCCAGTCTGGTGAAATATCCACAATTACGGCACGCGCAGTTTACGAGAACGACCAATTTGATTACTGGATTGATGAAGACGGTGAACACGTTCAATTCAGACCGAACCTTCATGGCGATCGCGGTGGCTTTAAACTTGTTTTCGCTATGGCTAAAACCAAGTCGGGCGAGTTAATTGTTGAACCTATGTCGAAAGACGAGGTTGAAAAAGTTCGCATGTCTTCAAAAAACCCCGACAAAGGGCCATGGAAAGACTGGTATGAGCGCATGGCATGTAAATCTGTATTGCATCGCCTATCACGCCGCTTACCTAACAGTAGCGAGATTATGGAAATGCTAAAGCATGATCATGAGGGCTATACCTTTTCAAATGCTCGTGAAGAAAGGCCTATCAATGAAGCACCAGCGATAAACGAAAAACCTGTCTACACGCAGGAAATGTTTAACGGCGAAGCGAACAAGTGGGCTAACGCAGTAAGCGCAGGAAAAATCACACCTGAAGCGATTATCACCAAGCTATCGGCATCTTATGAAGTTCCTTCAAAAGTCCGTGAGCAAATTGAAACCATTGTAGACGTAGCAGAGGAAGCGTAACCATGAAGCATATTAACGTTACCCAGGGAAGCGAAGCTTGGCTAAAACTTCGCAAAGACTTTTTCACCGCATCAGAAGCACCAATGATGATGGGTGATCACAAAAACATTAGCCGCAACCAATTGTTAGATGCAAAGAAAGGCTGGACCACGATTGTAGACGATTTTTTGCAATCGCTTTTCGATAAAGGCCATGCAACGGAAGAAGCGGCACGCCCTCTTGCTGCCGCCGATGTGGGCGAAGACTTTTTTCCGGTTACCGGTTCGCTAGAAGTTGATGGTTTAGATTTACTTGCCAGCTTTGACGGTTTAACCATGTTTGATGATGTGTGTTTTGAGCATAAGCTTTTTAACAAAACACTAGCAGAGAACGTACTTAATAACGTGCTAGAGCCGCACTACTATTGGCAGTTAGAGCAACAGCTTTTAGTTTCAGGCGCGGATAAGTGCTACTTCGTTACCAGTGATGGCACTAAAGACAACTGGCAATCAATGTATTACGTGTCAGTTCCTGAAAGACGCGAAGCATTGATAAAAGGCTGGAAGCAATTTGCCATTGATTTAGAAAGCTATGAGCCACAAGCGAAAGTTGAAAAGGTTAAGGCTTCATCGCTGGTCAAGAAAAAAGAAGTCGAAGCTGAGTTGATACCTACGCTAGACGTAAAGGTAACGGCGCTTATCAGTAATTCAAATGTTCAAGGCTTCGCTGAAAAAGTAAGTGAGTTTATCAATTCGCTTAACACCTCGCCTGAAACCGATAGCCAGTTTGGCGAGGCAGAGCAACAAGTGAAATACATTCGCTCGGTAGAAAAGAAAATTACCGATGTGGAAAAGTCTATTGACGCCGGTGCGCAGGATATTGACAGCCTACGTGAAACGCTAAAGACCATTAAAAAGTCACTTGCGTCAACGCGCCTTGAATTAGACAAGCAAGTTAAGTCACGCAAAGAAGAGATTCGACAAGAAATTCTTAGTAAGGCTAATTCACAAATTGAACGAGCAGAGCGAGAAGCAGAAGCAAAGGTTAGCGCCCCTCTACCTTCTGTTGGTGCTGATGTTTACGAGGCCATGAAAGGCAAGCGCACTATCGAATCATTGCAAGATGCCGCTGACGGTGAAGTGGCGAAAGCGAAAATTGAAATCGCTGAATTTGTTGAAGTGGCGCAGGCCAACATGCTTGTTGTTGCTGAAAACCGTGAGTTTGATTTTCTCTTTAACGATTGGGCGCAAATTGCGTTTAAGTCTACCGAAGATTTTAAAACATTGGTTACCGCTCGCATTGCTACCTACCAGTCTGAACAAAAAGCCAAGGAAGAAGCGCAGCGCGAACGCATTCGTCAAGAAGAAGTTGCCAAACTGCAGCGCGAATCTGAAGCAAAGGCGCGAGCAGAACGCGAAGCCGAAGCGCAGAAAAAGCGCGAAGAACAAGCCAAGCGTGACGCGGAAGAGAAAGCCCGTTTTGATGCTGAAGTGGAAAGCAACAAGCAGTACGTTGCAGCAACAAACCAGTTAGCACAGGAAGCCCACACCAATGAGCCAAAAGAAGAAGTTCAGCCAGAACAGGAAGCGAAGCCAGCGCCTAGCGTGGTTCGACAAGAACAAGCCCCAACGCGCCAGTATGGGCTAATGGAGCTTAACGCAATGGACCAACTAGCCAAGCTAGTTGAAGAAGCAAATAAGCCTTACGCAAATGACCTACGCCAGTTCGTTGAGTCGGTTAAGGCTAACAACTTGAAGAAGGTGGCGTGATGAACGCCGCCGACCTTAAAGCCGGTGATAAGTATGAAATGGCTTGGCCTTTTCATTTTGAGCAGCTCACTTCAAATTCAAGCTTTGGCTGGGGAGTTGACGATTATTGGGTTGGCGGCTGCAAAGTTGATGTTGAGCAGCACAGCGAATGGGAATCAGAGCGCTTCTTTACAGCGCATGGTGAAGGGAAAGTGATTTATGAAATTCTTTCTATCGCTGAAATGCCAGGTCGCTACATGGACCGCGTGATTTTCAAGAGAAGCACTATTGACCCTGATGGAGACACGGCTAACTCAGGTGAAATAAAAATGCTAACGGTGCGCAAGTTTATAAAAGACATAACTTCGCGCACACCGTTCCCAGTTGATTATGAGTTAGAGGCGACTTAGGCCACCTCTGTAACTTTTCTTACTAAAAGGTAAAAGATTTTATGAAAAACGTACATATTTTCACAACAACATTCCCAAGCGTAAGCGAGATTCAAACAGCAATAGCAAGCTCAGAATATTTATTTAAAGAGTGCAAAGAAGATGACTTCTCCACTTTCGGTTTTAGTGGCCCTAATTCAGTAGCTAAGTTAGCAAACGGCTATCGAATCAGTTTCACTTTTGAAGAAAAGGTAATGCCTAGCGCAGCGGTGAAAAAGCAGGTTGATAAAAAAGCCACAGAAATGGCACTGAAGTTTGGGCGAGACTTATCCAAAAAGGAAGTTGCTGAAGTCAGAGAGATTGTAGTTGCAGAATTGGTTAAAACTGCAATGACGAATCTGACTACTTTTTACGGGTACTACCACGAAGCAACGAACCGTTTCATTGTCGATACCACAAAGAGGGATCTCGCCTCAAAAGCAATCGGCATTATATGCCACATGCTGAAGTCCATTGAAACCACTACGCTTCACGTTTCAGGTGTTTCAAACTGCCTAACGACAAATATATTGGAGTGCATCGTTAACACTAGAGAGCTTGGCTTTGATGGGTTTAGTTACGCAGACAAACTTCACCTAAAGAACGCTGATGGCGAGACTGTTCAATTCAAATGTGATTACACTCTTGAGCATGTAAAGGACCTAATTGAGTCGGGTTATCAAGTAAACCGCGTTCGCCTTAAACGTGATGGGCTTAGTTTTGATTTAACAGATGACTTCAAAATAAAGTCTATAAAAACTGAATACGAATTTGACGATAGCGTTTACTCAGACGATGAAATTGAAGTTGCTGAAGAAGAAGCTTGCCTAGAGATTTTAAGCGGCATTACAACTGCGTTAGTTAAGTTTTTCAAAAAAGGTAGCGAAGACACGAACTCCACGCCCCCGCCGCGCAATGAAGCGCCAACCACTTCCAGCAATCAAGCTAATGAAGAATTAGACCTAGAAGCAGAACAACCAAACCCTTTCGTAAACAGTGAAGGTAAAGACGTTTTCTACGATGAAGCAGTTGAGTTCGTGCGCGAGACAAGACGCGCATCAGTTTCATCAGTGCAGCGCAAATTCAGAATCGGGTACAACCGTGCCGCTGGAATAATTGAGCAGATGGAAGAAGATGGCATTGTTAGTAAGCCGGGTCATAACGGCGAACGTGAAGTGCTAGTTCCACCTAAAGCCGCTTAATCACTTTAAGAGCCCCTTCGGGGGCTAAGGATTACCCAATGACACAAATAACAGTAAACGGAAAGCTAGTTTGGGTTAGCGCTTCATGTGTGATTAAAACTCAACGCTTTGTTGAAGCCGGTAAAAAGCCTGGTGAAATTGCAGCGTTAATCGGTAGACCCAAGCCATACGCCCAAGCACTAGTAAAGACGATTATGGAACATGCACAAATGGGGAGAGTGGCGTGAGTGAATTACAAGACATGCTTCGCGTACAAGCTAGGCTCCACAGAAAGCAAGGTGCTAATGCCTTGGGTGATTTGTTCCAATCTGCCGCTCTGGAAATTGAGATATTAACGGAACGCCTAGAAAACCCGCAAGGATTGCAGGAATTGATTTGCGTTGAGCAAATGAAAGACATTTCTTTGCCTGAAATACATCGAGCAAATCAAAAGCTTCACGAACAACTAGCAAAGGCTAATGAGCGCGCAGATAAAGCAGAGAGGGCCGAGAAAATAGCCACGCTAGCTGCGCAAGATATGAACTTAGAAAAATCAATTGCACTGGAAAAAGTTCAAAAGCTTGAAAAGACGCTTGGCAATTGTGCTGATGGACTAGCAAAGGCTAATGAGCGTGCAAGGGAGTTGGAGTTGCACGCAAACAGCATTGCTGATGCGCTAGGCTTCAACGCTGAAAACAATAATAGATTCGCAACGTCTGTTATATGCACAAACATTAGAAACCTTCATAGTTTTTCTGATTGCTTAAGTCGTATTGAGAATGCTTTTTTGATGGTCGAATCAGAAACAGACGAATTTGGAGAGACTTCGGAAGATGTGGCATTTAGCAAGTGGGGCTTAACTCCGCATGAATACTGCATTGAGTTTGGCAAGTGGCTAAACAAATTCGCCCTAGAGAATCAGGCAAAGGGTGCCGAGGCTTTAATTTATGCATTCCCACTTAACGCTAGTGACCAAATGAAAGAGTGGGTTGAACAACTACGCAAGGAGCAAGAGAAGTGAGCGGATTACTAAAACAAATGCGATTGCTGAACGAGGACCATGCGCCTGACGGGTGGCCTGCGGTTAGAATGAGCGAGATTAACGAGTTGATTAACATGATTGAGCAACTAGCGCAGCGTTGTGCTGAGTTGGAGCAGATAGCCGACACAGCTTTTAAATACAATCATTCAAGCGCTCAATGTTTACGCGCTTGGAATAAGTTGCAGCAACTACGCAAGGAGCAAGAGTAATGTCTAAGCGCAAAGCAAACACCCCAATCAAGCGCAAGCAAATGATTGCCAGAACTGCGCTTAAAAATCTTTGCATTGCAATGGTATTAGGTGAGGCAAAGTATTGCACGGTAATGAATTACAAGTCGTGTAACGAAGTTAAGGTTTCTCAGCAAGTCGCTGAACTTATCGCTGGCCTACCGTGGAAATGGTATTTCGAGTGTTCAGTAGTATGCCGTGACCAACAAGGCAAAGAGTACATCGTTAGCGAAACGGTTCATTGTGAGTCAGCTTATCGCCAGTCTGACCCAAGACTTAACGAATTTCTAAACACGCACCACAAAGCGTTTTTAGCAAAACAGAATAACCTACACGTTATCACCCTGGCATGGGTAGCCGTTCCCGCCATTGGTGACAAAGTAGATTTAGAAATTGAAACACTAGACAAGATATACACCAAGCTAGGTGCATTTGATTACTTGTCTACGTGGGAAAATAACAAGATGGAGGAAGCGGCGTGAATAAAATTAATTGGAAATTAGCGCCAGAGGGTGCAATAGGTGTAGCTCAAAGAGGTCAGCAATTAGCGTTTGTCGATAACGACATAAATATCTTTTTAGATGGTCACTGGGGTATTTCTATGGGCTGGGGGCTTGTGGCTAAGCGCCCTACGTTTGCCGAGTCAATCACAAAAACGCCGCAACTAGAGCAAACAAAAACCGTTGCTGATGCGGTGGTGGCTTATCCGAAATGGCAAGAGCCACACTTCATGCCCACACGCGAAAACCTAGAGAAGATAGCAAAAGACGCTCAGGGTGACTTTGTGGAAGTAGAGCAAGAGGGCGAGAAGTGGACGCATGAATATGGCTGCGCAAACATAAAATGCAGAATACTTGCCACAGATGAGAATGAGTGCTGGGTTCTTACTGAATATGGCAACAAGGTGACTGAGCACATAGATGAACTAAAACCCATCAAACCGACGATAACGAAAGCTGAAAGAGAGAAATGCGCAGCACTGGCCGGTTATTTCAACATAAACCCCGTTGAGTTCGATGAATACATGGAAAAATACGACAGTGCAGAAGGGCCAGCCAATGACTAACCAAGAATTATTAGCGAATGGGCCTGAAGGCTGGACGCATGTTTCAACTTCTATGATTGACACTCCTCCAACATGGCTTAGGTACGAAGTTGCTGGCGTTTACTCAGTGTGGATGGATGACAACGGCACAGACTCAAACCCATATTGGCGAGAAATGCCAGGCAACTGCATTGAGTTTCCAGAGTTCATCCGCTCTCGGAATGACATCGAGCGAATCGTTTATCTTGAAAGTGTATTGAAGGGGGAAGCAGCATAATGGCTAAGCAGAAAACAAATGTTGTAAACGAAGATGAAGCAAAAGAAGTAACAATACGCGGCCCATACTTTATGAGCCAAGCACAGTTGTTTGCGAAGCTTGGGCTGGGGCGCTCAACTTATGAGAAGTTAACAAACCCCAGCAGTGAATATTACGACCCTGACTTCCCTAAGCCGGTAAACATATTTACTGGTAAGAAGCTTCGTTATTCATCCATTGATGTAGACCGTTATATAATGGCTCACTCTAACTTAACTGATGCGGCTTAGCTCTTCTTGAGCCGCTTCACTTATCATCTTGCACCAAAGTTCATACGCTTCTAATTGGTCGTTTATCCAATCATGTTTATTATAAACGGCCATTACCCCACCTAATTCATGCCCTAACATTTTCTCAGTTACATGAGGCAAAACGCCCTGCTCAGAAAGTCGGGTAGAAATCGTTCTTCTAAAGTCGTGCGGTGTAAATGCGCGAAAGCTTTCATCAATATCTAGCATTTTCAGCCTAAGCCTGATCACGTATTTTCTTAAAGCAGGGTGAGTAACACAAGTGCCAAGGTGTGCACCAGGTATTAAGTAGCCGTTATTCCCGTAGGTTTCATCAAGCTCCTGAATGATACCTTTGGCTTTTTCTGGTATAGGCCTTCTTAGCTCTTTCCCTGTCTTGCTTCGTTCTGGTGGCAAAGTCCAGATCCCTCGCTCTAAATCAAACTCACTGCGTAGGGCTTCACGTATCTCACCATTACGCGAACCGAAGATAATCAGCAGCTTGGTGCAATTTTTTATGGCTGGCGTTGCGCGTGACTTGTTGATCATCGCCCACAATAATCCAACTTCGTGCATCTGCAAATTGCGCTGCCCTTGTTTTGGCTTATCCCCTACCGCACTTATCTCAAAATCAAGCACGGCTGAGCCGGTAATATAGGAACGGGAGCGCGACCAACGCAAAACAGTTTTGACCAGTTTAAGAACTTGCCCAGCATTAACGCGTGATGTTTTTTCAGCTACGTTATCAAAGAACCTGATCCACTCTTCACGCGCTGCGGTTTGCACATCAACAGTAAAGTTTTTATCAAGTAAGTATATTTTTGCCGTACTTTTGTACTGACCTTGCGTTTTAGGCTTTAAAGTGGGCACTTTTATTTCAAGCCACTTCTGAGTGCAGTACGCAAGTGTTACTTTCTGTTTAACTTCCACTTCTGGTACCTTCGGATCAAAGCCTTCATATAGCCTTCGCCTTAGCGATATGAGTTTTTCCCTTGCCTCATCAAGTGAGTATTCAGGGTAAGTGCCCATAGTCATTCGCTTTTGTTCGCCTTCAAAGCGATATCGAAACACCCAAGTAAGTTTGCCTTTAAGACCGCAACTAATGTAGAGTCCATCCCTATCGGGAATGATTTTAGTGTTTTTGTTTTTCTTTCCGTGTAATGCCTGAAGCTTAGATTCCGTAAGGGCCATAGTTAAAAATATCATTCGACACAAGAGTCGGGATATTTCGACACAGCTTCGAAACATAATCAAGTTTTTAAAAAGCGCATTTGACGAGAAAATGAAACACAACAGGGGCGATCAGATGAACAAAGCTAGAGAAAACAAGGGCTTCATGCACAAAAGTAGCATTTCAGAGCATAATTACAACGAAACATTTCTTTGGCACG
>Ga0208063_1000634_pt1 | contig 10903 bp, 8 predicted proteins | sample DeeseametaMP0203_FD_184219 | JGI IMG/M metagenome (GOLD analysis project Ga0208063, IMG submission 184219) | Marine microbial communities from the Deep Atlantic Ocean - MP0203 (SPAdes) | ecosystem: Environmental > Aquatic > Marine > Oceanic | place: South of Cape Verde, Atlantic Ocean | collected... | reverse complement strand
CGGTGTTGGTATCGCGATGTACCTGATCTTCGTTGTTGCTGGTTAATCAGCCGAGAATTGAGGGTGGCAGTGCCCGGCACTGCCACCGCATTCCGGACACCAGGACGCAACGAATAGCAAGAGGTATATTGCCGTGAATATAAACCTTACGTTGATAGGGCAATCGATTGCCTTCGCTATTTTCGTCTGGTTCTGCGTCAAGTATGTATGGCCGCCGATTACGGCTGCCATGGAAGCGCGCCAGAAGAAAATTGCAGACGGCCTCTCTGCCGCAGATCGGGCTTCCCTCGATCTGGAACTTGCGCAGGAAAAAGCCGCTAAAGAACTGCAGAAGGCGAAAGAAGAAGCTGCAGCCCTTATTGACCAGGCCAACAAGCGTGCCGCCCAGATCGTCGAAGCCTCCAAGGACGACGCTCGCAAAGAAGGCGACAAGCTTATTGAGCAGGCAAGGGCGGAAATTCAACAGGAGCGTGTTCAGGCTCGCGACGCACTGCGTGCAGAAGTGGCCACTCTGGCCATTGCCGGTGCCGAGAAGATTCTGGAAACCTCTGTAGACGCCAAAGCTCACAGCGAGATGCTGGACAAGCTGGCCGCAGAACTCTAAAAGAGGGTCATCATGGCAGAACTTACAACGTTAGCCCGACCCTACGCGAAAGCCGTTTTTAAAGCCGCGCAGGACCAGAATGCCGTTGATCAGTGGGATCAGGCTCTGGCTTTCGCAGCTATGGTTGCGGCTGACCAAGAGGTAAAGAACATCCTGGCCAACCCCGGCCTGTCTGAGCAACGCAAGGCGGAACTCTTCGCTGACTGTTTTGAAGAGCCGCTGCCTGAAGCACTCAGAAACTTCCTGTTGATTCTTGCTGAAAACAAGCGTCTGGCCCTGTTGCCGGAGATTTCTGCTTTGTTCCGTTTGTACCGTGCAGACCTCGAGAAGTCTGTGCACCTGACAATCGATACCGCATTCGAATTGTCTGCAGACGAACAGCAGAAACTGATCGACGCATTGTCCAAAAAGCTGGAGCGCAAGGTTGAGCTTGAAACCGCAGTTGATCAGAATCTGATCGGCGGCGTGGTAGTACGTACAGGCGACCTGGTTATCGACGCTTCAGTTCGTGGCAAGCTGGCCAGAATGGCCAAGGCTCTGGGCTCCTGATTTCAGCACAAGGTTTGAGGACAAAGGCATGCAGCAACTGAATCCATCCGAGATCAGTGACATCATCAAGAAGAGAATCGAGAACCTCGATATCTCTTCCGAAGCTAAGAACGAAGGTACGATCCTGTCTGTTTCTGACGGTATCGTACTGATCCACGGTCTGGCCGACGTTATGTACGGCGAGATGATTGAATTTGCCAACGGCACATACGGCATGGCGCTGAACCTGGAGCGTGATTCTGTTGGTGCGGTTGTTCTGGGTGACTACGAAGGTCTGGCTGAAGGCCAGAAGGTACGTTGTACCGGTCGTATCCTGGAAGTACCGGTTGGTAACGAACTGCTGGGCCGTGTTGTAGACGGTCTGGGCAACCCGATCGACGGCAAGGGCGAGCTGGGCAACAGCCTGACTTCCCCGGTCGAGAAGGTTGCACCGGGCGTTATCGCTCGTCAGTCCGTTGATGAGCCGGTTCAGACTGGTCTGAAAGCCATCGACACCATGGTTCCCATCGGTCGTGGCCAGCGTGAGCTGATCATCGGTGACCGTCAGATCGGTAAGACTGCGGTTGCGATCGACGCGATCATCAACCAGAAGCACACCGGCATCAAGTGTATCTACGTTGCCGTTGGCCAGAAGCAGTCTTCCATTGCCGCCGTAGTGCGCAAGCTGGAAGAACACGGCGCCATGGACCACACCATCGTGGTTGCCGCCGGTGCCGCGGATCCTGCTGCCATGCAGTTCCTGGCTCCGTACTCCGGTACCTCCATGGGTGAGTTCTTCCGCGACCGCGGTGAAGACGCACTGATCGTATACGATGACCTGTCCAAGCAGGCCGTTGCCTACCGTCAGATCTCCCTGCTGCTGCGTCGTCCGCCAGGACGTGAAGCATACCCGGGTGACGTTTTCTATCTGCACTCCCGTCTGCTGGAGCGCGCTTCCCGCGTAAACGCTGACTACGTTGAGCAGTTCACCAACGGTGAAGTGAAAGGCAAGACCGGTTCCCTCACCGCACTGCCGATCATCGAAACCCAGGCTGGTGACGTTTCTGCATTCGTACCGACCAACGTAATCTCTATTACCGATGGTCAGATCTTCCTGGAAACCAACCTGTTCAACTCCGGTATCCGTCCGGCCATGAACGCCGGTATCTCCGTATCCCGGGTAGGTGGTGCAGCCCAGACCAAGATCATGAAGAAGCTCGGCGGTAACATCCGTCTGGCCCTGGCCCAGTACCGGGAACTGGCGGCATTCGCCCAGTTCGCTTCCGACCTTGACGAAGCAACCCGTAAGCAGCTGGAGCATGGTCAGCGCGTAACCGAGCTGATGAAGCAGAACCAGTACAGCCCGATGACCGTTGCGGAAATGGGCACTTCACTGTTCGCAGCCAACGAAGGCTTCCTGGACGATGTTGAAGTAAACAAGGTTGTGAAGTTCGAAGCACAGCTGCTGGACTGGATGCGTTCCGAGCAGAAAGAGCTTCTGGACAAGATCGGCCCTGAAGGTAACTTCAATGACGACATCGCTGCCGGCCTGAAAGCTGCTCTGGAGAAATTCAAGACCACTCAGAGCTGGTAAATCCACCGGGCCCGCCATTGTGCGGGCTTGCTGGTCCCTTTGAGTGTCTAACTTGAAAAGGCAGTGACTTATGGCCGTCGGAAAAGAAATACGTAACCAGATCGGAAGCATCAAGAGCACGCAGAAGATCACTTCCGCCATGGAAATGGTGGCGGCGAGTAAGATGCGCAAGGCTCAGGATCGGATGCAGGCAACTCGCCCGTATGCCGAAAAGATGCGTCAGGTAATCGGACACATTGCTAAGTCCAACAAGGATTACCGTCATCCGTTCATGCAGGAGCGTGAGGTCAAGCGGGTAGGCTACATTGTAGTTTCCTCTGACCGCGGCCTGTGTGGTGGCCTGAACACCAATGCGTTCAAGCTGCTCGTGCGCGAAATGCGTGAATGGAAAGAGAAAGGTATTGAGACTGATATCTGTGCCATTGGCCAGAAAGGCGCATCCTTTTTCCGCAGCTATGGCGGAAACGTGGTTGCAGCCCTGACCCACATGGGCGACAGCCCGAGTGCGGAAAAGCTGATTGGCAGTGTCAAGGTGATGCTGGATTCGTTCGAGGCAGGCAAGATCGACCGTCTGTTCCTGATCAGTAACGAGTTCGTCAACACCATGACCCAGAGCCCGAAGTCAGAGCAGTTGTTGCCTCTGCCGGAAGGTTCCGATGAAGACATCGGTCGCCAGTGGGATTATATCTACGAGCCGGACTCACGTCCGATTCTTGACGGGTTGATGCCACGTTATATCGAATCCCAGGTGTATCAGGGTGTGGTAGAGAATCTGGCCTGTGAACAGGCCGCCCGGATGATCGCTATGAAGAGCGCCACCGACAACGCTGGCAGCATCATTGACGAGCTTCAGCTGGCCTATAACAAGGCCCGTCAGGCAGCGATCACACAAGAGATTTCGGAGATTGTGAGCGGCGCCGCATCTGTTTGATAGCGCTCACAAACCTACTGGTTTTATTGACTACTAGATAACGAGGAACCGAGCATGAGTAGCGGACACATCGTTCAGATCATTGGCGCGGTTATCGACGTGGAATTTCCACGTGACTCCGTGCCAAGCGTTTACGACGCACTGCTGCTTGAAGGTGGCGAAACAACTCTGGAAGTCCAGCAGCAGCTGGGTGACGGCATTGTTCGTACCATCGCCATGGGCAGCACCGAGGGCCTGAAGCGTGGCCTGAAAGCAGAAAACACCGGCAAGCCGATCTCTGTACCGGTTGGTACCAAGACTCTGGGCCGGATTATGGACGTTCTGGGTCGTCCCATCGACGAACAGGGCGAAATCGGTGAAGAAGAGCGTTGGGGTATTCACCGCAAAGCTCCGGGCTACGCCGACCAGTCAGCGTCTGCCGACCTGCTGGAAACCGGTATCAAGGTTATCGACCTGATCTGCCCGTTCGCCAAGGGTGGTAAGGTTGGCCTGTTCGGTGGTGCCGGTGTAGGCAAAACCGTAAACATGATGGAACTGATCAACAACATCGCGAAAGAGCACTCCGGTCTCTCCGTATTCGCCGGTGTTGGTGAGCGTACCCGTGAGGGTAACGACTTCTACTACGAAATGAAGGAGTCTAACGTTCTCGATAAGGTTGCCATGGTTTACGGCCAGATGAACGAGCCCCCTGGAAACCGTCTGCGTGTGGCCCTGACTGGTCTCACCATGGCCGAGAAGTTCCGGGACGAAGGCCGTGACGTACTGTTGTTCGTTGACAACATCTACCGTTACACCCTGGCCGGTACCGAAGTATCCGCACTGCTGGGCCGTATGCCTTCAGCGGTAGGTTACCAGCCGACCCTGGCCCAGGAAATGGGTGAGCTGCAGGAGCGTATTACCTCCACCAAGACTGGCTCTATCACCTCTATCCAGGCGGTATACGTACCGGCGGATGACTTGACTGACCCGTCTCCGGCCACCACCTTCTCGCACCTTGACGCGACCGTGGTACTGAGCCGTGACATCGCTTCCAAGGGTATTTACCCGGCGATCGATCCGCTCGACTCCACCTCCCGTCAGCTGGACCCGCTGGTGATTGGTGAGCAGCACTACAACGTTGCCCGTGGCGTTCAGAACGTTCTGCAGCGTTACAAGGAACTGAAAGACATCATCGCGATCCTGGGTATGGACGAGCTGTCAGAAGACGACAAGCTGATCGTTTCCCGTGCGCGTAAGATCGAACGCTTCCTGTCTCAGCCGTTCCACGTAGCAGAAGTATTTACCGGTTCCCCTGGTAAGTACGTGTCTCTGAAGGAAACCATCGCCAGCTTCGAAGGTATCCTGAACGGTGACTACGACGACATGCCGGAGCAGGCCTTCTACATGTGCGGTGGTATCGAAGAGGCAATCGAGAAGGCTAAGGCAATGAAAGAGAAAGAAGGCAAGTAAACCTCCTTCTTCCCTTTCTGACCCAAGAGGCGTAAGAAATGGCTATGACCGTACATTGTGACGTCGTAAGTGCCGAGGAAAAAATTTACTCCGGTCTGGTGGAGATGCTGATCGCCACCGGTACCGAGGGTGAGCTTGGTATCCAGTTTGGCCATGCTCCGCTGCTGTCTGCGCTCAAGCCGGGCGCAGTGCGGATCATCAAGCAGGGTGGCACCGAGGAGATTCTGTACGTTTCAGGTGGCTACCTGGAAGTGCAGCCTAACCTGGTTACCCTGATGGCTGATTCTGCGGTTCGTGCAAAGGATGTAGACGAAGCCGCAGCACTGGAAGCCAAGAAGGAAGCCGAGAAGGCACTGGCGAATAAGACAGGCGAGTTTGAGTACTCCCGGGCCGCCGCCGAGCTGGCAGAAGCCGCCGCCCAGCTGCGTACCATCCAGAAACTGCGCAAGAACCTGCGTTAAGCAGGCTTGCGTCAGTGCCCGGACTGGCCTGACAGTGAACCGCATCCTCAGGTGGAGGGCTCTGTGTTTCCTACCGGAAACAGAGGGGTTTCCGCCGGGACGCGGTTTTTTATTTTCTACCGGATAAAGAGTTTGGAGCTGTACGCCCCATGAACCCGCTACACGTTGTGATCCTGGCCGCCGGTCAGGGTTCAAGGATGAAATCCGCCCTGCCGAAGGTCTTGCACCCGGTAGCCGGCAAGCCCATGTTGCACCATGTGGTCGACACCGCAAAGCAACTGGGCGCGGAGAAAATTCACACAGTGATCGGCCATGGCGCGGACCAGGTACGGGCGTCGCTGCATGACGACTCGGTGAACTGGGTGCTCCAGACCGAACAACTGGGTACCGGCCATGCCGTGGCCCAGGCCCTGCCGGACCTGCCGGATAACGCCCGGGTACTGATACTCTATGGCGATGTTCCGCTGACCCGTAAAGACACCCTGGAGGCCATGGTCAGTGACCTGGACGACAGCAACCTGGCCCTGCTGACCGTGGATATGGACAACCCTCACGGTTATGGCCGGATTGTCCGTAACGACCAGGGGCAGGTTCAGGCGATTGTTGAGCAGAAAGATGCCACCGCCGAGCAGCAGGATATCAACGAAGTAAACACCGGCATCCTGGCGGTATCGGCCAGCCACCTGAAAAGCTGGTTGCCGACGTTATCCAACAGTAATGCCCAGGGTGAATACTACCTGACCGACATCATTGCCATGGCTGTGGATAACGGCCTGTCGGTGACGGTTTCGCAGCCCCTGAACCCGTTTGAAGTGCAGGGTGTGAATAACCGCCTGCAGCTGGCCGAGCTGGAACGCTGGTACCAGCGCCAGCAGGCCGAGCGCCTGATGACTGAAGGTGCCACCCTGGCCGACCCGGCCCGGATTGATGTTCGCGGCGACCTGACCATCGGTAACGACCTGTGGATTGACGTTAACGCCGTGTTTGAAGGCAAGGTAAGCCTCGGCAGCAACGTGGTGATCGGGCCCAACTGTGTGATCAAGGATGCCACCATTGCCGATGGCGCTGAGATAAAAGCCAACAGCGTTATCGAAGGTGCCGTGGTGGGTGCCAACGCCCAGATTGGCCCGTTTGCCCGCCTGCGCCCGGGCACCGAGCTGGCTGCCAATACCAAGGTTGGCAACTTTGTGGAAACCAAGAAAGCCGTGGTGGGTGAGGGCAGCAAAATCAACCACCTGAGCTACGTGGGCGATGCCTCACTGGGCCGGAATGTGAATGTGGGTGCAGGCACCATCACCTGTAACTATGATGGCGTGAACAAGCACAAGACGGTGTTGGGCGATGGCGTATTTGTGGGTTCCAACACCTCGCTGGTGGCCCCGGTGTCTGTTGCGGACCAGGCGACCATCGGTGCCGGCTCGACCATCACCCGGGACATCAGTGAAGGCGAACTGGCCGTGGCCCGCGGCAAGCAGCGAAACATCTCCGGCTGGGAACGGCCGAAAAAAGCGTAAAGACCGATTAACGAACAGGTGACAACAGCATGTGTGGGATTGTAGGAGCGGTATCTGAACGGGACGTCCAGGGTATTTTGCTGGAGGGCCTGCGCCGCCTTGAATACCGGGGTTACGACTCCGCCGGTATGGCCGTGATCAGCAGCGCCGACCAGGTACAGCGGGCCCGGGAAGTGGGCAAGGTAGCTGCCCTGGCAGACGCCATCGCCGCGAACCCGGTTGCCGGCCATGTGGGCATTGCCCACACCCGCTGGGCGACCCATGGCGAGCCGTCCAAGCTCAACGCCCATCCGCATATGTCTGGCGACCGCCTGGCCATCGTTCATAACGGCATCATCGAAAACTACCAGGAACTGCGGGACGAACTGAAAGCCGAGGGCTTCGAGTTCACGTCCCAGACCGACACCGAGGTAGTGGCGCACCTGATCGCTAAAAACTACCGGGCCGGTGGCGGCCTGTACCAGGCGGTGAAAACCGCCCTGGATCGCCTGCGCGGTGCCTATGCCCTGGCCGTTGTCCACGCTGATGAGCCGGATCACATGGTAGTCTGCCGTCAGGGCAGCCCGCTGGTAATTGGTGTGGGAATCGGTGAAAACTTCATCGCTTCCGATCAGCTGGCCCTGCTGCCGGTGACCGACCGTTTCATGTTCCTGGAAGAAGGCGATATTGCCGACATCCGCAAAGGCAGCATCGAGATCCATGACCGCGAAGGCATAGCCGTAGAGCGCGCCATTACCCGTTTCGAGCACGGTGCCGATTCCGCCGACAAGGGCGAATACCGCCACTACATGCTCAAGGAAATCTACGAGCAGCCGAAAGTGATCAAGGCCACCATGGAAGGCCGCATCACCGACAGCCGTGTGCTGGAACAGGCCCTGGGCACCGACGCCGCCAACCTGCTGGAAAACGTGCGCCATGTGCAGATCATCGCCTGTGGTACTTCCTACCACGCCGGCATGGTGGCCCGTTACTGGATTGAAGACCTGGCCGGCATCCCTTGCTCCGTGGAAGTCGCGTCCGAGTTCCGCTACCGCAAGCACGTGATCCAGCCGGATACCCTGTTCCTGTGCATCTCCCAGTCCGGCGAAACCGCCGATACCCTGGCCGCCCTGCGCCAGGCCAAGAAAGCCGGTTTCCGGGCGGCCCTGGCCATCTGCAACGTACCGGGCAGCTCCCTGGTGCGGGAATCCGACCTGGTGATCATGACCCAGGCCGGCCCCGAGATCGGCGTAGCCTCTACCAAGGCGTTCACCACCCAGCTTACCGCACTGCTGATCTTCACCCTGGCCCTGGCCCGTCACAACGGCCTGAGCGAAGAGAAGGAAGCTGAGATCGTGGCTGCTATTCACCAGCTGCCGAAGCAGGTCAGCGATGTGCTGGCACTGGATGCAGACATCGAAGAAATGTCCAAGGCCTTTATGGACAAGCACCACAGCCTGTTCCTGGGCCGTGGCTCCCAGTTCCCGGTGGCCATGGAAGGGGCGCTCAAGCTTAAAGAGATCTCCTACATCCATGCCGAAGCCTATCCGGCCGGTGAGCTCAAGCACGGCCCGCTGGCGCTGGTGGACAGCGAGATGCCGGTGGTCACCGTGGCACCGAACAACGACCTGGTTGAGAAGCTGAAGTCCAACCTGGAAGAAGTCCGGGCCCGGGGTGGCGAGCTGTTTGTGTTTGCCGACAAGGCCGCACAGGTGAAAGCGGAAGAGGGCATCCATGTGATGCAGATTCCGTCGGTACACGAGATTACCGCGCCGATTGTCTACACCGTGCCATTGCAGTTGCTGTCTTACCACGTTGCCGTTATCAAGGGCACTGACGTAGACCAGCCCCGTAACCTGGCCAAGAGTGTGACGGTGGAATAAGCACGGTCACCCGTGCCAAAAGCCTCCGTTATGCTCACCAGCATCCGGGGGCTTTTTTGTTTTCAGATGACCTGAAGCAAGTTTTGGGCCCCGCCGTACGTTTAAGTACGGAGCGTTGATCAACCCCCGGCTGGGTAACCTATGCATATATATCAAGGAAGGTAACAGTTGCCTGTTGCATACTTCTCCGGCCACTACTTCAAGAAGAATTTCAGCAATGCCCGATAGCGTCTTTTCCGGTTTCACCCAGAATTTCCTAGGTAAGGCTCCAGTCTGGTACAAACAGGTCATTATCCTGTTCCTGGTTGCCAACCCGATTGTGATGGCGGTATTCGGGCCCACGGTGGCGGGCTGGTTACTGATCGGCGAATTCATATTCACCCTGGCCATGGCCCTGAAGTGTTATCCCCTGCTGCCGGGTGGTTTGCTGGCCGTGGAGGCGTTGCTGATCGGGCTCACCAACACCGATGCGGTGTATCACGAAGTACTGATCAACTTCCCCGTTATCCTGCTGCTGATGTTCATGGTGGCAGGTATCTACTTCATGCAGGAACTGCTGCTGGTGACCTTCACCCAGATACTGGTGGGGGTACGCTCCAAGTCTGCGCTCTCGCTGCTGTTCTGTGGTGCCGCAGCCGTATTGTCAGCGTTCCTGGATGCCCTTACGGTAACCGCGGTCATCATCAGTGTGGCGGTGGGTTTTTACTCGGTGTATCACAAGGTGGCCTCCGGCAAGGGTTACCAGCAGAAAGACCACAATGCCAACAGCGATGCCGAAGTGGTGGAACTGCACCGGGAAGACCTGGAAAACTTCCGGGCGTTCTTGCGCAGCCTGTTGATGCACGGTGCCATTGGTACCGCCCTGGGTGGTGTGGCCACCATGGTTGGCGAACCCCAGAACCTGCTGATCGCCAAGGTGGTTGGCTGGGATTTCGTGGGCTTCTTCCTGCACATGGCACCGGTGAGTATTCCGGTACTGATTGCCGGCCTGTTTACCTGTTGGGCGCTGGAGAAGCTGCGCTGGTTCGGCTACGGCGGTCGCCTGCCCAAGCCGGTACGCCAGGTGTTGCAGGAATACGCCGATAACGAAAGAGCCAGCCGCACCAAGTCCGACAAGGCTGCCCTGTGGGTACAGGCTGTTGCTGCCGTGATCCTGGTGCTGGGCCTGGCGTTCCACGTAGCGGAAGTGGGGCTGATCGGCCTGCTGGTGATCATCCTGGTTACTTCCTTCACCGGTGTGATCGACGAGCACCAGATTGGCAAAGCCTTCCAGGAATCCCTGCCGTTCACCTCACTGCTGGTGGTGTTCTTTGCCATCGTGGCGGTGATCCACGAGCAGCACCTGTTCAAGCCTATCATCGAATACGTACTGAGCCTGCCGGAAGGCCAGCAACCGGGCATGTTCTTCATTGCCAATGGCCTGCTGTCCATGATCAGCGACAACGTGTTCGTGGCCACCGTATACATCAGCGAAGTAAAACAGGCCCTGGATGCCGGCGCCATCAGCTTTGACCATTTCCAGACCCTGGCCGTGGCCATCAACACCGGCACCAACCTGCCCAGCGTGGCCACCCCCAACGGCCAGGCCGCGTTCCTGTTCCTGCTCACCTCCGCCATCGCCCCGCTGGTACGGTTGTCCTACGGCAAGATGGTGATTATGGCCCTGCCGTACACCGTGGTGATGGGTGGCGTAGGCCTGTACATGGTGACCCACGCCTTCTGATTCTCGACGCCGATAACAGCCTCATCTGACGCCCGTGCCGCTTTCACAAAGCTCCACGGGCGTTCTTGTTTCTGCTGCTTAGTCTGTATATAGTGACGAAGTCCTTGGTTTACTACCATATATTGTGATCAAAGCGTGATCACTCAGGTAGTCGGGAATCCGGTGAGAATCCGGAACTGACGCGCAGCGGTATTGGGGAACGAGCGTGGCATAAAGACACTGGCAAGGAGCCCCTGG
>Ga0208063_1000629_pt1 | contig 10949 bp, 9 predicted proteins | sample DeeseametaMP0203_FD_184219 | JGI IMG/M metagenome (GOLD analysis project Ga0208063, IMG submission 184219) | Marine microbial communities from the Deep Atlantic Ocean - MP0203 (SPAdes) | ecosystem: Environmental > Aquatic > Marine > Oceanic | place: South of Cape Verde, Atlantic Ocean | collected... | reverse complement strand
CCCCAACGACTACTTCAACTTGGTGGCCCGCGTCAAAGTCGGAGAGACCCGCAACCGCAGCCAGTTGGTGCGCCAATTGGTGGACATGCAGTACGAGCGCAACGACATGGACCTGGCCCGGGCCAAGTTCCGCATCCGCGGCGACACTCTGGAATTGGTGCCCGCCTACGAAGAAGCCGCCGTACGCATCCAGTTCTTTGGCGACGAAGTCGAGCGCATAGTCCAGGTCGACCCGCTGACCGGCGAAGTCTTGGCTGATATGGCCGAAGTGGCGATCTACCCGGCCAACCACTTCGTCACCTCCAAAGAGAAGATGGAGAAAGCGGTGGAGACCATCAAGGAAGAGCTGGAGTGGAGGCTAAAAGAGCTGAAGGACTCCGGCAAGATATTGGAGGCGGCCCGTCTGGAGAGCCGGACCCATTACGACCTTGAGATGCTGCAAGAGACCGGGTTCTGCTCGGGTGTGGAGAACTACGCCCGCCACCTGTCCCAGCGGCCCGTCGGCAGTCCTCCCTGGACGCTTTTGGACTACTTCCCCGACGACTACCTGATGTTCGTCGACGAGTCCCACATGACCCTGCCCCAGGTTCGTGGCATGTACCGAGGCGATATCTCGAGGAAGACAACTTTGGTCGATTTTGGGTTCCGCCTGCCTTCGGCATTGGACAACCGGCCTCTGAACTTCGATGAGTACGAAGAGCACATCAACCAGGTCGTTTACGTTTCCGCTACTCCGGGCCCCTTTGAACTGGAACACAGTAGCGCCGTGGTGGAGCAGGTGATCCGCCCCACCGGACTGCTGGACCCGACCCTGGAGGTCAAGCCCACCGAGGGCCAGATCGACGACCTACTGCAACAGATCAAAGAGCGGGTCGAACGGGCTGAGCGGATCCTGATCACGACCCTTACCAAACGGATGGCCGAGGAACTGGCCGATTATCTATCGGAGATGGGCATCCGCAACACCTACCTGCATTCGGACATCCAGACCCTGGACCGCATCGAGATACTGCGCGACCTGCGCATGGGCGTCTACGATGTCATCGTGGGGATCAACCTGCTGCGGGAGGGACTGGACCTGCCCGAGGTTAGCTTGGTGGCCATCCTGGACGCGGACAAAGAAGGGTACCTGCGGTCAGAAACGTCCATGGTCCAGACGATCGGCCGGGCGGCCCGCCACGCCAACGGTCACGTTATCATGTACGCCGACCGGATGACCGATTCCATGAAGCGGGCCATCGACGAGACCAACCGGCGCCGGACCATCCAGGCCGACCACAACAAGCAGCACGGTATCGAGCCCAAGAGCATCCAGAAAGAGGTCCACGACATCACCGAGGGCATCAAGGCCATCGCCGAAAGCCGGACCCGTTACAACGTGGTGCGCAAAGAGTTGTCCCGCACCGACATGTTTAAGGTGGTCAAAGACCTGGAAGTCCAGATGAAAGAGTCGGCCAAAAACCTCCAGTTCGAGAAAGCCGCCCAGTTCCGCGACGAGATCTTCGAGCTACGCCGACTCCTAGCCCTCGAAGAAAAGATCATCGGCCCCGGAGACCTCACGCCCGAAGACGTTATGGCGGTGGAAGAAGAGCTGGCGTAGAGGTTCTTTCGGCCTGTATGCAAAAATGACGTAGGGGCACGGCATGCCGTGCCCCTACGTCATTTTCAACCTGTCATTCCGATCCTTCCGTGGAAGAAGAGGAATCTCTTTGCGATAGGCTAACACCCTTCACCGCTCCAACAAAAACCAACCCCCAGACAGCGTCGCGAATAGGGCCACCAGGTTAACCTATCCCCCATCCACCACCCGGTGCAGCCGGGCCAGCAGTACCCCGTTCTCCTCGGCGGAGAAGTTGTCCACGGTGGGCACGGCCTCGCCGGTGGTGCCGTCGACGACACCCGCTTCGATCATGCCGTGGAGCATGGCGGTCTCGGACTCAACCGAGGGCAGCAGCTTCTTGCCGGAGATCTGGGAAAGGGCGGCCACCAAGCCGTACCCGCCCCAGTTCGACACGCTGGCGATGACCAGCCGGTCCACCTGGTTCACCGCCGGATAATCCGGCAGGGACTCCACGGTCGGTATCACCTCGGCCAGATTGCCCATGCCGATCTCGTTGCCGCCGTCGCCGATTCCCACCGAAGGGATATCCGAGTCGAACAGGTAGTCCAGCCTGGCGGTGTGCGGGGAGATATCGACGTAGCGCATGTTCAGGTAGGTATCGTCACGGGTGCGGCCACAGCGCTCGATGGAGATCAGCAATGACGGCTTGACCCGCTCCAAGATGGCCTTGGCGTGCCCCTTGCTGTTGACCACTCCATCGATGGGGAAATCGATCACCTCTGAGCCGCTGGCGTAGCGGCGCAGCACTGGCGTGGTGTACTCGTCACTGACGTAGGTCACGGTGCGGCCCAGGCTTTTCAATGCCTCGCCGATGGCGATGGCGCCTGGGGGTCCGTCGGTCTCCGGCTTCCCGGCCATCACGACATAGAATCCGGTGACGATGATCGCGCCGCCGGGGTTTTCGATGATGAACTGGGCAGCCTGGGAACAGTAATCGCCGGGAAGATACGGCCGCAGAGCCAGCATCCCCCGCTTGTCATGGTCCAGGATGATATCTTCGATAGTCTCGGACAAATTCACACCCCTAAAAAACCGAAGGTTGAATGCCGGAGGTCCCGATCAATCGGGACTATAGCACCGCGACGTCGGCGTCCCGCTGGTCGGTGATGAACATCCTGCCGGGGGCGTGGGTAATCATCAACGGCGGTTTGCAGTTCAGCGCCACCGCTTGGGGGGTTACTCCACAGGCCCAGAAGACAGGCTCCTCGTCGTCCTTGATCTCTACCGCGTCGCCGAAATCAGGCCGGGAGAGATCCGTGATGCCGATGTCTAACGGTGAGCCGATCTGTATCGGGGCGCCGTGGGTGGCGGGAAACCGCGAGGTAACTTGCACGGCCCGCACTACCTGATTCCGTTTTATCGGCCGCATGCTCACCACCATCGGCCCGGAAAAGACGCCGGCGGGGGTGGTGGCGATGTTGGTGATATACATGGCTACGTTGTTACCGGTCTGCTGGTGTCGTAGCGGGATTCCGGCGTCGACCATAGCGGTCTCAAAAGAGAAGCTACAGCCCAGAAGGAAGGACACCAAGTCATCCCGCCAGCAGTCTTCGATGGTGTCCACTTCGGCGGTTAGCACGCCGTTCTCATAGACCCGGTACCCGGAAGCGTCGGTCCGGATGTCCGCGCCCGGCGATGTGAGCACCGGCTCAACCTTGCCCGGTTCGATCACTTCCAATAGAGGGCAAGGCTTGGGGTTACGTTGGCAGAAGAGAAGAAAATCGAAGGCCAGGTCCTTTGGGAGGATGGCCAGGTTGGCCTGGACATGGCCAGGCGCCACTCCGGAGGTTATGCCGCGCCAGGCGTTGGAACGTATCTGCTGGCGGACTTCCTGGGCTGAACCGGAGATGGTTTGTGTGCTCATAACTTCACTCCCTAATTGCCCTGGACCTCAAGCTTGGCCGGGTACCGCCATGATAGATGTACCCCAGTTTAGCGTCAATCGCCGTCCTTATGTCGGCCGAAGAGGGCGGGATAGATAACGTCTGTTTGATATACTTTTGCAGGGAAACTAAAACACACGGGAATATCGGGCCTGGCTCTTGTATCACCTCTTCGTTCTGGTCAACCACGGAGGCACCCCCAGCGCGTTGGCGGACACCGTCGACCGCGCGGGTATGTCTTACCAGGTGGGAATCGAATTAGAGCAGCTTGACGAGAGCGGTGTCACGCCTCCGGACGCGGTCCTGTTGGATATGTCTTCCCTGGAACTGCCGGATGCCCGGCGCATGGTTGAAGAGTGCCACAACCGTAGGCTCCCGGTGCTGGCCGCGGTTCCCAAAGAGGCGATCGGCGATTACGATCCGTCCCTAAATCCAGACGAGATGCTGGTCAGCCCGGTTTCCGAGGGTGAACTGACCGCCAGGGTAAAACAGGCGATGTACCGGGTCACCGGCCCCACCGGCCCCACCTTACTTAAGGTTGGCGACCTCTCCATCGATCAAGAGCGCTATGAAGTCACGGTTGCCGGCCGCCGGGTCGCTCTGACCTACAAAGAATTCCAGCTTCTGGTGCTCCTGGCCTCGAACCCCGGCCGCGTTTACACCCGTGAGGCGCTGCTAAGCCAGATCTGGGGTTACGACTACCTGGGTGGCACCCGCACCGTGGACGTCCACATCCGGCGGCTCCGCGCCAAAGTGGAGTCCCCCGGCCGTTCCTTCGTGGAGACCATCTGGAACGTAGGCTACCGGTTCAGAGCCCCGGTTTAGTTTAAGACTGGTTTTCATCCCGCACATGACTTATGCGCATCCTTCGACAGGCTCAGGACGAACGGATTTGGTTGCGCCCTAAGCTTCTAATATCGAGTGAACAGCAAGTCAACCGTTCGTAGTGAGCTCCGTCGAACCACGGACGCGCCGCGTCCGGAGCCGTTTGCCAAAGTTTTCCCGGTCGGCTAGCATTACTTGTTGCTTGGTTTTGGGATCTGATTTTGAAGATGCTGGGAAGGGTTAATGACTATCTATAATTTTGCCGCGGGGCCCGCCACTTTGCCCGCGGCGGTGCTTCAAGAAGCACAGCGGGACCTGACAGAGCTGCCCGGCATGGGTATGTCTCTGCTGGAGATGAGCCACCGGTCTAAACCGGTGGTGGAGATGATTGACCGCGCGGAAGAAGACATCCGCCAGCTGGCGGGGATTCCGGACAACTACCGAGTCTTGTTCCTCCAGGGCGGGGCGTCGCTCCAATTCTCCATGGTGCCGATGAACCTCCTGACCCCCAACGGCAAGGCCGATCATATCGTCACCGGCAACTTCGCCAAACTGGCGCTCCAAGACGCTCAAAAAGTCGGCGATATTCGACTGGCGGGCTCCACCGAAGACAGCAACTTCGACCACATTCCCAGCCAGGATGAACTGGACCTAGACCCCGGCGCGGACTACGTTCACTTCACAGGCAACAACACGATCTACGGGACCGAATGGCCCGATGAACCGGATGTGGGCGATGTTCCCTTGGTGGCGGACCTTTCCTCCAACATATTCAGCAAACCCATCGACATCACGAAGTACGGTCTGATCTACGCCGGCGCTCAGAAGAACCTGGGCGCGGCGGGGGTCACATTGGTGCTGGTCCGGGATGACCTACTGGAACGAAGCCCGGAAAGCCTTCCCACCATGCTCAGCTACAGCATCCACGCCGAGGGCAAATCCGCCCACAACACGCCGCCCGTATTCTCCATATACATCCTGGGTCTGGTTGTAAAATGGCTCGCTGAGCAAGGCGGACTCGAACATATTGAACACCAGAACCAGGACAAGGCAAAATTGCTCTACGACCAACTTGACTCGTCTGAATTCTTCCGGGGCCACGCCCGGCCCGGACACCGGTCTCCCATGAACGTAACTTTCCGCCTGCCCAGCCCCGAGTTGGAAACCCAATTCGCCGGCGAGGCGGCCGCTGAAGGACTGGTTGAGCTGAAGGGCCACCGGTCGGTGGGGGGCATCCGGGCCTCGATCTACAACGCCTTCCCCGTGGAAGGGGTGGAAGCCCTGGTGTCATTCATGAAGGAATTTGAACGGACCCACGGCTAGCATCGGACCCCTGAACTAAACGAATCGGAGCAGAATATGACGACCCTTACCCTGGCATCTGGAACATCGATTGAGATCGAGGAAGAACTGTACGAATTCGTGAGAGACGAGGTTGTTCCGGATACCGGCAAAACCGTTGACGAGGTGTTCAGCATTCTCGGTGATCTAGTCGAGCAATTCGGCCCCAAGAACCAAGAACTCCTGGACAAGCGCACGTCCCGGCAAGCGAAGATCGACGGCTATTACCTGGCGAAGCGGAAAGCAGGCTGGGAGCCCACCGCGGAATCGGCGGCCGCCGACGCGGTAGCCTTGGGCCAGTTCCTTGTCGATGAGGGGCAACTGGAACCGGAGTCCCCGATCCACGTTGGCATGACGACCCCGGAACTCGACCTTGAGATGTCCCAGAACGGCCCCGAGCTGGTCACGCCGGTCAACATCGCCAGCATGGCCGTCGGCGGCGCCAATGCGCGGTGGGGCAGTCTCTATGACGCCTACTTCCTCAGCGACATCAACTCTGAGATCGACCGCGATTCCAGCCGGGCCGAGCGTTTGCAGATGGTGGTGGACAGGACCAACGAATACCTGGACAGCCACGTGGCCCAATGGGAGAACGGCGTAGGGTTCAACGACCTCGTAGCTTATTCAGTGTCCAAAGACTCGGACGGGAAGTTCTCGATTAAAGGCCACACCAAAGGCGGCGCCGAAGCCGGCTTGCAAGACCCCGCCAAGTTCGTGGGCTTCAACCTAGAAGGCGAACAACTCAGCGAGTTCTTCCTGGAAGACAACGGCATGAAGCTGCGGTTCCGGCTCTACGAAGGCGGCAAGGTCGACGCGGAGAACGGCCAATTCAAAGACCTGATCGTGGAGTCTGCCGTCACCACCATAGTCGACTTTGAGGACGCGGTAGCCATAGTAGACGCCGAGGACATGGTGCTGGCGCTGCGGAACTACCTGGGCCTGATTCGGGGCGACCTCCAAGCGTACAGTTCCCGGGGCTCGGTCAAGACGATCAACCCCGATATCAACTACACCGGAGTTGATGGCTCCCCGCAGGCGGCGAAGGCGACCAGCCTGATGTCCGTCCGCAACGTCTCGCTGCACATGTACACCGACATGGTGAAAGTTGGCGGAGAAGAGATCTCCGAGCGGATGCTGGGTGTTTTGCTGACCACGCTAATCGCCACCTCCCACGACAAGGGCTCCGACGCTAGAGGTCCCAACAGCAAGAAGGGCTACGTTTATCAGGTGACCCCCAAACTGCAGACCGCCGAGGAAGTGGGCGAACAGGTACGGTTGTTCGAGGCCGTGGAAACTCGGTTGGGTCTGGCCAAGAACACCATGCTTATCGGCATCATGAACGAAGAGCTAGGTATGACCTTGCAGCTTTCGGAATCTCTGCGGGCGGCCCAGAGCCGGATATTCTTCACTAACACCGGGTTCTTGGACCGAACCGGCTCCCAGATCAGGGTCCAGACCCAGGCCGGGCCTGTCGACCTGCGGGACGACCTTACGAGGTCGGTCTTCAATATTAGCTATGAGCTGCACAACGTTGACGTGAGTCTCCGGGCCGGGGTGCATAGACAAGGGAAGATCGGAAAGGGCATGCAGGTCAGGAACCGGGCCATGGTTGAGATGATGGAGAACAAGATCAACCATCCCAAGAGCGGCGGAAACACCGCCTGGGTGCCGGCGCCCAACCCCAGCCATCTGCACTCCATGCACTACCACATGGTCGATGTGGACCAGGTCCAACGGACCATGGAAGATTCCCCATCGCCCAATATATCCAGGCGAGACCTCCTGACATTCCCAGTGTTGGACTCTGGGAAGGTGGCTGATCCGGAGACGAAAGAGACTCTCTTGCTAAGTTACGCCCACAGCATGGTCGCCTACGTGGAGCCTTGGGTGCACCGTGGCATCGGGTGCAGCGGCGTGCCCAATTTCAGCCAGATCGAAGAGATGAAGGACCGCGCCACCGAAAGGATCGACGGCGCCATCATCGCCAACTGGCGGCTGCACGGCGTGGTCAGCCAAACGGAGATAGAGGATGCGGTCAAGAAGGCGACCGAGATTTTGGACCAGCAGAACCAAGGACAACCGGGCTACGAGCCCATGACCGACACACCCGTGAAAGTGGCCGGCCTGTTGCAGGAACCGGTCATCTCCGCCGTGCTGCAGATCATCGATGACGCACTGTCATCTCCCAGCGCCTACGTGGAGCCCGCCCTATTCAGATATCGTAAGGTAGTGAAAGCCGCTGCCAAGTAGCAGCGTCTGCGTCGTCTACTAGTCTAAAAAGAGTAGAAGGAGTGAACCATGGCGGAATACATACCTAGCACCAGCGATTGGGTCGCCAAACAAGTTGAGCTATATGAAGGGAGCGGCGGCACTGAAGGAAAAACGCTGCTAGACACCGGTCTACCGGTAATTATTGTGACGAATACCGGCCGACGAACAGGCGCCGTCCGTAAGACGCCGTTGATGCGGGCGGTGGATGGCAAGAACTATATCCTGGTGGCGTCGAGAGGCGGAGCGCCGAATCATCCAGTGTGGTATTACAACCTTAAGGCCGAGCCGAACGTGGAGATTCGCGACGGAGCAGAGGTACATTCGATGCGGGTCCGAGAGATATCCGACGCGGCTGAGAAACAACGTCTCTGGGATATCGCCGTCGCGGCATACCCTCCCTACCAGGAATACCAGGACAAGACCGACCGCCAGATCCCGGTCTTCATCGCGGAACCCACCGCCTGACCGGATTCTAGCCGCCGAGACATATAGCCCCCAGTCCAAAGAGGGATTCATGGGTAGTCAGGTCCTAACCCAGGAAGAGTTGCTTCACAGAGCGTCGGGATTGGTCCCGGTGCTCAAGAAGAGAGCGGCCCTCACGGAAGAACTCCGCCGGGTCCCCGATGAGTCGGTCCAAGACATGCTGTCGTCGGAGCTGCTTCGAATCTGCGTTCCCAAACGGTTCGGAGGGCTCGATGTAGATTATGGGCTGATGCTAGAGATCGGCGTACAACTGGGCGCCGCCTGCGCCTCTACTTCCTGGTGCTACTGCATATGGTCAGCGCACTCCTGGCTCGTCGGCCATTGGCCCATTGCGGCCCAGGAAGAGGTGTTCGGAGACGATCCAGACGTTCTGTGCTCCAGTTCGTTGAATCCCGGCAGATCAACGTTGGAGAAAACTGACGGCGGGTTTCGGCTATCGGGGCGTTGGGAGTTCTCCAGCGGATGCGACGCCGCTGGTTGGGTGATGGTGGGCGCCGTCAGCCCGGAGGGACACATCTGGCTGCTATTGCCGCGCTCCGGCTACGAGATCGTTGATACCTGGTTCGTCTCAGGTCTTAAGGGCACCGGCAGCAAAGATATCATCATCAAAGACGCCTTCGTGCCCAAACACCGCGTTGTATACCGTGACCGGGCCGGAGACCAAGACCTAACGGGCTGGGACATCCACCAGAGCGACCGATACCGGATGCCGCTTGCGGTGTTGCTTGGCTGGGACTTGGTCGCTCCGATGCTCGGCATCGCCATGGGAATGATCGAAGAGTTCACTGGCCTGCTTACCGGCACCTCAGGGCCGGGGAGGACCGCCGATTCGGAAGGTGTGCAGTTGCGCCTGTCTCAGGCTTCCGCTGAAGTGGACGCCGCGCTTGCGCTCATGAGAAGCGATATCCGCGAGATATTCACCAAGGCGGGGGAAGGCGATGGATTCACCACGTTGGAGCGGGTGCGTTTCCGGCGGGACAAGGCCTTCGTCGCCCAGCAATGTCTGAACTCGGTCAACCGGCTATTTGAGTTCAGCGGCGGCCACGCCATATTCAACTCAGAAGCCGCGCAGCGCTATCACCGGGATATCCAAGCGGCGGTCCGCCGCGACGGGTTCATGATGGAACTCGGCGGACTTCAGTATGGGCGTGTCGCTTTGGGTCTCGAACCCGACGCAAGGATCTAGAAGCTGCAGATTGGCGGCAAACGGCTGGGCCGGAGTAAGGAGAACGCGATGGCGAACGGACTTGGCTTCATAGACCCGAGCGCGGGCGGCGCGAAGGAGACCATCCTTCTTGCGCCCCGTCCCACCGATCTCTCCGGAAAAGTTGTCGGACTTCTGGACAACACCAAAGAGCAGGCAGACATCATCCTCCAGACCGTGGGCGAAGCTCTGTGCGAACGCTACGGCGTTGAGACGCTGATCATCCGGCGCAAAGAGCATTACTCCAAGCCAGCCGCCACCGAGATCATCGACGAGATGGCGGGGAAGGTGGATGTCGCGATCGCGGGCCTGGGCGGTTGAGGTTCCTGCACGTTGTGCAGTGTGCGCGACACCATCGAGTTCGAAAAACGGGGCATACCTTCAACGACCATCATCACCTCAGCGTTCAAGAAAGCGGCAGATTTTCAGTTCCGCGGCAATGGAATGGAAGGACACCCCTATGTGGTGCTGCCCCATCCGGTGAGCAACCTCCAGCCGGACGAGATGCGTGAATTAACGCTACGGTTCGTCGACGAAGTGGCCAGTCATCTCAAAATCTAACTTCCAGATCGTCCATACGAGAACGGAGGACCGTTGAACGAACCGGTTGATGAATTCGAGTTCTTCCTGGAGAAGATCTGGTCCGACGGTTTTCCCGTGGTTACTCCCACGGAGGAACGCATCGCCCGAATCCTTGGGGGTACCAAGCGGGACCCCGCGGAAGTTATCGGCCCCATCCCACCCGCCATGGAGACCGCCACCGTCCGAGACATCGCCGTCCACGCGTTGATGGCTGGTTGCCGCCCGGAGTACCTGCCCGTAGTGATCAGCGCAGTCGAGCTCATGCTCCGGGACGAGTTCAACGTCAACGGAGTCCAGGGCACGATGCACGGCGTCGCCCCGATGATGATCGTTAGCGGCCCTTATGCCGTGGAGATTGGCATCCACGGCGGGAATGGCTGCATGGGGCCGGGTTTTCGGGCCAACGCCACCATCGGACGGGCCATACGCTTGATCCTAACCAACCTCGGCGCGGGTATCCCCGGTGTTTCATCCATGACTATTTTTGGCATGCCGTCCCGCTACACCTACTGCCTCGCGGAAAACATGGAAGACAATCCGTGGGATAGCCTCGCCGTCTCCAAGGGCTACTCGCCCGACGACAACGTCATCACCATGGCGATGGTGGAGTCGCCCCGATTCTGCTTCGACGACGTGAGCGACGAGCCCGACCGTCTCCTAACGGGGATCGCCGACAGTATGACCGCCATGGGGTCGTGGAACATGCACGCCCGTTCCGACATGGTGGTGGCCATGGGGC
>Ga0208063_1000606_pt1 | contig 11204 bp, 9 predicted proteins | sample DeeseametaMP0203_FD_184219 | JGI IMG/M metagenome (GOLD analysis project Ga0208063, IMG submission 184219) | Marine microbial communities from the Deep Atlantic Ocean - MP0203 (SPAdes) | ecosystem: Environmental > Aquatic > Marine > Oceanic | place: South of Cape Verde, Atlantic Ocean | collected... | reverse complement strand
AGCTACATCGGTGGCAACAAGTACTTGTAGCGCATCGCTGGCGAACTGCATTAGCACCGATGTGCGTTGATGCTGTTCCAAGTCCCCCTGAAGCCCAGCTGCGCTAAAGCCATCCTCGATAAGCTCCTCAACCACTTCATTTACCTGAACCTTGCGGTTACAAAATACTATGGCGTTTTTAGGTTGGTAGTGAGTAAGTACCGCTTTAAGCGCTTGGGTGCGTGTGTGCGGGAGCACATTGTAACCCAGCTGCGTTATGGCGGGTTTACTGTCTTGAGACTCAACTTTACAGGTTACCGGGTTGTGCAGGTACTGCTTAGCTACACGCTCAATTTGTTCTGTAAAGGTTGCAGAAAACAATAGGGTCTGCACTTGTTTCGGCGTTTGACCGAAAATAATGCGTAAATCGTCTTCAAAGCCCATGTCTAACATGCGATCGGCTTCATCGAGAACTCGTAATTTTACATTATTTAAGTCAATGCGACGCTTTTCCACGTGGTCCATTACGCGACCTGGCGTGCCCACGATAATGTGAGGACTGTGTTTCAGCGACTGAATTTGCGGCCCCATAGGCTGGCCGCCGCATAAGGTTGTTACTTTGATATTGCCAATGTTTTTAGCCGCCGAACGGCACTGCTGCGCCACTTGATCAGCAAGCTCTCTGGTAGGACAAAGAATGATGGCCTGTGTGGTAAAATCATTCACTTCTACGTGCTGCAAGGCAGGAATTACAAAGCATAGAGTCTTGCCGCTGCCAGTTTGCGCTTGGCCTATTACATCTTTTCCCTGCAACGCTTCAGGGAGCGATTGTGCCTGTATAGGGGAGAGTTGGTAAATGCCCTGTGAGTCTAGCGCCTTTACGATGGCTGGGTTTATATCTAAATGCTTAACGGTTTCAACTGTCATTAATTTGGGTTCCAAAGATGCACTACACCGTGTTCGGTATGATGAGCTATGCCATATTCTTGCGACACCATGTCACTCCACGAAGAAAGCTGCTCATTAAACTTGTCGCTCATTTTCACGCCGGCCGCCGCTAACTTTAGCTTTTCTAAAACCAAAACACAGGTGTCTTTTTTTGACAGTGCTAGGTAGGCCGTTGAAATGTCGTACTTACTAGTAAGGGTTATTGTCTCACATTTAAATTGATTTGGGTTACATCCAAAATCAATTGCGCCCTGGGAGCCGAAAATAGCATCAACATCATTATTGATAAGTGCGTCAACTAACGCCTGCCATGAATCATAAGCTTTCACTTTGAAACCATGTTCTATTGCGATTTGATAACGATAGTCTTCCAACAAGGTACCTACCCGGTAGGTTTTCGGAACATCCTCAAAGAAAGGAAAGTAGGGTTTATCAATTTCGTACAGACCGTGAAGATTTCTTGAAACCGGCGTTACCCAGTGGAACACGTTTTCTCTTTCATCAGTTCGAATTACCGAAAATACCAGAACGTTAGACTTGGTCATGGCTTCCTTTGCTATTCTTGCCCACGGCGCAGAGAGAATAGTCTGGTCAAATGCCATCTCATCCAAAATATCGCTAACCAAATCAGCAGCAATACCTTCGATTTGTCCTCGCTCTCCAACTTCAGAAAACAAAGGCACCACGTCAGCGATAACCCAAAGGTTGTCGGTATTTGTATGCAGTTCGCCCACTAGGCTTAAAGTGCCAAAAGCAAGTACGGTAGCTGGAAAAGATAGCTTCAATTCACTTAACATCGTTTTAGCATGCAAAGTAAACGTTTTTGAGTGCTTGTATTGGCTCACTAGATCACTCAGGCGCTCTGCAGTTTCAGCAGTACTTTTAGCTTTTGCAAGTGCAATGTAGCTCACTGCTATAGTGATTTCCAGACTGCCTGCATTCGGCGTACAACGGACATCGCCTCCACATTTAAAGGCAAATAACGGCGTTATCCAGTAGTAATAGTTTTCGTTATCTTCATTTCTTATGACGTTGAAATGAATTTGGGATCCGCTAGTTGTTGCTTTATCAGCTGGCCTTAAATCAATACCACTCTTTGACAAAGCGTTTTCAAACACTGTCAATGAGTAAGATTGAATACTCTGCTGGTCGGAGGGGGTGATGGCGCTGGGTAAATCTTTAGCGTGAGAGTAAGAGAGTGTTTGTGCCCTCATAGAAAAGCTCCATAGGGCACATAAACAGACACTAATATATATTGCTAAGCTTGAAATGCCTTTTCTAATTTCCACTGCAACGTTTGCCCCGCAAAAAATGGAACCATATCGGTGCCATCAGCCAGGGTTACTTGTTCTGGCACCGTCCATGACTCTTTCACCAGTGTCATTTTAGTCGTATTTCGAGCTAAACCATAAAAATCTGCACCGTAATGGCTAGCAAAGCCTTCAAGCTTGTCTATTGCGTCTAGCTGCTCAAACACTTCTGCATAAAGCTCTATTGCAGACCATGCACTGTAGCAACCCGCACAGCCGCACGCATTCTCTTTTTTATGCTTAGCATGAGGTGCAGAATCAGTACCTAAAAAGAATTTATTGTTGCCACTTGCCACCATGTCGCGCAACGCTTTTTGATGTGTGTTGCGTTTAAGTACTGGCAAGCAATAGTTGTGAGGGCGTACCCCACCAACCAGTAAATCGTTACGGTTAAGCAATAAATGCTGAGGCGTAATAGTGGCGCCTACAAACTCGCTGGCGCCCGCTACGAAGCTTGCGGCATCTGCTGTAGTAATGTGCTCGAACACCACTTTCAGCCTAGGAAATGCGTCAACGATAGGGCCTAAATGGGTATCAATAAATACTTTTTCACGATCAAAAATATCAATGTGATGCTCGGTCACTTCACCATGTATCAACAGTAACAAACCTTGCTCTTGCATGGCTTGAAATACCGGGTACAAAGCCTGAATGCCTTTCACTGCGGCATCTGAGTTAGTGGTAGCTCCAGCAGGATAAAGCTTACATGCGGTTACCCCAGCTTTTTTTGCATCGACAATATCTTGGGGAGTTGTTTGGTTAGTAAGGAATAAAGTCATTAAAGGCTCAAAGCTACTGCCATTTGGTCTTGCAGCCTCAATTCGCCCTTTATACGCCACTGCCATTTCAGCATTAACCACTGGCGGTACAAGGTTTGGCATAACAATCGCGCGCTGGAAACAACGTGCTGTTGCAGGCACTGTTTCTGCTAGCATTTCGTTATCGCGAAAGTGAAGATGCCAATCGTCTGGCGTAGTAATGGTGAGCGTTTGCATGCCTTATCTCTCTTGGTACTTATTCAAACAAAGGGGGATTTGCGCGCAATAATAGCACAAATCCCAATTTGCGCGCAGAACAACTCGCTTGATAGTACCTATGAATTCACTTTTCCGTGCTCAACCCAAATGAGCTTGCTAACGTCGTACCCAGCGACCTCTGCCTTTTCTAGCAAGCGGACGCGGACCTCATCTGAAATAGAAGGTGAGCGCGCTAAAATCCAAAGGTAGTCTTTATCTGGACCTGTTATCAAAGCATATTGATAACCTTTTTTATCTAGCTCAATAATGACATAGCTGGCATAAAACGGGCCGAAGAAGGATACTTTTAAATGCCCAGTGGTTTCAGACTCTACGAAATACGCTTTGCCTTCGGCTTCATCCCAAGTACCTTCTTCTTTTGAATAACCGCGATTAATAACTTTCACGCCACCATCATCGCGCATACTGTAAGTTGCCGTAACTTCAGTTAACCCTTCTTCGAAGCTATGGTCAAAGCGCGCGATTTCGTACCACTTGCCTAAATACCTAGGAAGCTCAAACCCTTCAACTGGTTCGACGTTATCCGGCGTACCGGTACAACCAAATAAGCCAACGAACAATATGCCCACTATTGCGACTAAACCCCATTTTTTAAACATAAATCCTCGTTTTTTGACGATACTTTCAAGTGCTTGGGCCTCTTTTAAAGCGGATAATACCAACACTGTTTTTTGTGATCTTTATTGCTTCTGCCGCACCATAAGTGTTCTGAAGCGCTAATCGTCGATAGCCAGAATGTTCTCGCCTAATCGCGCTTTTATAATTGTCGAGGCTGTATTACAGTGCCGCCTTAATGATTATAAAAAGCTCCAACGTTTTTATTGAGTGCAAAGGTACTTTGTCCACTCACCATTTTCACAGGGAGATATCTAAATGAACGCACACTTTCCACATGCAAGCCGCCTAGTTTATGGATGTATGGGCTTAGGTGGAGGTTGGAATAATGACCCTGCCACCAAAGCCGATATAACCCAGGCAAGAACAATCATCGACGCAGTATTAGACTTAGACATTAACGTTTTCGATCATGCTGACATCTATACGTTCGGCAAAGCCGAAACCGTCTTTGGTGAAGCCCTTAAGCAAGCGCCAGAACTCAAAGACAAAATGATTATTCAATCTAAATGTGCAATACGCTTTGAAGATGATTTAGGACCAAAGCGCTATGATTTTTCAGCAAATCATATCCACACGTCTGTTGAAGGCATTCTCTCGCGTTTAGGTATTGAGCAACTTGACATATTGCTGCTCCATCGCCCTGACCCACTGATGGAGCTAGAAGAAGTGGCAGGCACTTTGTTACTTCTGCAGCAACAGGGGAAGATTAAACACGTAGGTGTGTCTAACATGCATGGCCACCAAATAAACTACCTTCAATCAGCGCTCTCAACTCCTATTGTAGCTAACCAACTTGAGATGAGCCTTGGTTTTAGGGACTGGTTGGAAGACGGAATAACCAGCAACAGCGCGGCTAATCGCAATATAGGTTATGCCCCTGGCACACTTGAATACTGCATGATGAATAATGTTCAACTTCAGGCGTGGGGAAGTCTAGCTCAAGGGAAGTATACGGGCGCTAAGACCGAGAGCAGTGTTGACCTAGCTACAGCAGAATTGGTAGCAAAGCTTGCAAGCGAGTATCAAACAACACCTGAAGCGATTGTTTTAGCATGGCTGATGCGACATCCAGCTAATATCGCGCCTGTGCTAGGCAGCACTAATGTAGAACGTATCAAATCTAGCCAAAAAGCGATGGACGTTCATTTGTCTCGCGAACACTGGTACAAGTTATTTGAAGTCGCTCGCGGCCAAGAGATGCCATAAGTCTTAATAAGGAAATAGCATGTTAAAAGGCTTTCATCATGTTGCTATTATTTGTAGCGACTACCCACGTTCAAAAGCGTTTTACAAAGATGTGTTAGGGTTTTCGATCATCGATGAAAACTACCGCGAAGCCCGGGATTCATATAAATGCGATCTTGGCCTGCCTGACGGAAGTCAAATTGAGTTATTTTCGTTTCCAGGGGCGCCTCAAAGGCCGTCACGTCCAGAGGCCCAAGGGCTTAGACACTTAGCGTTCAAAGTCGACAATTTGGATGAGGTGATTAATCACCTGACCAATAAAAGGGTGGAATGCGAGCCAGTAAGAACTGACGAATACACCGGCAAGCGCTTTACATTTTTCCAAGATCCGGATGGGTTACCGCTAGAACTTTACGAACTGTAAAAAAATGCCGAATGGCTGAGTGGCTATTCGGCAGTTATTCAATAACAAATTATGAAACAGGCGCTAATGACAGCCCTACTCCAGCATTCGAACTTCCCTCTGCGGGAACGGAATATCAATATTATTCTGCTGAAGGGCATTAAAAATAGCTTGGTTTAGCGCATAACGCACTTCGAAATGCCTTACCGCTGGTGCCCAAACCCGAATACCAAAATTTATACTGCTGTCACCGAAATTATCGACACCAATAGCCGGTGACTTCTCTTTACTAACCCCATCAACTGTCTCGACCGCGTGTCGAATAACCTCTATGACATTGTTTACGTTGCTCGAGTAAGCAACGCCAATTTCTAGCTCAATAAGCATATTCTCGGCAGAGTTGTGCAAGATTTCCCCAACAATAAGCTTGTTGGGAATTTGAATATGCACATTATCTTCATCGATGAGAATGGTATAAGGCAGCATGACTTGATCAACAACACCTGCGACGCCACGAACACGAATAGTGTCTCCGACAACGAAAGGACGGGTAATGATTATGGTAAAACCAGCGGCATAGTTTGCCAGCATACCCTGAATAGCAAGACCGGCACCTAGACCTACAGCACCAAGTGCCGCAATTAGTGGTGTTACACTGATACCGACGTTACCAAGAGCGATGATGATGACTATACCAAGCACCACCAGCTTGCATATACCACCGGTAAACCGACTAAGCGTAACATCAATCTTCTTGCTCACCATGAGGTTTTCAACAACATGGCCTATTTTATTGGCCACCCACCAGCCAAGTAAGAAAATGATAATGGCACCTACAATTTGAAAGCTATAGGTGACCGCAAACTCAACCAGTGTGTCGTAAAGGGCTTGGGCTTGTTTTAATTCATCCATGGGACGTTAATACAGATTGATAAATGAGGGAATGTAGGGAAGCTTAAACAACAATGTTATGAAAAACCAGTGCCGAACATAAGTCCGGCACGTTAAGATTCACTGACACCGCGAGCGACTAACTTAGCGGTGCTTTTCACTTAGCTAGCGTACTCGCTTGCTTCAATTTCAGCTAAACGGTCTTTGGTGGGGTTCTTCACGAAGTTATAAACTAAGCCGATAAACAGCAAAGCGGCAAAACCAGTGGCGACCATGAAACCGTATTTTGCATCACCTCCGTTTGCATCGCTCACAAGGCCCATAATAAAAGGGCCAGCGGCGGCACCCGCAGCGGTAAAGAACAAAATAACGCCTGCCACACTGCCGTGCTGGTGCTTAGGGAAGCAGCTTATACCCTTTGAATTAAACGTAGGATAAATGACCGACATGAAAATACCTGTGAGTGGGAACAAATAAAGCGCGAGCTGCTTTCCGCCCCATAATCCCAAGCCGAAGCATAGAACTATAGCCCCTGTAAACAGCATCAACACCAGCGCCCAATTGAAGCGAGACATCATCCAAATTCCCAAGAAGCGGCCTGCGGCACGCAAAATAAAAAATGCGGTTACTGAATAAATAGCCAAAGTTTGAGAGAAACCCTCACTGTAACAGTCGTACGTCGCTTTAAGCGTAGTTGCGTCGCAAACTAGGTAGCTGGGCATCCACACGTAGATAGCACTCTCTGCCGCAACATATAAAAATGCGCCAATTGAAAAGCCTAACGCGTAAGGGTTTTTGACCAGTTTTAAGCTTTGCGCAATGGAAACTTTGTTTTCGCCAGAAGACGTGTCACGAGAATAGGCCGGATACTTAACCAGTAGAGCCCCGACAATAAGAACAGTACAAACGCCACCAGCAATAACGTAAAGCCACTGCCATGCAACCCCCTGATGGATAAGGTAGGCTACAATCAAAGGGCCGATGATTGCGCCAACCCCAAAGAAGGCTTCAGCACCGTTCATCGTTGCAGTATGTTGTTTTGTTGAAGTTGAAATGTCACCAATAAGAGCCAGTGCACCAGTTTTGAAAATACCAACGGCCACCCCTGAAAGGCTCATCAAACTTACGATCAGCATAAAGTCGTTAGCAATAAGGAAGCTGTAACAAGCTAACCCAAATAAGGCTAACCCGATGATAATGGTTGGCTTACGGCCTAGCTTATCGGCAAGAAACCCCAAGAATAAGCCTGATAGTGCAATACCGAGCATGGGCAAAGAATGCATTAAACTCGCTTGCGCATTAGTAACGGAAAACGCCACTTTCACTTCTTTGATTATCTCGCCTACTGAATCCGATGTCATCGCAAACATCATGAACATTAGATAGGTTAACCAGCGGATAATTCTGCTACTACGGTCTTGGTTAGGCATAGTCGGTCTCGCAAAAATGGCATGACGGATAACTAATATCCGGCTGCACTTATAAAAAACATGTCAGTTTTGACAGACATAAGGCGTCTGAAGCACTTATTTATTCCACATACTTAGTAAATGAAATTTACGATGCAATAAAATTGATAACGAATTTAACATCCAGTTTGGAAAAACCAGCTTAATCGTTTAAGATAAAAGTTAACAGAATTTAAAAAGCCTGTAAACCCGTCAATTAGGATAGGTTCGCCGGCCTTTCAACCGCGTCATACTATGGAGTTTTCTATGAGCTATGCTGCCGATAGTAGTATATGTTTAGAGCGCATCTTGGCATCCACCGATTTATCTGGCCTTACAAAGAAAGATGCGAAGACGTTTACCCAGCGATTAGAGGTACATTTCCCTCGCCTTTTTGAACACTACACGTACGTCTATGGACATCAGTATGACTGCTATTTTCATTTACAAAAACTTATTGAAATATTAAGAGATGGGTTAAAAAGTCGTAAGCCAGCCCTTAAAAAGATTGATAATGAAAGGTTAAAGTCGCCGTTGTGGTATCGCGATGAACAACAGGTTGGCATGGCCTTCTATGTAGATTTAATGGGGCCAACGCTAAATGACTTACACGATAAAATTCCATATTTAAAAGCGCTTGGTGTCACCTATGTACATCTAATGCCACTATACGACGCACCACAAGGAGATAGTGATGGCGGTTATGCGGTCTCTAACTATCGTAAAGTAAACCCCGTCTTGGGTACCGTAAAAGATTTAGAGAAACTCGCATCTTCACTTCAAAAGGAAGGGATTAACCTAGTACTCGACTTTGTGTTTAATCACACCTCAGACGAGCATACGTGGGCAAAAGCAGCATTAGATGGCGACAAGCGGTATCAAAATTATTATTACTTGTTTGATGATAGAACCATCCCCGATCAGTATGAAGAAACGTTAAGAGAGATTTTTCCTCAAGTTAGAAGAGGCAGCTTTACCTTTAACGAGCAGATTGAAAAATGGGTATGGACGACGTTTAATAGTTTTCAATGGGACCTAAACTACAGCAACCCTGAAGTTTTTAATGCCATTACCTCTGAAATGCTATTTCTAGCTAACATTGGTAGCGCAGCGTTGCGCTTAGACGCACTAGCGTTTATTTGGAAAGAAGTGGGGACTAACTGCGAAAATCAGGAGAAAGCACACGTTCTTATTCAAGCGTTTAATTGCTGTTTACAAATAGTTGCGCCAGCAGTGGTATTTAAGTCAGAAGCGATTGTCCACCCAGATGAGGTGCTGAAGTATATCGATAAAGAGGAATGCCAACTGTCTTACAACCCGTTGTTAATGGCATTACTTTGGAACTCTCTAGCTACACGTAAAACGCGCTTGCTTACACACTCTTTGAAAAAGAGTTTTGCTATTTCAAACGAGTGTACCTGGGTTAACTACGTGCGCTGTCACGACGACATAGGCTGGACGTTCGATGATGCTGTCGCTAGTCAATTGGGTATAAACCCCTTCGATCACCGCTATTTCCTCAACCAATTTTATACTGGTCGCTTTGAGGGAAGTTTTGCTAACGGCGTGCCATTTGCAGAAAATCCAAGCAATGGCGATTGCCGCGTATGTGGTTCACTGGCATCGTTATGCGGCTTAGAAGGGGCACTCAAGAACGATGATGCACAAGGTATCGACGAAGCCGTTAAACGCATGTTGTTGTTATATGGAGTAACTTTCAGTATCGGCGGTATTCCTTTACTTTATTCCAGCGATGAAATTGGGAAGCTAAACGACTACAGCTACCGTCAAGACGAAAGTAAAAAACATGACGACAGATGGGTTAATCGCATCGCAGTCAATGAAGAAGATACAGCATTGGCTCTAGGCCAAACGGCACCGTCTAGTAAAGCGGAAGTCGCTAGCCTTCGCGTATTTAAAGGCTTGCAAAAAATGATCGAAACGAGAAAACAGTATTCGGTTTTTGGCCATGCTCAAACACATATATTAGATGCTGACAATCAGCATTGTTTTGTTTTTATGCGCGAGAATGATGGAGGTGAAAAACTCCTCGTTGTCTGTAATTTTAGTGAACATAAGCAACAGCTTCAGCGTTCCCTTTTGGCGACACTAAACTGCACATCGACCACAGACTTGCTGTCAGGTGAAACTGTGTCTATGGAAGCTGCACCTTTATTACTCGCCCCCTATCAGCAGCTATGGCTGTTAGCCAACTAATTACTTTCGTATTTGACACTCTGCTTGTTGCGAAACTCGCGACAGCAGAGTGTTGTCAATAAAATGAATTGGCTTTGTCGCCAAAGACTTACTAAATACCTCCCTATTTACACAGGCAGTAAAGCAATTACCGACTATACTTTAGTCGAGAGATGGATAGTTCATTTACCTCTTACCACGTTAGGAAACGTCTTACAGCTGTTCAGCTTGTCTGACGGTAATCTAACGTGTAAGTAGCACTTTACCAATGTGTGCGGTTTGTTTTTTGCAGCATCTATGAAGCGCGACTCTCGATAGAGCGTTGCCAGCAATTTGATTCTTACCAATAGGGACCGTCAAATTTAATGCATAGAAGCAGTACAAATATCTTTTTTCACACAGCGGATTTCGACTTACGTCATATGGATATGTTAAACATGGTAATGGAAAAAACGATGCAAAGTGATAATGCGTTGGAATACATGTGCCCCTATTGCGGCGCAATTAATGATTTTTATTTAAACTCTGTTCGCGACATGTATCACGAGCAACATGAATCGTGCGGGTGTTGTAATAAGGTGCTCAGCCTAACAGCAGCGGATGGTATAGGTGGTCGTGTTAACCTTATTGTCGATGCGCTAGATTCAGAGCTTATTATTAAATAACTCGACATTAGAAGCCTAACGCTACACTCTTATCAATATCCTCAATTGAAAAAGCCGCTTCAAGAGCGGCTTTTTGAGTATTCCGTTGGGGTATGGAAAGACGCTAACGAAAAAACTCTCGTTTCAATTCACTATCAGTAAGGAAACGACCACCAAGTGCAGATGTTTTCGTGTACGAGTTGGTATCGCGAATTCCCCTCGCTTTAACACAGTAATGCGTAGCATTAATACTTACTGCTACATCTTCAGTGTTAGTAAGCGTTTGTAACGCTATTAACACCTGCTGTGTCAAGCGCTCCTGTACCTGAGGACGTTGAGCAAAGAAACCAACAAGGCGATTTATCTTTGAAAGACCAATCACTGTGTCTTTGGGTATGTAAGACACCGTTGCCGTGCCATCAATAGTAACAAAGTGGTGTTCGCAAGTGCTGGTCAGGCTTATATCAGATACCTGTACAGGCTGGTCAATCTGCATCTTGTTTTCAATGGCAGTAATCTTAGGAAATTTGCGGTAGTCCAATCCA
>Ga0208063_1000601_pt1 | contig 11235 bp, 9 predicted proteins | sample DeeseametaMP0203_FD_184219 | JGI IMG/M metagenome (GOLD analysis project Ga0208063, IMG submission 184219) | Marine microbial communities from the Deep Atlantic Ocean - MP0203 (SPAdes) | ecosystem: Environmental > Aquatic > Marine > Oceanic | place: South of Cape Verde, Atlantic Ocean | collected... | reverse complement strand
GGGCCTACCGGTTGCAGGATGAGGGCGCAGATACGGTCGAGGCGAACGAGCGGCTGGGCTTCGGGGCAGACCTGAGGGATTACAGCATGTGCAAAGACATGCTGGAGCATCTGGGCATTACCAGCCTGAGGCTGATGACCAATAATCCGAGGAAAGTGAAGGCGCTGGAATCTTACGGCATCCGGATTGCCGAGCGGGTGCCTTTGCATGTGGGCCGTAACCCCCATAACGAGCATTACCTGAATACCAAGCAAAGCAAGCTTGGCCACTGGTTTGAGACCCACCAGGACGACGACCCGGCCTGAATAATTGATTGCTGCGGGCAACCCGGGTTGCCCGCGTACCGGCTACCTGGTGGCGGTCAGCCCCGGGTAACCCAGTTGCTCCAGGCGCCGGGCGATGACCTCGCGAATGCCTGCGGCATTCAGCCCGCACTCTTCCAGCAGTTCCTCGTGCTTGCCGTGCTCCACGAACCGATCAGGTAGACCCAGCTGCAGCACCGGCATGGTAACCAGGCTGGCGTTCAGGAATTCGGTCACTGCACTGCCGGCACCACCGGCTACCACGTTCTCTTCCAGGGTCACCAGCAGGTCATGCTGTTCGGCCAGTTCCAGCACCAGGGCTTCGTCCAGAGGTTTAACAAAGCGCATGTCGGCCACGGTGGCATCCAGGGCTTCGGCCGCTTCCAGTGCCGGTGTCAGCAGGGTGCCGAAATTGAGAATGGCCACCCGGCTGCCGTCCCGAACCCGTCGGCCCTTGCCGATGGGCAGCGCCTGCAGCTGTTGCTGGATGTCGGCGCCCGGGCCGGTGCCCCGGGGATAACGCACCGCTGCCGGGCCCTGGAATGCCAGGCCGGTGTGCAGCAGCTGGCGGGTTTCGTTTTCATCCGACGGCGTCATGATCACCATGTTCGGGATGCAGCGCAGGTAGCTGATATCGAAGGCGCCGGCGTGGGTGGGGCCGTCTTCGCCCACCAGGCCTGCCCGGTCGATGGCAAACAGCACATCCAGGTTCTGGATGGCCACATCGTGCACCAGCTGATCGTAGCCCCGTTGCAGGAAGGTGGAGTAGATGGCCACCACCGGCTTGGCGCCGTCACAGGCCATACCGGCCGCCAGGGTTACGGCGTGCTGTTCGGCAATGGCAACATCGAAATAGCGCTCCGGGAAGCGTTCGGAGAAGGCCAGCAGGTCTGACCCTTCACACATGGCCGGGGTGATGCCGACAACCCGCTCGTCCTGTTCTGCCGCATCACACAGCCACTGGCCGAAGACGTTGGCGTACTTGGGTTTGGGGGAGGCGGGTTTTACCGGCTCCGGTTTGCTGGCCGGCACCGGTTCGATCTTGTTGATGGCGTGGTAGCCGATCGGATCGGCCTCGGCCGGGGCAAAGCCCTTGCCCTTGGTGGTCACTACGTGCAGGAACTGCGGGCCTTCCAGCTCGCGGATATTTTCCAGCGTTTCCACCAGCAGGGGTAGATCATGGCCGTCGATGGGGCCGATGTAGTTGAAGCCCAGCTCTTCAAACAGGGTGCCGGGTGCGATCATGCCCTTGAAGTGCTCTTCGGTCTTCTTCGCCAGCGCCATCAGGTGTGGCGTGCTTTTCAGGACCTTCTTGCTGCTGTCGCGAACCTGGTTGTAGGTGCGACTGGCCAGCAGCTTGGCAAAGTAGTTGGACAGGCCACCCACGTTGCGGGAGATGGACATGTCGTTGTCGTTCAGGATTACCAGCATGTCGGCATGCAGGTGGCCTGCGTGGTTCAGGGCCTCGAAGGCCATGCCTGCGGTCATGGCGCCATCGCCGATCACGGCAATGCTCTTACGCCCGGTGTTTTGCATGCGGGCGGCAATGGCCATGCCCAGGGCGGCACTGATAGACGTGCTGGAGTGGCCCACACCGAAGGTGTCGTATTCACTTTCGGCCCGCTTCGGGAACCCGGCCAGGCCATCCTTGCGGCGGATGCTGCCCATCTGCTCGCGGCGGCCGGTCAGGATCTTGTGGGGGTAGGCCTGGTGGCCCACATCCCATACCAGCCGGTCTTCAGGCGTGTTGAAGACAAAATGCAGTGCCAGGGTCAGTTCCAGAACCCCCAGGCCGGCGCCGAAATGCCCACCGGTCTGGCCCACCGACCAGAGCAGGAATGCTCGCAGCTCCCGGGCCAGTTGGGGCAGATCTTCCGGCGGAAGTTCACGCAGCTGGGCCGGAACTTCAATCCGGTCCAGTAGCGGAGTGTTGGGCCGCTGTGACGGGATTTCCCTGAAAATATATGTGTCCTGCATCAGCTCGGGTCTTTGTCGGAAAGATGAATTCTCTGGCGGGCATTATAAGGGAACAGGACAGGCTGTTTCATACTTCCCGGGCCAGTTGTTACAAAAAGGTATGTTGCGGCGATAATCCGGTCAGTGATTCCGGCTGACCACATAGTCTGCCATGGCCCGCAACGGAGCGGCTTCTTCGCCAAACCCGTCCAGCGCCTGCTTGGATTGCTGCAGCAACGCGCCGAGCCGCTCCCGGGCACCGTCCAGCCCCAGCAGGGCCGGGTAGGTGGGCTTGGCCTTGGCGGCGTCCGAGCCCTGGCGCTTGCCGATGATTTCAGTGTCGCCCTCGATGTCCAGCAGGTCGTCCTGCACCTGGAATGCCAGGCCAAGGGCGCTGGCGTAAGCCGACAAGGCACTCAGATGTTGCTCGCTGACCCCCGGAGCTGTCAGGGCGCCCAGCCGCACGCTGGCTTCAATCAACGCGCCGGTCTTGTGCCGGTGCATGGTTTCCAGCTGTTCGATGTTCAGCGCAAGGCCGACCGATTCCAGGTCAATGGCCTGGCCGCCCACCATGCCCCGATGGCCGCTGGCCCGGGCCAGCTCGGCAATCATGCGAACCCGCTGGGTATCGGACAGTTGCGGGGCATCAGCGAGCAGCGTGAACGCCAGGGTCTGCAGCGCATCGCCGGCCAGGATCGCGGTAGCTTCGTCAAAGGCAATATGGGCTGTAGGCCGGCCCCGGCGCAGGTCGTCGTCATCCATGGCGGGCAGGTCGTCGTGAATCAGCGAGTAGGCGTGAATCAGCTCGATGGCCGCCGCGGGAGCATCCAGGGCGTCGTCACTTGCCCCAAGGGCTTGACCCGCTAAATAGACCAGCAGCGGGCGTAAACGTTTGCCGCCGACCAAAAGCCCGTGGCGCATGGCCGCCTCTAAACGCTCATCTACCGCTGGGCGTGCATCGAACAGCGCGGCTAGCGTGGCATCTACTCGGGTGCTGCTGGCATGGCGCAGCGTGGCTAGTCGGGAGGCGTGGGCGGTCACCATGGCGGCGTCTCCTCGCTGTCGTTGCCAGCATCCGGGGCACCTGCGAACGGGGCAACTGCCAGTTTGCCGTCGGTATCTTCGCTCAGGGCCCGTACTTTTAGCTCAGCGCTATCGAGGCGCTGCTGGGCATCGCGGGTCAGTCGAACGCCCTGCTCAAAAGCGGTCAGCGCATCTTCCAATGAGAGTTCGCCGGACTCCAGGCGTTCCACAATGGTCTCTAGCTGGGCAACCGTTGCGGCAAAATCTTGTGGGGGTGTGGTGTCGCTCATTGGGCAATGCCTACCGTTTTCCGGGCGCCCTGGTATCAGCAAGGGCGACGAGTGTGGCTGCGGATGCTGTTAAATAAACGCACAGTATACACCGAGGCGAGGGGGTGGCGTCTGCCCTCCCTATGGGTTGATTGTTCGACTTGTACTCTGTTCATCTTGAAAGCGCACACTTTTCATCACGCCAAGACACCGGGAGCGCAAGCGGCTGTGCTACTATACGGGCCTCCCGTGAACCGATACACGGCGCATGCCGCCGACCATAGAGGTTGATTCAGCCATGGCCAAAACGTCCCTGGAAAAGAGCAAGATCAAGATCCTGCTACTCGAGGGCGTCCACCAAAGCGCGGTGGACAATTTTCACAACGCAGGTTACGAGAACATCGAGCATCTGCCGACTTCGCTGGATGAAGAGTCGCTGATCGAGAAGATTCGTGATGTTCACTTTATCGGCATCCGCTCCCGCACTCAGCTAACCGAGCGCGTGTTTGAGGCGGCCGAGAAGTTAGTAAGCGTTGGCTGTTTCTGTATCGGTACCAACCAAGTTGACCTGGATGCGGCGCTCAAGCGCGGTATCGCGGTATTTAATGCGCCTTACTCCAACACCCGCTCAGTGGCGGAGCTGGTACTGGCAGAAGCCATTATGCTGCTGCGCGGTATTCCCGAGAAGAATGCTCGCGCGCACCAGGGCGGCTGGCTGAAGTCGGCGAAAAACTCCCACGAAGCGCGCGGTAAAACCCTCGGTATCGTGGGTTACGGCAGTATCGGCGCACAGCTCTCTGTATTGGCAGAGTCGCTCGGCTTCAACGTGATTTACTACGATGTGATCACTAAGCTGGGTATGGGTAATGCCAGCCAGGTCGCCAGCCTGGAGGAGTTGCTGGATCGTTCGGACGTGGTCAGCCTGCACGTGCCGGACCTGCCCTCTACCCGCTGGATGATTGGCGCGAAAGAGATCGCCGCCATGAAGGATGGCGCTATCCTGATCAATGCCGCCCGTGGCAGCGTGGTGGAAATCGAGCCGCTGGCGGATGCCATTAAAGCAGGAAAACTCAATGGGGCGGCCATCGACGTCTTCCCGGTTGAGCCGAAAGGCAACGATGAAGAGTTCCAAAGCCCGCTGCGCGGCCTGGATAACGTGATTCTGACGCCGCATATCGGTGGTTCTACCCTGGAAGCCCAGGAGAACATTGGTATCGAGGTCTCCGAAAAACTGATCACGTACTCGGACAACGGTACCACGGTCACCTCGGTCAACTTCCCCGAAGTGGCACTGCCCGCGCACCCGGACAAGCACCGTTTGCTGCACATTCACGACAACGTGCCCGGCGTGCTTTCTCAGATCAACCGCGTGCTGTCAGAAAACGGCATCAACATTTCTGGCCAGTATCTGCAGACCAACGATAAGGTCGGTTACGTGGTGATTGATGTCGACAAAGCCTACGGCCCACAGGCGCTGGAGGCATTGAGGCAGGTAGAGCATACGCTGAAGATTCGCGTGCTCTACTCGGCGCAAAATAGCTAAGCAAGCAAAATAGCTAAGTAAATAGTGAGTTAGCGCTTGTTACCAAAACGGCCCCGCAGGGGCCGTTTTGCGTTTCATCAATGACCTAACAAGACGTTATCAGGCTAGATCGAACAGCAGCACTTCGCTGGCGTCGCTGCTGGTGAGCTCGACGTGCTCATCCGGCGTAAACGCAGCGGCATCGCCGGTGGTGAGCCGTTCGCCGTTCACCTCGATGGACCCCTTCACCACATGCAGCCATGCGTAGCGTGAGGGCGGTGTCGTGAGGTGGTCCCCGGCGCTTAGCAGGCTGGCATACAGGTTGACGTCCTGATTGACGCCTACCGAGCCGTCGCGGCCATCCTGAGAAGCGACCAGGCTCCACTGGCCCTGGCGCTCGGCCGTGGGGAACGCCTTCTGTTCGTAGCTGGGCGAGATGCCCCGCTGGGCCGGTTCGATCCAGATCTGCAGAAAGTGCAGCCCGTTTTCTTGAGAGTGGTTGAACTCGCTGTGCAGTACGCCCGTGCCTGCGGACATGCGCTGTACGTCGCCAGGGCGCATCACTTCGCCATTGCCCATGTTGTCCTTGTGCTCCATCTCGCCATCAAGCACGTAGGAGATAATTTCCATATCCCGGTGGGGGTGGGCGCCAAAGCCGTGGCCGGGGGCCACACGGTCTTCGTTGATCACCCGCAGCGCGCGGAAGCCCATGTGGTTGGGGTCCATGTAATTGGCGAACGAAAACGTGTGGTAAGAGCGCAGCCAGCCGTGGTCTGCGTAGCCCCGCTCGTTGGAACGACGAATCTTCATGAAAAGCACCTCATCACTGAGTTAAATTGCCGCCTACTATACGACCGAGTGCGTGTGACGTGGGGTGAAGCTTTCTCAATGATGTTGTCGAAATAATCGACGATTGGCGGTGTCGTTGATCTGAGTCAAACACGCCGAGATGCACCCACGGCGGGCTTTTTGTTATCATGCGCGCCTTTATTGACCCGGTCCGCCCTTTGCGAGGGCGACTACCAGGAGCACTCCATGACGACCCCGACCCCAACACCGCCCGTTGTGGTGGCAGCGCTGTATAAATTTGTCACCCTGAACGACTTTGAAGCACTGCGCGAGCCGCTGCGCCAAACCATGGTCGATAACGGCGTGAAAGGCACGCTGTTGCTGGCCAAAGAGGGCATCAACGGCACCGTGGCCGGTAGCCGCGAAGGCATCGATGCGTTGCTAGCATGGCTCACCGCCGACCCACGTTTAAGTGATATCGACCATAAAGAGTCGTTCTGCGACGAGCCGCCGTTCTACCGCACCAAGGTCAAACTGAAAAAGGAGATCGTCACGCTGGGCGTGCCGGGCATCGACCCCAACGACACCGTGGGCACTTACGTTGAGCCGGAAAACTGGAACGACGTGATCTCCGACCCGGAAGTGCTGGTGATCGATACCCGTAACGACTACGAAGTCGCGATTGGCAGCTTCGAAGGCGCGGTCGACCCCAAGACCACCACGTTTCGCGAGTTTCCCGAGTACGTGCGCCAGCACTACAACCCGGAGCAGCATAAAAAGGTCGCCATGTTCTGCACAGGCGGTATCCGCTGCGAGAAAGCCTCCAGCTTTATGCTGAAAGAGGGCTTCGAAGAGGTCTACCACCTGAAAGGCGGCGTGCTCAATTACCTGGAAAAGGTGCCGGAAGAGCAGTCGCTGTGGCGCGGCGAGTGCTTCGTGTTCGATAACCGGGTCACTGTGCGCCATGATCTCACCGAGGGCGAGTACGAGCAGTGCCACGCCTGCCGCATGCCGATCTCTCAGGAAGACATGCAGTCGTCGGCCTACGAGCCCGGCATCAGCTGCCCGCACTGTATCGACTCACTGCCTGAGAAAACCCGCGCCGCCGCCCGCGAGCGTCAGCGCCAGATTGAGCTGGCCAAAGCCCGTGGTGAGCCTCATCCGCTGGGCTATAACCATCGCCAAGGCACTCGCGAGAAAGCGTAATCATCAGTGGCCGACGATGTGGCAGAAGGCATCGATGCGTTTATCGAAAAGCACGCGCATCGCTAGTACACGCTGCTAGCCATTGGTGGAATTTGTTTCCGTAAACGCGACAGCGCCCGCGCGGCGCGTTATCCTGCTGGCTTTTTACGTCATTCAGCGCCTTCAGGAGAGTATCAGGTGAGTGAAGCCAAGCGCAGATCAGTCGGACGTCCGGCGGGAGCCACCAAAGCCAGCGGTGGGCATAGCCAATCGTTAGTACGCGGCCTCACGCTACTCGAGTATTTGTCCGCCAGCCCCTTGGGCCTTGCGCTCTCGGAACTGGCGGAGATGGCTGACCTTGCCCCCTCGACCACCCACCGCCTGCTGCAGGCGCTGCAAAGCCAGGGCTTTGTTACCCAAGAGAGCGAACAGGGCCTGTGGCGCATCGACGTCAAAACCTTCCGCATTGGTAACAGTTTCCTTGAAGCTCGCGACGTGGTGGCCAAAAGCCGCCCGTTTTTGCGCCGCTTAACCGCAGAAACCGGCGAAACGGCGAACCTGGGTATTCGCGATGGCGCTACGGCGGTCTTCCTGGCTCAAAACGAATCCCCGCAGATGATGCGCATGATCACGCGGCTGGGGTCCCGTGCGCCGCTGCACGCCTCCGGCGTGGGCAAGGCGCTGCTGGCGTGGATGAGCGAGGAGGAGCGCAGCGCGCTGTTAGAAGGCGGCTACGAGCTGGCCCGTGTGACTGAAAACACCCTCTATCAAACGGATTCACTGCAGGCGGAAATGGCCGCCATTCGCGCCCAAGGCTTTGCCTGCGACCGGGAAGAGCATGCGATTGGCCTGCACTGCGTGGCGGCCTGCATTTTCGACGAGCACCGCACCCCGTTAGCCGCTATTTCTGTGTCTGGCCCCATGGCGCGCATTCCCGAAGAGCGCCTGCTGGTACTGGGGGCGCTGGTGCGTCAAATAGCCGACGAAATTACCCAGCAGCTCGGCGGCCAGCTGCCCCGTTAAACGTTAGAGGGCGCGTATCGTGTTCAGCCTGTTTTGGGTGGCGCTTGCCAGTGCCACCCTGCTGCCTGGTGGCTCGGAAGTGTGGCTGGCGCGGCTATGGTGTGTTGGTGAGCCGGCACTGGTGCTGTGGGTTGTGGCGACGGCTGGCAACACGCTGGGCAGTTTGATCAATGTGGCCCTGGGCCGCTACGCTCGTCAGTTTCAACATCGCCGCTGGTTTCCGGCGTCGCCTGAGGGTCTGGCCCGCGCCGAGCGCTGGTACCACCGCTTTGGTGAGGCGAGCCTGCTGCTGTCTTGGTTACCCGTGATTGGCGACCCGCTCACCGTGCTGGCAGGGGTGATGCGCCTTGCCTGGTGGCGGGCGCTGCTCTGGATTGTGCTGGCAAAAGGTGCCCGCTATGGGCTGCTGATTGCGCTGGCCCATCAATGGTTGGCGCCTTACTGCCAATAAACGGCAATTACCTTCACTCGGTTTCATTGGTGTACCAAAAACAGCCGCGTTAACGTCTCTTACATCGAGTCATGTTACGCTAGTCACTTTGGATCGAGCGTTATACAAAGCTTGCATTTCCATTGGATGCACTATCCTGTGTTTAACATTCTTAGGTTGAACTTTAACGAGGGCAGGATGGCAAATACTCACCCAAAAGGAGGTTATGGTGTGACGTCACTACGTTTACTCCCCTGGCTCAGCGTCTGGATGCTGGCGCTGTTCGCCATGCTGGCCGGGCCAGCCATGGCGCAAACCACGTTAAGCGCCGAGAGCGATGCGTCCGTCGCTGAAGAGCAGCCCTCTTATGCGGCGCTGGCCGACCTGCTGGAAGACGAGCAGGCCCGCCAGGAGCTCATTGAACTGCTGCGTAATCAAGCGTCTGAGTTGCCTGCTGGCGTTGCGGCCGAGCTGTCGCCGGAAGCCGCTGCCGCGGGGGGCAACGTAGCGCCCGAGGACGTCTCACTACCCCGCCAGTTGGCAGAGTTAACCAGCCGTGTAGTAGGTGATGTGGGCGGTCAGATCGAGCAGGCTGTGGCGATCGTCGGCAATATATTTACCGGCCAAGGCGCGGGCAGCAGCTTCGATATGGCGGCCTTCATGAACGCAGCCATCAATCTGGGCATCGTGATCGTGGCGACCTTCGCCATTTTTATGGTGTTCCGCCGGTTGGCAAAATCATTGTTCACCAAAATCAGCGGCTGGTCACAGCAGGGCACGGGACTGACGCCGGTGCTACGTTTAGTGCTGTGTGTCGCGATCGCCGCGGTCGTCGATATTCTTTTGATCGCCCTGGCGTACGTTGGCGGTAACTTGGTGGCCACCTTTGCCGTGGGGGAGACCGGTGAACTCTCTACCCGCGCGTCGCTCTTTTTAAATGCCTTCTTGATCATCGAGCTGCTCAAAGCCGGTGTGCGAATGCTGTTCTCCTCGCGTTACGAGGGTCTTCGCTTATTACCGATTTCAGCTCAAGAAGCCTCGTATTGGAACCGCTGGCTGGCGCGCCTGATTGGCATGGTGGGATACGGCCTGATGGTCGTCGTACCGCTGGTCAACTTCTATGTGGCCGCCACCCTGGGACAAGCGGTCGGCACGCTGATTATGCTGCTGGCGTTTATTTATGCGGTGGGCGTGGTGCTCAAAAACCGCGTGCGGCTGCGCGATAATCTAAATCAAATGAGCGCGCGCTCGACGCTGACGGCGAGCCGTGTATCGCTGCAGCTGTTTGCCCGCACGTGGCACCTATTCGCGCTGATCTATTTCTTAATGGTGTTTGTGCTGACGCTTACCCGTCCGGGTGATGCGCTGCCCTTTGTCCTCTTTGCGACGTTGAAGACGCTCGGCGCCGTGGTCGTGGGCCTGCTGCTGTCTGCGTTCCTGACACAGACCATTGGTCGTCGTATTCAACTCTCCGATGACCTGCGCCGCAAACTGCCGCTTTTGGAAGTGCGCTTGAATAGCTACGTGCCCAACGCGCTGCGCGTGCTGCGCACGGTGATCGTCGTTGCGGTGATCATGGTGGTGCTGGATGCCTGGGGAGCCTTTAACCTCGCCGCTTGGTATGCTTCCGAGCGCGGTGCCAATCTGGTGGGTAACCTGATCAGCGTAGCAGTGATCCTGATTGTGTCGCTGGGCATATGGCTGGGCTTGGCAAGCCTGATTGAGCACAAGCTCAACCCGGAAACCGGTCACGGCGAACCCTCTGCCCGTGCCAAAACGCTGCTGAGCCTGTTCCGTAATGCGCTGGCCATTGCCATGGTGACCATCACCGGCATGATCGTGCTCTCGGAAATCGGCATCAATATTGGGCCGCTAATTGCTGGTGCCGGTGTGCTGGGTCTGGCGATTGGTTTTGGTGCCCAGAAGCTGGTGCAGGATGTGATCACCGGGGTGTTCATTCAGGTAGAGAACGCCATGAACACCGGCGACGTGGTGACCGTGGGCGGCGTGACCGGCACGGCCGAGCGTTTGAGTATCCGCTCGGTGGGCATTCGTGACCTGTCCGGTACCTACCATATCGTGCCGTTCTCCAGTGTGGATACCGTCTCCAACTACATGCGTGAGTACGGCAACCATGTGGGCGAGTACGGTATTGGTTACAACGAAAGTATCGACGAGGCGATCGAGCAGCTACAGCTGGCCTTCGAAGATCTTAAAGCCAGCGAAGAGCATGGTCATAAACTATTGGCAGATATGACCGTGGCGGGTGTCACCGCGCTGGCCGACAGCTCGGTTAATATCCGTGTCGTGATCAAGACCACGCCAGGCGATCAGTGGGCTGTAGGCCGTGCCTACAACCGCCTAGTGAAACTGCGCTTTGATGCGGCGGGTATCGAGATTCCGTTCCCGCATACCACGCTCTACTTTGGCGAAACCAAAGGCGGCAAGACTCCGCCCGCCAACGTGCGCATTCTGGATGCGAAAGCGGAAAGAAAGCGCACCGAGACGGCACCGCTTGCAGAGCGTAGCGAAGCCTCGCTTGAGCATGAACCGGATCACCATAAGCCGGACCATGATGATGTGGATGAAACCTAAGCGTACGCTTAGGTAAGCCAATGAGGCCGCCTTCGGGCGGCCTCATTGCGTTGGGTCAGTCGCGCCGCTCGCCAGGGTAGTTTTCGGAGTGGCGACCCTCTAGGTTGATCGATTCGCCGCCGTCTACAAATAGCACTTGCC
>Ga0208063_1000586_pt1 | contig 11316 bp, 10 predicted proteins | sample DeeseametaMP0203_FD_184219 | JGI IMG/M metagenome (GOLD analysis project Ga0208063, IMG submission 184219) | Marine microbial communities from the Deep Atlantic Ocean - MP0203 (SPAdes) | ecosystem: Environmental > Aquatic > Marine > Oceanic | place: South of Cape Verde, Atlantic Ocean... | reverse complement strand
GCCCACGTTGGAACCGGGTAGGTTGCTTGAGCCATAGAGCGATTTATGGCCTAGACGAATGATTATCACTTTCTTCGGAAAGGACAGAACCCGGCTTACCGGCTGACTCACTCATTCAATAAAAAAGCCCGCAGTTAACGCTGCGGGCTTTTTTGTGTTTGGAATAAGCTGTCAGGTTGCGGGCGGCGAGCTTCGGGTTGCGGGCTTAAAACCTAAACTCGACGCGAGACTAACTATCGCCTTCAGGCATAAAAAACCTTGTAATGTTAACCGCAAGGCTTTTAAATTTCTCGAACCTCGAACCTCGAACCTCGAACCTCGAACCTCGAACCTCGAACCTCGAACCTCGAACCTCGAACCTATCTATATAATATTTTTACCCTGCTCAGGATCGCGTGATTCATCGGCTTGCTCGCGAATATCATCCGTATCACTACTTACATCATCAATACTGTGTTCATGCTCTGTGGTTTTATGTTTTTGAATATGTGATTGCTCGTTAATTTCTTCTGTTGTCTCTGTTTTAGCTTCGCTTGCTATGGGATAAATATCTTCACCTTGGCTATTGAGCAATATACGCTCTCTGGCATTGTCAGGCATGCTTATATTATGTTGCGTAAAACTATTGATTAACTCTCGCATAAGCTGTGAGGCTACTTTTACCGTGCTGTATTGTTCGCCGTTGACCCAAAAGTAAACGGTAAAGTTAATAGTGGCGGAGCCTAAGTTATCAATCAATACTTGGGGAGGTGGATCGCTAAGCACAGAGGTTTGCTGCGATATTATACTAATTGCCAAACTTTGTGCGTCGCGAATGTCATTATCGTAGCCAATACCGATTGAAAAATGACCGCGCATTTTTGGATTAGCGGTTAAGTTTTTAATGGTATTTTTATACACAGTCGCATTGGGTATTTGAATATGATTGCCATCGTAGTCAACTAAAGTGGTTGCCCGTGCAGTTACTTTTTTAACAATACCAATTCTGCCATCAACTTCTATTACATCATCTATTTTAAATGGACGCTGTACACTTAAAAGTAAACTGGCAATAAAGTTCTCAGCAATATCCCGAAAGGCAAAGCCTAAAATAAGCCCAATTAATCCGGTGCCACTCATAATTGCGACCGCGAATTCGGTGAGTCCTGCCAAGCGTAAAAATAGATAAAACCCGAGTAAAATAATTAAGGTGCTAATACCTCGCCTAGCAACTAGGTGTACTAATTTACTCTTGGTCATGTAAGTAACGGGCTTTATTAACAAGCGTGATAATGGTGTGGCAATTAAATAACTAATCACCAAAATAACAATCCCTAATAATAAAGTGGGCAGTAATTGCATGAATGTGTGTAGTAATTGCACGCTTTGATCTTTTAAAAAGCTCCAGGAAATAGAGTTTGGCTTAACGGTGTCGATTGCTGGAATTGATGTGTTATTAGCGAGTGTTGCAATTAAAGCACTGAGCATAGAGGTCATCCGTGTTAGGTCGAAGTAATTAGGGTCTGTGTTAAACAATAGCAGCAAGTTTAATACCAAGCAGTATTTGTTTGGCAAACATTTTGCACTTAATTAGAAAAAGGGAGTTAACTATGAGTGACTTTAAGCGTGGCCAAAGAGCCAAGCAGCCTAACCATATCCCTCTGCGTGGCTGGTGGGATATTACAAGGCGAATAGTAAAACAAATGAGCCGTGATAATTTATCTTTAGTGGCGGCTGGCGTGGCATTTTATGCGTTACTGGCTATTTTTCCCGCCATTGCGGCATTGGTGTCTGTGTATGCTTATTTTGCATCACCGAATGATATTAGTGTGTATTTAAGTCAGTTTATGGCGTTATTACCACAAAGCACTCAAGAAATTATTTTATCTCAAGTTTCAAGTCTTGCGCAAAAGTCACAAACTAGTTTAAGCCTTAGTGCGCTGGGTACTTTACTGTTAACTATCTGGAGTAGCTCTAAGGGCAGCCAAGCGTTGATCACAGCATGTAATATTAGTTATCACGAATACGAAAAACGCTCATTTTTAAAGGCGCAACTTGTGCGTTTGTTATTTTCAGTGGGTGCAATTGTGGTGGCTGTAATAGCACTGGTAATTATAGGTATATTACCGCTAGCGCTTAATTTACTCGGAATTAAAGAGAGTATTGATTTTTTAATCATGCTTATATCATGGCCGTTGCTGGCATTGACCTTTAACTTTGCATTATTAATTTTATACCGTTATGCGCCTCACAGAAAAGCAGCTAAATGGCGCTGGGTTACCGTGGGCTCATTCACCGCCACCGTATTATGGATTGTGGCATCTTTTGGCTTTTCATTTTATGTATCTCATTTTGCTAGTTACAACGAAACATATGGCTCTTTAGGTGGAGTGGTTATTATGCTTATGTGGCTATTTATTAGCGCTTATATCATTATTTTGGGAGCCACAATCAATGCTGCGTTAGAGCAGCAAACCGCTCAAGACAGCACCATTGGACCAGATAAAAAAAGAGGGCAGCGAGGTGCGTATGTAGCAGACCACCTCGACACAAAATAACCAGTATTAGGGCTAAATGACTTTTATTTTAAACTAATTACTTGATTTGTTGTTATCAGCTGCATAAACGAGGCTTTGTGCAGCGGCTTTGAAAACAAATAGCCTTGGCCATAATCACAACCGGCCTCAAGTAATAAATCCATTTGTAATTTTGTTTCTATGCCTTCGGCAATTACTTTTAAACCAAGCTGGTGAGCCATCATAATAATTGCTTCACATAAGGCCAGCTCTTGGCTGTTTTTTTGAATATTATCAACAAAGCGTTTATCGATTTTTAGGTAGTCGGTATCCATTTCTTGTAAGTAAGCAAGCGATGAGTAACCGGTGCCAAAGTCATCAAGGGCCAATTGCATCCCTGACTTAACCAAGGCTTTTAGGCGGCTTTGGGTCAGTTCTTCAGGATTAACCATCAAGCCTTCGGTAATTTCTGCCACAATACTCGATGCAGGTAAATTTGCTGTCTCAAGCATGCCATACCAATCGTCTATACCACTGTCTGTGGTTGCGAGCTGCACCGGCGATACGTTAATGCTTATTTGAAATTCATCTTGAATGTGTTTTTTAATATCATTAAGTGTTTGCAGTGCTTCAGTAAATACAAATTGACCGAGCGCATTTATTTGTCTAGTTTCTTCAGCTAAGGGAATAAAGTCAGCGGGGCTGATCAGGCCTTTTTCTGGGTGTTGCCATCGAATAAGCCCCTCAGCTTTATGAACGTGTAAATCATCAAGCGATACGATAGGCTGGTAATACAATTCAAACTGTTCTAGTTCTATAGCTGAGCGAAGATCTTTGAGTAGTTGCATTCTTGCGTTTGCATCTTCACGCATATCATGTGAGAAGAACTCAAAGCCATTGCGGCCGCTATTTTTTGCTTTATACATAGCTTGGTCAGCGGCTTTAAGTAATTGCTCTGGATTTTGGCCATCATCTGGCGCGCAGGCAATACCAATACTGGCACTGATATACACTTTTTCATCTTCAATAAAAATAGTGGAGGCAAGGCTAAGTAGCAGTGATTTTGCTATTTTTTTGATGTTATCGCTGCCATGTAAATCACTAAATACAACAACAAACTCGTCTCCGCCAATTCGTGCTACAAAGTCAGCCTCTTTGGCCGTTTGCACAATTCGCTCCGACACTAACTTAAGTAATCTATCGCCGTAATGGTGGCCCAATGTGTCGTTAATATCTTTAAAATGATCAATATCTAATAGCATAATGACCAGTTTTTGATCTGCATTGGTAAGGTTTGCGAATCGTTGGTTTAAGCGCTCTTTTAGTTCTAATCGATTAGGCAAATCGGTTAAATGATCAAAGTGCGCTTGTCGCCAAATTAATTCATCTGCTTGTTTTTTCTCGGTTAGGTCGGTAAAAATAGCAATACGACTAGTCGGGGCTTTATTTTTATCGTAAATAGTATCGATGGTTAACCATTCAACATACAGCTCGCCATTTTTACGACGATTGGTTATTTCACCTTGCCAACGCCCTGTTTTATTGAGCGATTGCCACATGTAATTATAAAACTGCTTATCGTGTTTACCCGATGATAAAATACTCACCGTTTTATTGAGTACTTCTTTTCGAGAATACAAAGTTGTTTCACAAAATGCAGGGTTCACATCATAAATAACGCCATTTTCATCTGTGATTGCCATACCTTCACTGCTGTTGTTGTAAACTAATGACGCTAAATGCAACGATTCTTGATTTTGCTTTCGTTGTGTGATGTTACTAATAACGATAATAAACTCATCGGCTTTTTTCATTGGGCTAATTTTAGCTTCATAAAACTGATTGTCTTGTTCTTGTTCAAGCTCAACAGTGACAGGGGCGTTCAGGGGTATTAAGTACCCTTGCACTTGTTTTAAATTAGCATCAGAGAATAAACACGATAATTTTTTAGGGGGTGTTGAATGGCTATAATTTAACGATTTAATACGTCCACCGGTATCAAGAATATTGCCATTGACATCTACGCGTAAAAAAGCATCGGGTAATGCATTAAGCAGGCTATTGAGCTCGTCATGCTTATGTTTAAGGGATGCTTCAGCCGTTAAGCGAGTTTCGGCCATGTATTTAAAACGATGGTAAAGTCTATTTAGCTCAGGACTATTGGGCTGCTCATCGTCATGAGGCATATTACCGGCCGCTAAGCGGTTAACCGCCTGCGTTAGACTTTTAACCGGATTTAAAATGCTTTTATTGACCAGTCGTCTAGCTAATACAGCTAAAAGAAGAATGGTCATTAAAAATCCTAAAACCATTTTTACAAAGTTAATATCTATCCGCTCAAGTGTTTTATCTATTGGTTGAGTAATATAAATAGAGAGCTTATTGTCATTGCCATCTCGATAGAGAGTCGTTTGATGAAAAACTCTACGGATACCATCTTTTCCTTTAAAAATGACACCTGCTTGTAAATTATGTTCTAAATCAAACTCTTCCAATTTATAACCTAATCTATCGGCTGAAAAAGGGGAGTTGGCTAAAATAAGATTATTAGAGTCAGTGATGGCGACTCGAACTTCTGTCGGTAAATTCAAGCTATTAAGTGCCGAGCTCCACCAGTCTAAAGCAATTACAGTTACTATCACGCCTTCAATATCATTGTTTTCATTAAGAATAGGGGAAGCAAAGTTAATGCTCTGGGCTTCAAGGCTGCGATCGTGCTGGAAATGGCCAATACTAAACTCTTTACTGGCGAGTGCGTTTTTAAAGTAGGGACGATCACTAACGTTGATATTAGGGGCATCATTATTTGAGGAACAAATTAAATCGCCGTCTTTGTTTACTAAACCAATATTCGCGATATTGCCATTGAGTGCCTTAACATCTAAAAAATACGAAGGGCAGCGAGAAGATAAAGACTTAATGTCTTTCTGCTTTTTTGCTAAAAACTCAGTAATATGCTCTACATCATTAATCATGCTTTGCTGCTTGATAATTAGGTACTCAGTGATAGAGCGCACTTTTTTCTCGTGCTCTTTAATAGCCGCGTCACGACTAAACCACAAGGTTACTAAAATGACAGCAGCTACAGGCATGCAAATTAGCATAAGTAGTCGATAAAGCTGATGTTTTAATGATGCAGTAAAAATAATCGTATCCAAATAAATATAGGGTAAAACTCTAACCAATAATTCTACCATAAATAACCTTTAATGTACTAAGGTTATATCGCAAATATTAAATTTACTTTTATTGTATATAACTGAAATTTATTAATTAATTTTCGGGTAAAGTCATAATAATAAATTAATATTTTATACTTTTACTTAACCTATTTTAGGCAAAAAAAATGAAAATAACCAAAGTACTAACTGCTTATGCTACCCAAGATGGGGATGGTGTTAATATTCGTCGTATTCCAGGATTTGATGGTAAATATTTAGATCCATTTTTAATGATAGATGAGCTTAAATCTGACGATGAAATTGATTATATTGGTGGCTTTCCTCCTCATCCTCATAGGGGGATCGAAACCTTTACCTATATTTTAAAAGGCGGGTTTGAACATCAAGACCAAATGGGTAACAAAAAGGCGATTCGTGCGGGTGACGTACAATGGATGAGTACCGGTAGCGGTGTTATGCACAGTGAAATGCCCCTTGCCGATGCTGAACAAGGCTTACATGGCTTTCAAATTTGGCTCAATATGCCAAGTGCTCAAAAAATGCGTGAGCCGCAATACCAGGATACCACAGAGCAACCAGTACCGAGTTTTACTAATCAACAAGGTATTAGTCTTAAAGCGCTAGCAGGGACATGGCAATTTGAATCACACCAATTGGCTGCAAGCTTACAAAATTTAGCTGCTAATGGCGCTATAGCCGATGTAGTTTTGCCTGCGGGTGAAGGGCTTAATTTACCGGCTTTAAAACAGCAAAAAGTGATGATTTACATACACACTGGGTCATTAGAATCAGCGCAAGGTGAAACCTTTGATGCAGGAAAATTACTTATTGTTGAGCCATCGAGTGATATTTGCATACGTGCCGAAAAAGCAGCAGGTGTTCTGATTTTAGCAGGTGATCCGCTTAATCAGCCAATTGCACATATGGGACCGTTTGTAATGACCACTGAAGCTGAAATTCGCCAAGCGGTTAGCGATTATCAAAATGGTTTTTTTGGCTCATTGTCGTGATAAATCGATGCGCGAATGACTTTTAAGCAAGTAGCTTTAATAACCAAGTGTATTTTTTTATCGTGTTTGCATCACCTTTAGCAGACTCAACTACAGCGCCAGCTGCAAACGCACTGGCGAGCCCCACTTTTGTTGCTGCAAAGCGTTTGGCTCTGTATTTTATAGCTGCAAGATGCTGACGTTTTAGTTCTGATCGCATAACAACTTCTTTATCTAGCTGTTGCACGCGAGCGTTAGGTGAGTTGATCAAATAATTGATTAACATAATAGTGTGTGCCTTATAATTTAAGCAGCTGCCTTAGGCTATTTAGCGTTTTAGTAAAGCCAATTTTTTTGCTTAGAGAAACGGCGTTTCGCCACAGCCAAACTAAGCATAAAATTTGTAGGCTGATCACCATTGCAATGCTCAGCCAGATAGAGCTAAACAGATCAAAGGTGGCAAAGCCTACAATACCTAAAAACCCCACCCACAGTAACACCAAGCCACTGGCAAAACATCCTAGTAGAATGGTGATCAGTGCTAAGGATCTTAGCGATAGCTTCCACTCTGCTATTGCCAGCTGATGTGTCAACTTTCCTTGTTGATGATAATCATCCTTGAGCTGCGCTGCATAGTCAGCAAGCTTAGCAACGTGATCTTGCCAGTCATCGGCGTGTTTTGCCGATGACGGCGAATCTGTCCCTTGTGATTCACTTGGTGTTGAGTGTTGGTTTTGCATTAGTATTACTTACGACGAAACAGTGCTGTAACTAACATACCAGCAGCAAACGCCAGACCCGCCGTTGCTAATGGGTTTTCTGATGCGAGTTGACGCGTTTTAGACGAACACTCTGCTAGTTTCTCACGAGCGGCTAACTGCTTTTCATTAAGCGTTTCAGCTGAGCTGCTTGCGCCTTTACGAACGCCACTTTCTGCCGCCGCCGCTTTGCTTGATAATGCATCAACTGCGTCATGCGCTGCTGATGTCGCTTTATCTGTTAGCGGTGCTTCAATCTCTTGTTTTGCATCAATAGGAGTTTTGCTCTTCGTTGCCGTAGCCATAATCAATCCTTAATAGTTTTTTAAAAGTAATTATTTAGATGCAATGATTAAACCAGTCTTTAACCTGTTGTTTTATATTAATTGTATTTTATTTACGAATTTTGAGTGGGTTTATAACTGTAACTATTGCGACAATAGTTTGTAATTTTTACAAACTAGGACGTGTTGAGCATTCGAGATTGATTTTTTTCTTTGTCCACTCGGTTACAAACCTCGCGACACGATTAAACCGCATCTAGTTTGAACAGACTCTAATTCACAAAGGTCAGCAGGGCTCAAATAAATTGTAATTATTCACTGTTTATTCATTAAGCAAATAATGCCAACAAGCTAATAAAAAGAACGATAAAAAATTTTTTACTGGCTGATCAGATTTTTTATTAAACAATTCAACCGCTTTAATCGGAGCCTTATTTTTTCAGGCTTCGCGGGGTGCTAAAGCTGGGTGACTTACTTGACAAAAAGGCTTGTCAAGCCCTAAACTGGAGCACTGTGGTAAAAAGTGGTGTTTAGTGGATCAAACTGGATCGGGTTAATCAAAAAGTTGATTAAAATAAATTTACAATAGGCTTTTTATGTTTCGTGGCGCAAGTTCACTGAGTTTGGATGATAAAGGACGTTTTGCGGTACCGACTAAGTACCGAGATACGCTATTGTCTGAAGATCAGGGAACGGTAATTTGCACCGTTGCACTCAATGAGCCTTGCCTTTGGTTATACCCTCTTGCTGAATGGTTAGAAATAGAAAGCCGTTTAGCAAAAATATCTAATATGAATCCTAGAGCACGACGGATGCAACGTATGTTGTTAGGTAATGCGACAGAGTATCAGCTTGATAAAAACGGTCGAATTTTGTTGGCGCCTTCATTGCGCTCACATGCAGAACTTGGCAAAAAAATTATGCTGGTGGGTTTAATGAATAAATTTGAAATTTGGGATGAAGCACGTTGGCACGAGCAAATGCGCCAAGACACTGAGCTTGAAAGGCTCGGTGATTTTGAACCGAATGACGATTTAGATAACTTCACCCTCTAGCAGCAAAATAAAAGGCAAATAACAGCTAATGACAGCGCAATTTGAACACGTATCCGTATTAATGGACGAAACCATAGATGCACTTGCAATTAAGCCCGACGGCATATACATGGATGGTACCTTTGGACGTGGCGGACATTCAGGGCAAATATTAGCGCGCTTAGGTGAAAGCGGTCGTTTGCAGGCCATTGACCAAGATCCACAAGCGATAAAGTCTGCTGAAAAGTTTGCTGATGATCCACGTTTTTCAATTGCTCATTCTCGTTTTTCAAAGTTATACGAGGTAGCTGAGCAAAACGATCTTATTGGTCAGGTTGATGGCATTTTACTTGATATTGGTGTGTCGTCGCCGCAGCTAGATGACGCAGCGCGTGGCTTTAGCTTTATGAAAGATGGTCCGCTCGATATGAGAATGGATCCAAGTACAGGTCGCAGCGCAGCGCAGTGGTTAGCTGAGGCTGAATTAGATGACATTACTCATGTGATCAAAAAGCTAGGTGAAGAAAAATTTGGTAAGCGCATTGCGCACAAAATTTTAGAAGTGCGTGAACACACGCCAATCACTACCACTAAGCAGCTCGCTGATTTAGTCGATGAAGCCGTACCGGTGAAAGATAAGTTTAAACACCCTGCAACGCGGACTTTTCAGGCTATTCGTATTTATATCAATAGCGAATTAGAGGAAATTCAAACGGCATTACAAGCGGCGATTAAAGTTCTTAAGCCGGGTGGTCGCTTAGTGGTTATTTCGTTTCATTCTTTAGAAGATCGCATTGTTAAACAATTTATTAAAAAACAGAGTAAGGGAGAAGCGATACCCAGAGGTCTGCCTTTAACCGACGCACAAATAAATAAAAATCTGACGTTAAAAGCAGTGGGTAAAGCTATTAAACCAAGTGCTGATGAAGTGGCGCGTAATCCACGCTCTCGCAGCTCAGTGCTAAGGATCGCACAGAGGTTGGGATGAGTAAAAAAGCGAGCTATCGCCAACCCAATTTATTTCTTGAAATAATTAAAGGCCTAGGTGCGAACAAGATCACCTTGGCCTTGTTGGTTGTGATATTCGCATCAAGCTTGAGTGTGGTGCAAGTAACTCATCTCTCTCGAGCGCAATTAATTGAGCAAGATTCGTTGCTCCAAGAGCGTGACGAATTGGATTTAGAATGGCGTTATTTTTTAGTGGAAGAAGAGTTTTATTCACAACATGCGCGCATTGAAGAAGTGGCAACGTCACAACTCGAAATGAAGCGGCCAACCAGCCAAGATGAGCAGGTAATTATATTACAATGAGAATGCGAGGCAAAAAACCAGTCAATAACCTAATCGCATGGCGCTTTATTTTAGTATGCGCGGTGATTTTTTTAGTGTTTGTGACCTTGGTATCGCGTGCTGCGTACTTGCAAGTAATTGAACCTGATAAAGCGCGCTCTGAAAGCGATAAACGTACGGTACGGATTGAAAAACTGCATGTACAACGCGGGATGATTTTCGATCGTAACGGTAAAGAGCTTGCCGTTAGTGTTCCTGTGGTAAGCGTGTATGCAGATCCTAAAGCCCTGCATAAATCACTGGTTAGTAAAGTACTTAGGCAAGCACGCAAAAACGGTGAAGATCAGCAAACGCTTCGTGAAAATGTTGCTGAGTTAAATAAGCGTACCGCCCTGTATTATAAAAATGATTTACGCTGGCGTGAATTGGCTGATGTGTTGCGCATTGAGCATAGTAAAATTAACACGCGATTACTTGATGATCCTACTCGTCGCTTTGTGTATTTAAAACGCCAAGTGACTCCCGCTGTGGCTAATTACATCGGTGATTTACGCCTACCTGGTATTCATTTATTAGATGAATCAAAACGTTATTACCCTGCTGGTGAAGTAAGCGCGCATGTTATTGGGTTTACCAATATTGATGGTAAAGGCATTGAGGGCATAGAAAAGCTTTATGAAAACGCGTTAACCGGTGAAGAAGGTCGCCGCACCATTCGCAAAGATGCGCAAGGGCGTGAAGTTGAAGTGCTTGATGAACGCGAGCGAGTAGAGCCTGAAAGCATTCAGCTAAGTATTGATCAGCGAATTCAAGCCATTGCCTATAAAGCAGTTAAATCAGCGGTATTAACTTATAAAGCGACCTCAGGTTCTGCCATGGTAGTAGATGTTAAAACCGGTGAAGTCTTGGCCATGGTCAATAGCCCATCATTTAATCCTAACAACTTAAGCGGGGCGGCTCCTCATAAACGTCGTAACCGCGCTATTACCGATTTGTTTGAACCCGGCTCAACTGTTAAGCCTCTAGCCATTTTAGCTGGATTAGACTACGGCACAATCCAACCGGATGACAAAGTTGATACCTACCCAGGCTGGATGCGCTTAGGGGGCAGCTTAGTACAAGATACCCGTAATCATGGCGAAATGACGCTGCGCGAAATTTTAAAATACTCCAGTAATATGGGAGTAACCAAAATAAGCCAAACAGTACCCAAAGAGTACTTTGTGGGCCTGTATCAAAAAGTGGGGTTTGGCAGTGATAGTGGTACTGGCATGGTAGGCGAAA
>Ga0208063_1000562_pt1 | contig 11626 bp, 5 predicted proteins | sample DeeseametaMP0203_FD_184219 | JGI IMG/M metagenome (GOLD analysis project Ga0208063, IMG submission 184219) | Marine microbial communities from the Deep Atlantic Ocean - MP0203 (SPAdes) | ecosystem: Environmental > Aquatic > Marine > Oceanic | place: South of Cape Verde, Atlantic Ocean | collected... | reverse complement strand
TTGAATTGATTGCATTTTAAGCGACTTGTATGGTGATGTTCGCTTTAAGTAATGCTATACTCCCGCCGAATAATTTATCGACTTTATTAAGAGTAAAATTAATGGCAGATTTATCGAAGTACAGAAACATTGGTATTTTCGCGCACGTTGATGCGGGTAAAACCACAACTACTGAGCGTATCCTAAAGCTTACAGGTACAATCCACAAAAGCGGTGAGACACATGATGGTGAGTCTACTACCGATTTCATGGAGCAAGAAGCTGAGCGCGGTATTACTATCCAGTCTGCGGCAGTAAGCTGTTTCTGGAAAGATCACCGTTTTAACGTTATCGATACTCCTGGACACGTTGACTTCACAGTTGAAGTTTACCGTTCACTTAAAGTATTAGATGGCGGTGTGGGTGTATTCTGTGGTTCTGGTGGTGTTGAGCCACAATCAGAAACTAACTGGCGCTACGCGAACGAATCAGGTGTTGCACGTATTATTTTCGTAAATAAATTAGACCGTATGGGTGCTGATTTTTACCGTGTAACTGAGCAAGTACAAAAAGTACTTGGTGCTGTTCCATTAGTTATGACTTTACCAATTGGTATTGAAGACGAATTCGTAGGTGTTGTAGACGTTTTAAACAAACAAGCATATGTTTGGGATGAGACCGGTCTTCCTGAGAACTACTCAATTGTTGACGTTCCTGCAGACATGGTAGAAAAAACTGATGAATACCATGAGTTCCTAGTTGAAACTGCTGTAGAGCAAGACGATGACCTAATGGAAGCGTACATGGAAGGTGAAATGCCTTCAGTTGAAGATATCAAGCGTTGTATCCGTAAAGGTACTCGTGACCTTGCGTTCTTCCCTACATACTGTGGTTCTGCATTCAAAAACAAAGGTATGCAATTAATCCTTGATGCTGTTGTTGATTACTTACCAGCTCCTACAGAAGTTGATCCTCAACCTCTTATGGATGAAGAAGGTAACGAAAACGGCGAGCACGCAATTGTATCTGCAGACGAACCTTTCAAAGCGTTAGCATTCAAAATCATGGATGACCGTTTTGGTGCGTTAACATTCGTACGTATTTACTCTGGTAAGCTTAACAAGGGTGACACTATCCTTAATGCATTTACTGGTAAAACTGAGCGTGTTGGCCGTATGGTTGAGATGCAAGCTGATGATCGTAAAGAGCTTACTTCAGCGCAAGCGGGCGATATCATCGCTATCGTTGGTATGAAGAACGTGCAAACTGGTCACACTCTTTGTGATCCTAAGCACCCAGTAACACTTGAGCCAATGGTATTCCCAACTCCAGTAATCTCGATTGCTGTACAGCCTAAAGATAAAGGCGGTAATGAGAAAATGGGTATTGCTATCGGTAAAATGGTTGCAGAAGATCCGTCTTTCCAAGTTGAGACTGATGAAGATTCAGGCGAAACTATCCTTAAAGGTATGGGTGAGCTTCACTTAGATATCAAAGTAGATATCCTTAAGCGTACTTACGGCGTAGACCTTGTTGTTGGTCAACCACAGGTTGCTTACCGTGAAACTATCACTCGTGAAATCGAAGATAGCTACACGCATAAGAAACAATCTGGTGGTTCTGGTCAGTTCGGTAAAATTGATTACCGCATCAAGCCAGGCGAAGCGAATTCAGGCTTCACGTTCACTTCATCAGTTGTTGGTGGTAACGTACCGAAAGAATTCTGGCCTGCAGTTGAGAAAGGCTTCAAGTCAATGATGAACGAAGGTGTTCTAGCTGGCTTCCCAGTACTTGACGTTGAAGTAGAGCTTTTCGACGGTGGCTTCCACGCCGTGGATTCATCTGCAATCGCATTCGAAATCGCTGCTAAAGGCGCTTTCCGTCAATCGATCCCTAAAGCGGGCGCACAACTTCTTGAGCCAATCATGAAAGTTGACGTGTTCACGCCAGAAGATCACGTTGGTGACGTAATCGGTGACCTTAACCGTCGTCGTGGTATGCTAAGCGACCAAGAAGCTGGTTTAACTGGCGTTCGCATTAAAGCAGACGTTCCGCTATCAGAAATGTTTGGTTACATCGGTTCACTACGTACAATGACATCAGGTCGTGGTCAGTTCTCTATGGAGTTCTCACACTACGCAGCATGTCCACAAAACGTAGCTGACACTGTAATCGCTGCAGAAAAAGAGAAAAAAGCAGCTAAGTAATTAGCTCTGTAACTCTTTAAAAAAACCCGCACATGTTGCGGGTTTTTTATTGCCTACGATTTAATTACTCTTTGAGTTAGCGTCTCTCAAAAACAGTAATACCAACAATGACAGCCTAAATAAAAGGCTGCTTAAAGCGGTGAGCTATACATGCTTTAATTAAAGCTGAAGTGATGACCGTAGGAGCAATGGCTGCTTAGCTTCGCACAGAGTGCGTAAGAGCGCTCACCTAATACAGTAATCTATACTTGGGTTAGTGAGGCGCAGTTATGAAAGGGAAGTTGTATAGCGGCTTATTTTAGGTATAAAAAAAGGAGCAATCATGCTCCTTTTTGTATTTAGTGCGTGCCCATTGCGCTAATTAAACTTCTTAATTGCTTTAGCTCTTAGCGCTTTCATCTTTGGCAAGCGAGGCTTATTAAAGCTTTGTATTGGCATAACCACTAAATGCTCTTGTGGCAGGGCTGGCACCGTTTTAGGGTATTGCCCAGGCTCTGGTACCGAAATCTCTTTTAAATGCACTTTAAGGTTGTTTAGCATAGGGTCGTTATCAACTTCGCTAGGGCAAATAAATATTCCCATTTTACGCAGTTGCACACCTAACTTAATGCTACTGGTGTAGCGTATTATTGGCGCTCCAAGTAATAGACCGAGTAATATAGGCGATAACCACCAAAAGAACACTGGTGTAAAGTAATAGGCTGTAGCGCCCCATACTATGGCAACCAAGGTAGAAAATAGTGTGTAATTAAACGCTTCTTTCCACGGTACCATGCGGCCTTCGCGCGGTTGTGCATCCCACTTAACTTTTTTACCCAAAAATACACACACTACAAAGTAAGCATGAAACACCATCATAAGTGGTGCCACAATAATGGCAAATACAGTCTCTATTATTGAGCCTAGTATTAATTTAAACGAGCCGCCAAAGCGCTTATTTCTGTGCACTAGCGTGACAATTACACCCATTAATTTAGGCACCAATAATATAATAATGGTTAAATAAAGTAGTGAATCAATTAGGTCTGTTTTAGCTATTTGCCACGTTGGGAATAACTGATAAACCCGATTAAAGTACACATCGCTATTTAATGCACGTGTTACCGCATCTATGGTGCTTAGTGCCAGCATAGATAACCAAATAAGCGATGAAATATAAGCGGTTGCGCCTAATAAAAAGTGAAACTTACTCATTAACTTTAATTTAGACGAGCCTAATAAGCCAAGGTGCTGAATATTACCTTGAACCCAACGTCTGTCGCGTATGGCATAATCTAAAATGTTACTTGGTACTTCTTCGTAGCTACCTTCAATATCGCTAAGTAATAAAACATCCCAGCCTGCACTGTGCAATAGTGAAGCTTCTACAAAGTCATGACTTAAAATTTCGCCACCAAAGGGGGCATTGCCTTCAAGCGTAGGTAAACCACAATAGTTAATAAATGCTTCAACGCGAATAATGGCATTGTGGCCCCAATAATTAGCTTTGTCGGTTTGCCAAAAAGCAGACCCCGTTGCCAGCATTGGGCTGTAAAGCACAGAGGCAAATTGTAAAAAACGACCAAAGTAGGTGTCTTGACGAACTGGAATAGGGATAGTTTGAATTAAGCCAGCTTGCGGGTTGTTGATCATGCTTGTGGTCAGCTCTAGCATACATTTACCCGTCATTACGCTGTCGGCATCAAGTACAATCATGTGATCGTATTGGCTGCCCCAGCGCTCGCAAAAGTCGGTTAAATTACCTACTTTACGGTGTTTATTATCTTCGCGGCGACGATAGAAAACCTGTTTTGCAGTATCGCCTAAACGCTCACATAAAGCATGCCATGCGCTTAGCTCGTTTTGTGCTATTTCAGGGTCTTGCGTGTCGCTAAGTAAATAAAAGTCAAAATTGGCAAGTTGCCCTGTCTCTTTTAGCGATTGTAAGCTCACTTCAAAGCCGGCAATAACACGGTGTGTGTCTTCGTTATAAATAGGCATAACTACCGCGGTTTTTTGCTGTGCAAGCGCGGCATTGTCAAACTCAATAGGCTTAATGCGTCTTAGGGTGAGCGGGTCAATACGAAATAATTGCAGTACAAATCCTATCGTGCCGCTACAAAATGCCGTAACAATCCATGCAAAGGTTATTGAAAATAAAACCAATAGCGCGTATTCAAGCAAGGTCATTCCGTTTGAGCTTAAAATTTCAAACATAATGGAGATGCCGTACCCTGAAACAGTGAGTGCAGCAATAGCAAACAACCATACGCGCAGTGTTTTGAATGGCATTGGTGTGCCCTTTCCTTTATTACTTGATGTCATTTGGGTACCAAACATAGCTCCATACCTCACTAATTTCTTTATCACGAAGTTTTAACGATAAACGCATATCTACGGGTTGATCGTCCTGTGGTGCAATTTTAAACGCTACTCGCCAACCAAGAGATTTAGGAAGTTTTTGCACTGTTACATCCCTTACTTCACCTGTTGTAAGCTGAATGTCGGCTTCAAGAGTTAGCTTTTCAGACAGGTTGTTTAAATCGGGGCCTGCAAAGTCAACGGTAAACTGGCGATGGCTTTGCGGTGGTGGATTATCTTCACCTGGCAGCGCTGCGCTACCAATGCGCGTGCGTGTTACACGCGCCTTTTGGTGTTGAGTTAAATGGGCATTAAAGGTGCTCATTTTGTAGCTTAGCTTTAATGAATCACCAGCTTTCATTGGCTTTTCAGGCACCCAGTAACTCACTATATTGTCGTTCGTTTCTGTATCTGTTGGTATTTCTACTAGCTCAACTCGGCCATTCCCCCATTCACCTTTTGGCTCTATCCACAGGCTTGGACGGTCGTGGTAGTGCGCTTCAGTATCTAGGTAATTGTTAAAGTCACGGTCACGCTGTGCTAAACCAAACCCTTTAGGGTTGGTGTACGAAAACGAGGTAACGCTTAACTGTGTTGGGTTGTTAAGCGGGCGCCATACCCATTTGTTATCAGCTGACTGTGTTAACAAGCCGTCTGAATCATGCACTTCTGGGCGGTAGTCATCAAAAAACTTAGTGCTGTTTTCACCGTGGTAAAACATACTTGTTAAAGGGGCTACGCCTAGCTTTTTAATATCTTTACGGGCAAAAATTTGCATATCAACATCAACTAACATACTGGTTGTTGGGTCAATATCAAATTTGTAAGCACCAGATACCGAAGGGCTATCAAGCAATGCAAAAATAGTGATGTTAGTTTGCTCAGCCTGGGGCTTAACAAGCCAAAACTCTTTAAACATAGGGAACTCTTCACCCGATGTTTCGGCGGTATCGATTGCTAATCCGCGTGCTGATAAACCATATACTTGATTAGGACCAACAACTCTAAAATAAGAGGCCCCTTGAAACACCATTACCTCATCTTTGTATTCGTTTGTGTTAATTGGGTAATGTAAGCGAAAGCCTGCATGGCCTAGTTGCGTGCCGGCTACGCTTTTTGCTATTTCGTCTTTTAAAGGGGCGGCTGTGCCATCGTATTGATAAAAATCAGTACTAAAAGGTAGGCGATTACGTTTTGAGTCGCCTTCTACGGTATTAATTGTTACCGGTGTTTTATATAAAAAACCAGGGTGAAAGAGTTGTAGCTCATACAGGCCTTCATCTTTCCACACTGATTTGTCCTGCTTAAATCGAATTGAGCGGTAATCTTGGTAATCAATATTATTTAATGCTTCTAGCTCTATATTTTTTGGAGGTGCATATTCTTGTTCGGCTAGTTTTTTAGCGCGGGCGCTTATTACTTCAAATAGGCTTTCTTGCGGAATTGCTGCATCAACACTTGCTGCTATTGCCTGCGTGCTATAGCCCCAGCCAGAAAAAATAAAAAGTAGACCCAATAATGGCGTTGCTTTTTTCTGCCAAGTAGGAGGTGTTTGGGTTAATTGTTTCATTTCCATTCCTTTATAAAAACACGACTTATTTTTACGCTTAGGGTTTGTTACTTAACTACTACATAAGGGTGACGAACTTATAGTGCAACTTTTAATCCGTAAATAAAGTGTTTACATTTCAACAGGTAAATTTATTAAAAAGGGTTTTAACTACGGCTTATGTGTAAAAAATACTCATTTAATGTATTTGTTGCGCGGCTAATTCTATTAATAGTTAATAAACGGTATGGAAGATATTAAGGGTTGTTTACTGAAGCTTGTCTGAATTACATTTTTATAAGCATAAAAAAAGCCGCAAAAATGCGGCTTTAAAACAAATCACTCGTTATTTTTTCTTAAATCTGCGCACTAATGAAAGTGGTGCTAATAAAAGAGATAACCAAAGCAATGAGCCTGAGTCGTTATCGTCATCACCACGTAGGTTGTTTACTCTTACTACAACCGTTTGTGCTTCAGATACGTTACCTACACTATCCTCTGCTTGTACTGTAAGGGTAATACGATTTTCAAACTCGTAATCTACTTCGCTTGCAACAATTAACTGACCTTGCTCGTTAATTGATACAGAATCGTTACCTGATACGATAAATTTAACCACAGGTGATACATCAGCATTAGGATCGCTAAAATCAAGTGTGCCAATCACAGTGCCTACAGCGCTGTTTTCATCTACTGTGAATATTTGATCAGGTGCAATTACCGGTGTTTGCTCTTCAGGGGTAAGTACTACTTCAGATTTTATATCAACAATCACAGGGTCGTGATCAGATGCACGGTATGGCCCTTCTGCGTATAGCGTAGATTGATGACCTTCGCTCTTAAACTCTAGGTTGTAATCAAGCACGATAGGCTCATCAGCATTGATATGCCAATCATTTGCTGCAACAACTTTGCTTAGTAAAGACTCGGTTGCTAAAGCATGATCAAGGCTACCTGCACGGCCAGAGAAGCTATAAGAGTAGCTTAGTGTATCGCCATCAAGCTCTGCGACTACGTTTTTATAGCCTTTTTCATCAAACTTACGGATTGGATCTTCCATTGCATAAGCGTTCATATCACCAACAAGAATGATATCTTCGTCATCTACGCCAGTAGGTTTGTTGTCTAACCAATCAGTAAACGCATCAGCAGCTTCGGTACGAATTTCATTCCAACAGCCTTGGCCATCACCTAGGTCGTCGTTGTTATCATCACCACAGCTCCCTTTAGATTTAAGGTGGGCTACAGAAACAGTAAATACTTCATCTGTTGAAAGTGACTTAAAGCTTTGTGCAATTGGTGCACGGTTGCTGTAATCAAACGGGTAATCAGTAGTAATAGCGGCTGTGCCTACTTCTTCTACTTTATCTGCGCGGTAAATAAGGGCTGTGGTGATTTCGTCGGTACCAATTTGGGCTACGTTAAAATCTACAAACGCGTAGTTGTTAGCGCTGTCAGCATCGTTTAATGCATTTACTAAACTTGCTATAGCACTGAACTCACCAAAGCCATCATTTTCAATTTCCATTAAGCCAACAACATCAGCTTGCATTGCACTAATAGCGCTTACAAGTTTTGCTTCTTGACGTACAAACTCTTCTTCTGAGTCTGCACCACGGCTAGTAGGGAAACCACCGCCTTGGCCATCACCGTTAAAGTAGTTAAGTACGTTAAAGCTGGCGATTCGTAAATCGGCTTCTTCACTTTGCTCAGGCGCATCTTCACGCGCATTAGTCGCTATAAACTGTGGTGTAACTGTTGGGTGAATGCGATACGTGCTAAAGCTGTATGTAACTACCCCTGTTACCGCATTTACAGTATCGCCGGTACGTAGAGTATTTTCTGCCGATAGGCCTGGCGCTGGGTAAGCCGTTGGATCTGAGTTTTGAGCTGTAGAGCCATCATCTAATAAGATTTTTTTAGTCAAGTTAGCCGCTTCAACAGCATTGGCTGCATCACCTGGCAATGCAACTTGAGTGCCTTGGTATAAACGCTCAGTGGCTAGTTCTACTTCACCATAGCGACCTAAGCCGTAGTTGTTAGTAACTACAAGTGTTTGGTCTAGGCTTACTAGCATACCTTCATAAGCTTCTAGGTCAGCTTGGCTCTCTAAAGGTAAACTTATTGAGGTTGCAGAGGCCACTTCGTCAGTACCACATACTGCAATTTGTGTTACATCTGCAAGTTGTGTTGAATCATAGTATTCATCAACCGTACCCTGTACGCGCACGTGGTCACCTACATTTACATCGGTATCAGTAAAGTATACAAATAGACCTTCAGAGGTCATTGGGTCGTTATCTACATCTGCAGCAAGCGAGGTCACAAAGAAACCATCTAAGCCATCTTCACCTTGAAAATCGGCAGTGACAATACCTTCAATTTCAACAAGGGTATCTACTAACGGGCTTGCTTCACCAGAACCTTGCACAGCGCTAATTAGCGTTTTATCTGCGCCACATACAAGCGGTTCTAATGGTTCTGGCTCAGGGTCTGGCGCAGGAGCCGTACCACCATCGCCAGCATGCGAGCCTAAGCCGTCAAAGGTGTCAATATCAAACTGTTCCCATTCATCGCTAGGATTAAAAGTTGCAGTTGAGTCAGTTCGACCCGTTGTGATGCTATTTTTTCTTCGTAAGGTTTTATTTTGAGTTTGTACGGTATCATCAGACCAAAAAGAGCCAGGATCAACACCCACTTGGCCAAAGCTATCAACCACCACACCATCTTTAGTTAAAACAAGGGCATCGTCACCGTTGTAGTAAGTTACTGTGCTGGTTTCATCTGCAATATCAAGAATGGCAGCGTCAGCACTAGGGTTTGAAATTATATAGGTGGTATTGGCAGCCAATGTGCCTGATAAATCAATTGAGTTACCTACCGAACTACTACCATTTGAATAAAGTCCTAAAGTATAACCTTCAAGAGAAAGCTCTGTATCAGCATTGTTATAAAGCTCAATCGCTTTATTGTTGCTGCTGCCTTCGATGTATTCAGAAATGATTAGATCGGCGGAGGCTGGTGCACTGAGGCTTGCTAATACAAGCGCCAGTGGCGTTATTTTCGTTTTTAACATTTTTTATTATTCCCGTGTATTTAAATCCCAAAATGGGACACCAGTTTAGGCAATCTAAATGACAAAAAGAATACAAAAATGTTAATGATTGTAAAAAATTAAGGCGGCGTACCGCCTTTGATAACATGTTTACTTATTTTGCAGCCATTGCGCGGCCTGCTTGGCAAAATACGTTAAAATACCATCCGCTCCGGCGCGTTTAAATGCCAGTAAAGATTCCATAATTGTGGCCTCTTCACTCAACCAGCCGTTATCGATTGCCGCTTTGTGCATTGCATATTCGCCACTGACCTGATATGCGAAAGTAGGTACACCAAATTCATCTTTAACACGACGAACAATATCAAGGTACGGCATACCGGGTTTCACCATCACCATGTCTGCGCCTTCTTGTAAATCAAGTGCCACTTCACGAATTGCCTCATCAGAGTTGGCAGGATCCATTTGATACGTTTTTTTATCGGCCCCTTTCAAATTACCTGCAGAGCCAACAGCGTCTCTAAACGGCCCATAATAGCTAGAGGCATATTTAGCTGAGTAAGCCATTATGCGTGTGTGAATATGTCCATCTGCTTCAAGTGCTTCGCGAATAGCACCAATACGGCCATCCATCATGTCAGAGGGTGCAACCACATCTGCGCCTGCCTCGGCGTGAGAAAGCGCCTGCTTAACAAGAATTTCAGTGGTTATGTCATTAATTACATAACCTTCATCATCAATAATGCCGTCTTGGCCATGAGTAGTGAATGGGTCAAGGGCTACATCGGTAATAACCCCAAGCTCAGGAAAAGCTTCTTTTAAAGCACGAACAGTGCGTTGTGCTAAGCCATCTTCATTGTACGCTTCTTCGGCCATCAAAGACTTTTTGTCAGCAGGGGTTACCGGAAAAATAGCGACGGCAGGTACACCTAAATCTACAAGCTCTTTAGCTTCTTCAAGCAATAAATCAATTGATAAACGCTCAATTCCTGGCATTGATTCAATTGCTTCGCGGCGGTTTTTACCTTCAAGTACAAATACCGGAAAAATTAAATCGTTTACCGATAGTTGGTTTTCGGCCATTAAACGGCGAGAAAAATCACTGCGGCGCATTCTACGCATGCGGGTATATGGGAAAAGGTCGAGTCCTGATTGGGCCATGTTACTAAGCTCCTACTGTGGAATTGGAAAACTAATTACTTGATTTCGGCCATGTTGTTTAGCGAAATAGAGCGCTTTATCTGCGTCGTCTGTAAATAGCTCAGGGTTACTAATATCGTTTACTACAGCGCTGTTTACGCCAGCACTAATGGTTACTTTTACGGATGTTCCGGCTACGTTTACGGTATTACTTTCTACGGCTTGGCGAATTTTTTCAGCAATATCAACAGCCCCCTCTTTTGGGGTGTTAGGTAGCAAAACAACAAACTCTTCGCCGCCGTAGCGAGCCACTTCATCCAACGGGCGTTTTAAATGCTGTTTTATAATGTCGGCTACAGCGCGTATTACTTGGTCGCCGGTTAAGTGCCCGTAGTTATCATTTACGCGTTTAAATCGGTCTATATCGAGCATAATCATACTCAAAGGCGTTTGCTCACGCCGAGAGCGACGCAGTTCCATCACTAATTTTTTATCAAAAAAGCGACGATTTTTAACGCCACTCAGCGCGTCTTCCATATTAAGTAGCTCAAGCTCGCGGTTTTTATCTTCTAGTTCACGCAAAGTGACTTGTAGCTCAAAGGTGCGCTCATCAACTAACGACTCTAATTCTTTTTGTGTTTGGGCTTGCAGCGCGAGTCGCTCATTTAATAGTGTATCTTGGGCTGCATTTTCAGCAATCAAGGTTTGTTGAGCAATAACTTGTTCATCACGCTCTAAAATAAAGCGCTTCATAACGCCATAACATAGGCAAAATGTACTACCAAAAAAACATATAAAAACAAAAGCTAAGCTACTTCTACCTAAAGGATATAAGCCAAATACAGCAATAATAAGGTACACCATAACAAGTAAAAATAGCATAAGTGCAATTAGCAGTGCTTGAATTGGTTTTGAAGGCGCATTTTGCTGGCAGATGTAGGCGCTTACCAAGCAATAAATAATAACAATCGGGCTCGCCAGTAAGCTAAATGGGGTAAACACTGTGCTAGGTAAAGCCCACATAAACAGCAGGCTAATTGCGTAAATATTAGCAACAATGGTTTGCCATTTTAGTAGTTTAGAGGCTTTAGGTTGGCACAGTTGTTTTTGTAGCGGCACAAAAGCAAGCGTAGTGAGCATTAGTAAAACAGGTATCATTACTTGCTGTAATGAAGGCGAATTTGGATGAAAATAACGAGCGCCAAAACCGCATAAATAAGCCAGTAGCACACCTAAGGTCAGCGTAATAATGCCTGCATAAGCAAAATACAACTTGCGCGAAAACCCATACAAAACCAAGCAACTTATGGCCAATGAAAATAAAAAACCAATGAGTAAGCCATAAATTAAATTAAG
>Ga0208063_1000560_pt1 | contig 11669 bp, 11 predicted proteins | sample DeeseametaMP0203_FD_184219 | JGI IMG/M metagenome (GOLD analysis project Ga0208063, IMG submission 184219) | Marine microbial communities from the Deep Atlantic Ocean - MP0203 (SPAdes) | ecosystem: Environmental > Aquatic > Marine > Oceanic | place: South of Cape Verde, Atlantic Ocean... | reverse complement strand
TTCATATTATATAGAAATAAAACTATAAAGTCAACATATTTATTAATTTATTTTAATCTTTACTTTTTATTTAGAATAGCCTATGATCAGGTTTGATTATTTATTTTGGGTGCTGTTGAAAACCCTAGAAGGCTCTCTTCCAGACCAGTTAACACCTTGTATTTCTGCACCATTGTTTTTATCAATAATATCTCTGAGCTTATCAACTTCTTTTTCAGTAAAAAACTTAGCGATAAAGCAATTATTTTAGACGACAATAATGCAAGAGCAACATAATTTAGATTTATTCTCCTATAATAAGCTTGGATTAAAATGTTTGTTTATTTTTTAAATACTTAAACAAAAAATTGTGTTATAATGTCGAAACTTTATTTTCAAATAAAGGAAAATAATAATAAAACGTTTGATTGCTACAATATCTTAATTGTTTATGTTTTCGAATTCAAATAAGTTTTTAGCAATGCCCCCTAAGCTTTTGAAAGTTTAGAGATTTATATTAACCATTAGCATAACCATTATTGATAAGGAAGCTAAAATGTCAAAAAAAATAATTATATTAAGTTCTTCTCTGATCATGCTATTGTCCGGCTCTATAAGTGCTCAAACAAGTCCTTTTGATCAAAGATCTAATAGTAATAATAATCAGAATAGTCGAGATGGTTATATTACAGAAAGACAAATGCAACGACATATAGATGATTTAAGAATGGAATTAGAGTTTATAGTAATGCAAAACTCGCCTTCATTAAATGATCTCCCAGAACCAGACTCATCTTTACTAGGTAGCCTAGGTGAAGATGCTAAACTAAAAGTAATAATTAATGGTAAAAAATTAAAAAGAGATAATGAAAAATACTCTATAAACGGTAATTAAAAGGAGTTTACATGTTAAAAATTAAAAGAAAATTACTTATTTCCTCAATTATATTAGCGTCTGCGCTATCAGGATGTAGTACGATACCTAGTGATAGAGAAATTAGTGTGATGAATAGGAATGATGTAAATAGCAAGGTTAAAGAAAATGAAACTTGGTCTCAAGACCCTTCTATACAAATCATCTACAGTAACACAGGAACTCAAATACTAAAAAGAAATTCAATACCAAATGAAATAAAAGAGCAAGAAATATCTATTAAATTGATGCCAGATTCTAATATAGAAGACTTATTGACGGCAATATCTTTAGAGTTAGATATACCCACTATTGTTGAAGACGAAGAAGTATCTCAAGGCACAGTATACATACCTAGTTATAGCGGTAAATTAACTAATTTACTTGATATGATTTCTGCCACTAAAGATATTTCTTTTGATTATAAAAATGGAACAATTATAGCCAAGGAATCCTCTTCCTATGTTATTACGTTGCCACAAGACAAAGAACTATTAGACACTGTTAGTGGAGAGTTAGAAAGCATAGGGGCAAGAAATGTACAATCATCTGTCTCTTCAGGTTCTGTTTTCTACAATACCACTTTAAAACATCAAGATAAAATAGAATCTTATCTTGATAGAATTGTTAACAACTCTTCGTTAATAACTTTACAGGTAATGGTTATTAATGTAAACACCGATAGAGACAGAAAAAAAGGATTTGATTGGTCTAGCTTTCAGGCCGAGCTTGGTGATATAGGTGTATCAGGTTCAGGCGGTAGCGGAGATGGCGGAAGTGGTGACGGTGGAAGTGGAGGTGGCGATTCGGCCACTGGAAATTTGGCTAGAATAACAGGAAGCGCTTTAACATTAAGTGCTGGTGGTGGTGATATAAATATATCTGGTTTATTTAATTTATTAAGCACTTATGGTAATACAAACACTAATCAAGACGTATCATTAAAAACAATTTCTGGAAAAGAAGTAACACTAGATAGTTTCCAAGAAATACCTTATGTATCCGATGTGAATTTATCGACCACTGATAGAGGAGTTTCAAACAGCGGTTTGGACACTGATACTGTTAAAAACGGTTTGACCATGAGCTTCCTGCCTTACTATGAGGCTGATAGTCAATTAGTTTCTGTTGATATTGGTATCGAGCTAGAGACACTTTTAGGTTTTGTTGAGCTTTCTGGCGGAAACCAGTTAGGCACAATCACTCAACCAAGAACACAGCGTCAAGCTTTCAATAATACAATAAGAATACCCGTAGGTGAAACTGTCATATTAGGTGGTGTAACTTATGAAAGCATTTCAGATAATAGAAATACACTTTCTTTTATGGATGATAAAGAAACAGCTAGTCAAAGTAAAAATACTAGTAGCAATTCTCTCTTTGTTGTCATAAGACCTACTGTTATTCTATATAAGAATGTAACAGGTAAAGGAGAGTAAATAATGGAAAATAAACTTCACGATTTACCGATAAGAATATTTTTAGGAAGACTTAGTAATATTACTAAGTCTGACGCAAGAAATTACTGTAAAGGTCTGATAAATAAGTACTTTGATGATAAAGAAAATACATATTATTCAATAAAGAAGAGTAATAACCATATATATTATGAAATACAAGAAGGGGGCAATAAAAAGTCTTTTTTGCCTACAATAGTAAAATTTATCGAAGATCCAGAAAAAACAGAGTTAATTATTCCGTCAGGCACTAATAACACAAAAATAAAAAAAATAGAAGACAGTGTTATTTTTGAAATATTGACAGAAGAAGATCCTAAAAATATAGAAAAAGAAGAATACTTAAAAGTGGCTAAACGAAGTGGCGGGTTAACCCCTTTTGAAAGTGATAAGAAAAATCTTCTTGCTTTCTCATTTTCTTATTTGTTATTAGGGTTCGTATTTCTTATAACAAGTTACTACCTTTATTTTACCAAACCCACTATTAAAGTAGATAACCAAATTGATTTTAATTTTCAATCATTCAAGTCAACACTAAATCGCATGGAACGAATTGGTGATAATGTATTTGTTGGAAAACTATTTTTCGAAAAAAATCAGTGGAACATCGATATCTTACCTAAGAAATCTCAAAATGAAGTTGATAATAATGAAGTTGATAATAATGATATGAAAAAACCGCAAAACAGGCTTGAATTACAGGAGCTTCCATTATATAACCCTGAAGAAATGGAAATACCACAACCTATAGAAGATAGAGGCTAATATATGATAAATCAAAAAAGAAAACAAAATACTTTTTATAGTCTATTCCTTTTATTATCTGGAACAGTATTGATCGCATTTAGTGGTTATCTTATGTATATAAGTGTAGATTTTGAAGACGAAACAGAAAATGTTATGTCTACTAGGGAAAATAAGTGTAAATCATTTGCTATATCTCAAGAATATAAATTAAGAAACAAAGGCGAAAAAATGTTTTTTGAAAAAACTAATGTAAGCCCAGATAAATATATGTACAATTTATTAGAAATAAAATCAGTTTTATTAAACTGTAGTAGTTTTAAATTAGAGAGTGCTTGCATAGGTTCTGAATGCACCATGAATGACAATACTGAAGAAAACTCTAATAATAAAAATATAAACATATCTTTAGTTTTAGGTAAATAAAATGATAAATTTAGTTTTAATTTTACTTTCAATATCTTTACTATCAGCCTTTTTATTAATTGGCATGAATACTTTATCTACAGATAAGATAACGGCGAGTAATTTTGAAAAAAGAGCTAATATCGGCTTTAATACAATGAAAAACCAAATAATGAATTACAAAAAAGTATATGGTTCTTTTCCTAATATATCAACTTGGGAAAGCGAACTTTATCCTGATTTTGGAAGCAAAACAGAGATAGGATTTGGAGAATGGAACCTTTATAAAGAAAATAATGATATATTTCTTTGTCTAAGTTTAGAAAGTAATCGTTTTAATATGTCATTTATAGAGACTATTGAAAACAAAAATAATTCATATATAATAAAAAATGTAGATTGTAAAAATGAAGATGGAATATCTATATTACAAAAAATTTAGAGTGGAGAGGATTTAATGGATGATATTAATGTTAAAAAAGTTTTAGGACACGAATTTTTAGCAGAAAACAATACAGATAGAGAAAATGAAAACTTATTGGATTTTCTTATTCAAAAAGATTTACTAACATCAGTTAAAAAACAAATTACGTTAGCCGAATATTCAGTTACAAAAGAGCCAATAGGCGTTATACTTATAAGAAATGGTTTTGTTGCTCACTCAAACTTTATCGATAGTGTTATTGAATATAATCCTGATAGCATAATTAATGAGCAAACAATATCAAGCCATATTGATTATGAATTTTTAATTAATTATAGCTTAATGATTATTGCTGAAACTAAAGATAAAATATACTTATCAACATTATCTAGAGAAGATATGGTGAGATATAAAATAAAAAAGATATTTCCTAATAAGAAAATAATCTTCTTTCCAGCTAATGTGGAAAAAATAGATAAATATATCGATAGAATAAAGCAAATAGCATACAGCGATTCTAGTTTTCTAGAAAGGATTTTAAAAGATGCACTAAAAGCCGAAGCATCTGATATACATATAATACCTAAATACGACTCTTATTCTATATTTTTTAGAATAATAGGTGTTAAAAGGCTAATACACGAAGGTGAACTAGAAGAGTATTACAGCTTAGTTGCAAGAATAAAAGATAGATCAAAAATGGACTTAGCTGAAAAAAGAATACCTCAAGACGGTGGTTTCCAAATTGAAAACAATAGTAAATTTATTGATATGCGTGTTGCGACAATACCAACAGCAACCACCAACGAACAGGTTGTTATTCGACTACTAGACCCTGATAGAATTCAACCATCACTTGACTTACTTGGTATCACAAGAATAGATCAGTGGAGAAAAGGTGTTTCAAGACCTGATGGTATTGCGTTGATTTGCGGACCTACTGGTTCTGGTAAAACTACAACCCTTCAAGCATCTATTAGAGAAATGGACAGATTTGGTAAAGCTATATATACAGTTGAAGACCCTGTTGAGTATAGGATACCGTTTGTAGGTCAGGTTAATATAAATAAAACAGTAGGACTAGATTTCCCTGCAACAATAAAAGCCTTTATGAGGGCAGATCCTGACATTATGATGATAGGTGAAATAAGGGATGAAGAAACGGCTAGGATAGCGATTAAAGGGGCAGAAACAGGTCACTTAGTGGTTGGTACGCTACACACTAGTAGCATAAGAAACACAATAGATAGGTTAAGAGATATAGGTGTTACAGCAAAAGAATTAAGATATATTCTAAGATCTGTTCTAGTGCAAAGACTTATTAGGACAATATGCCATGATTGTAAAGGAAAAGGTTGTGGTCATTGTCATGGAGAGGGATATGTTGGAAGAACGGTAGTTTCAGAATGTCAATACTTTAGGGACGAACATGATTTTGATAAAATAATCAATAATGAAATAGATTGGCCTTTAATTATTGATGATGCGATACAAAAAGTACAAGATGGAGTATCTACTCCTGAAGAAATTGTAAGAGTATTCGGTGAAGAGGGTGAAAGGAAATTAGCAGAAAAAGGAATTTATTATGTCAATAAGTAATGATGGAAATAATAAAGTATTTAAGGTAAAAGTTATTGATAGAAAAAATTCTTCTATTAAGGAAGTTGAAGTTAATGCAAGAGATTTACAAGAAGCAAACATGAAGGCTCTAAATCATGGAGCCGTTGTTTCTGTTAAAAAGAAATTTTCTTTTGGTCTGGGAAGAAAACTCACATCTTCTGAGAGATTTATATTTTTAAATAGATTATCTACAATGGTTTCATCAAAAGTGGGGATGGGGGAAGCTCTTAAGCTTATGACTGAAACATTTAAAGGCAATATTAGCCAAGTATCATCCGCATTACATAGAAGAATGGAACAAGGTAGTGAACTCGGTGATGCCATGGAAGATATTGGGCCTGCAGCTTTTCCTTCTGGCATTGTTGCTCTTGTTAAAGCTGGAGCTCAAGGTGGAGATACAGGAAAGGCTCTTTTGGATGCAGCTAACTTTGAGCAAGAATTAAATGATATTAAGAAAAATTCTGCTAAAGGAATGTTTTCCGCGATATTTGGTTTTCTTTTTGCTGGTGGTTTTTTAATAGGTTCTTCATTTTACTTAAGCCCTAAAGTAAAAAACAGTCCTCTCTTTAGAGATACTGAAATGGATACCCAGCTAGTAGATCTTATGGCAGACGTTCTGGGATGGGTAATGATAGTTGTTATGGTTATTTTCATGATACTTGTTTTATTAGGCTCTGTGTTAAAACAAATAATACCTAATATCTCTGATTCTATTATTATGAAAATACCTTTTTATAAAGATCTAATTTTAGCAAAAAATTCTTATGCTACTCTTTACGGCTTATCTATGCTAGTAGGATCAGGTGTTAGAATAGAGGACTCATTGAAAATAACCATGGAAAATGCTCCAAAAGGTGCTTTAAAAAGTGACTTAAAAAAAGCATGGTATGCTATTAAAGAAGGTGATACTAAATGGCCTAGAAAAATGACAACATTGCATCCAACAGATAAGGCTGCATTAATGACATCAAGTGATAGAGAGCAAGTTGCATCTACTTTATACAACTTGTCTCATCAGTATAGAAGACTTTACGCCGAAAGACTAGCCGTAATGGTTCCTACTATGCAGTTGATATCAGCACTATTACTATCGCTAACAGGGGCAATAATGTTCGGACAAATTATTATGCCTATGTTATCATTAACACAAACTTTATCAGGGATGTAACAGGAGTATCTTATGATTACAATACTAAGCTTAATGTTAATTACAGTCTCTTTGCTTTCTGGTCTTATTTATATAATAATACAAATACAAAGCAATATAGAACAATCTTTTTCTATTGATTACAATAAAAAACAACTTGAATTGATAATAAATAGTCTAGCTTCTAAAACATTAAAAAGTGGAGATGACTATATACTTCCTCAGGGTATTGTCTCTAATGGGTATTATCAATTGCCACAATGGGTATCAAACCAAAATGATAGATCCATAAATGGTGTACCTTTTGTGTATTGTCCTGTTACGAATTCAAGTGGTACATTCAATGAAACTGTAACAACGACTAAAGGAACTTATAATATAAGAGTTGAAGCCAATCTAGAAAACGCTAACATACCTTATATATATCATTCATCCTTAAATATTGGTGACGCATTAGCATTATTAATTTCTCCTATTGGTAACAATAGTTCTATGCCTTCTTGCGAAGATGTTACGACAATAGATGGTAATTATTTTGCAAAAGGTGGGCAAGTTAGTGTGCTTACAGAAAGTAATATAGAAAAATATGCATCTAGCTTTAATAATGATAAAATCGTTTCGCTTTCACCAGATACAACTACTCCAACGCAAGCAGAAATAGATAATGGGGACTTTAATACAAAATCATTAGAATTACAGATGAATATATTTAAAAACAACAATGAATCAGAGTTGACTATTTATCTTGAAAGTGGTGTAGATAATGTTTATAATATAACAGATGTAAGCACTTTTGTTAGCAATAATAGCTCTATTAAAAAGAAAATAACAATTATTGGAGATAGTAGTAATCTACCTACAATACAACATAGTACAGATTCTTTAGTAATGGATCTAGATAATACTGATATTACATTAGAAAATGTATTATTTAAAGGTAGAATTGAATCAGAAAACAGTAATGTAAATATAGTAAACTCAGAAGTTGAAGATTTAAAGACAAACAATAGTAATCTATTCCTAGATAATATTTTAGCTTCTTCGTCTAGTACTAATGCACTCCATTTAATAAACTCAAATTTAAAAACAAACAATAGAATAGAATCAGTTGGTGGAATTCTTTTGATAGGAAGTGATCTCAAAACGAATCCAGAAAATGCAACAAATGAGATTGTAACAGGAAATATTATCGATATAAATTCTTCAGATGTTCTTTTTTCGAACACTAGTATAAACACAAATGGTCAATTGATAGAAAACAAAGGAAATCTTAAAATTTCGAATGCTATCATAAACACAAATGGTCAATTGATAGAAAACAAAGGAAATCTTAAAATTTCGAATGCTATCATAAACACAAATGGTCAAGCGATAGAAAACAAAGGAAACCTAAATATCAAAAATTCTGAAGCTACTTTATCTTTTAAAATAAATAATTATGATAACTCAGTATTAAATATAGAAAACTCATTTAATAATTCAAGTTCTGTAATAGTAGAAGATATGAGTAAAATGTCATATGTTTCTGGTTCAAACTCAAACATATTAGAATGTGTCGGGAATATTTTTGAAGACAATATAATAAAACTGGAATTAAATGAAGGTGAAGTAGTTGAAGCAACCACCATCAAAGGAAACAATGCGCAAAACTGGATTAATTGCTAAAAAACTATAAATTTTATATTCTATAATAATAAAAAAGACATTTAATCAAAATGTCTTTTTTTATAGGTTATTTTTTATTATGCCGTTGGCAATTTGCTGAAATATCTGCGCGGACTTTATTACCAGCACCTTGAAGGCTTAGAGTATCCTGCACCCTTGCCAGATACCGACGATCTACCTGGAAACGAAGATATAAGGTTGCTAGAGAAGCATTTGCCACCTCAGACACCCCCTGAAAGCTTACAGAAGGCCGATAGTCTGATGAGAAGGGTAGAGACTGGAAACGCCTCAGAAGTGGAAAATAAACAGCGTGAGCTAGCACAGGCAAAATCCAAGCTTGCTAACCTTATCGAATCGGTTGAAGCCTTTGGCGGAAAGATACCCACTCACATTATGAAATCGCTTGGCGAGACAGAGGAAAAGGTCGAAGAACTAGAGGAAGAGCTAAACACAATGGAGGCAAACAAGGCCGAGAGCCTTGATATTATCCATTTTGACGAGTTTCTTGAATTACTCTATACCGAGCGTGGCAGGCAACGGATAAACCGCTTTTTTAAAGATGGTGAATACACCTTTCATTTCAGATATGACAAAGGTTTCAGGGCGCTATATATGGCAATAAAGCGAAATGGTGAGGTTGTCGGCAGGCACGCGGAGAGCTTCGAGCTACATCACCCGCTTTTGAGAGACTTTGGGATCAAAAATTATAATGATTTAGGGGTTAAATAATGAAAACGCCAGCTTAATCGCTGGCGTTCATTTTTATGGACAAGTTCCCCATATAGGTTGTCTATCTGATTTATTCCATGATGTTGTATTAGTATCAAAACTACTAGGTTTTGAACTTATTTGACTAACACACCATTCACTAATATCTTGATTAAAGCTACTAGCATCTAGAAAAAGTCCATTCATCTGTGTTACATTGGATGTGTTCCAACTGCCTATGTCCTGATTAAATTTTTCGGCGTTCCAAAACATGCCTCCAATATAGCTCGCACTTGATAAATCCCAGCCACCGATATCTTGATTGAATTCTGTGGCATTCCAAAACATATTACTAAAATTTATTACACTTGATGTGTTCCAGTTGGCTATGTTTTGATTAAAGGCAATATTATCATTAAACATATTAGTCATATCGGTAACTTTAGATGTGTCCCAGCTTCCTATGTTTTTATTAAATACAGTATTGCGTCTAAACATATTTCTCATATTAGTTACATTAGAAGTATCCCAAGAGCCAATATCTTGATTAAAAGATGAGCTTTCAAACATTCCTTCCATACTGATTGCGCTAGAGGTATCCCAACTACTTATGTCTCTATTGAATATTGTCTTTTCTCCAGAGGTTCCGGTGAAAAGACCAGACATGTATCGAACTTTCGATGTATCCCAATTTCCTATATCACTATTGAAGGCTGAATTCCTTTTAAACATATAACTCATCATAGTAACGTTAGAAGTATCCCAGTAGCCAATTTCGCCATTAAAATCAACATTACTTAAAAGAAATGTCATATTTGTTACCTGTCCTGTGAAGATATTGTATTCACTATCGGAAAATGTGTATATAAAACCCTCTTTTTCAATAGAAAAACTTCCGTCATTCACAGCCGTATCAAGCATAGCTCTATCTACAATCAACATACCATCACAACCATAGAAAGTTCCTACTTTCCCAATGTTTGCAGGGTCATAGCAAGCCACACTTGTCTCTTCTTCAGGTTCTTCTGTCGGATCGTCTACCGGCTCTTCAATAACTGTATCTTCATCAACACTAGCTCTTTCAGAAGCCTTGACGCCCGGCGCTAGATAACGGAAAGCATAGTTTTGAGCCATCGCGTAACTTGAAACACCGGCAAAACCAACCATGCCAAGCATTATAAATATTTTTTTTATTTTCATTAACGTTCTCCTTTATTATTTTTACCATTCACTATAATACAATATTTTTATTATAAAGTTTAGTTTTATTGAAAAAAATTAAAACCACTATGCCAAGGCAATCAATTAATTAACTCGCTTTCTCAATAACTAAAACAACCAAAACCGGCTATAACTTATAAGTATGTTATAAAGTTTAAAGTTAGTTTTTAGGTAGAATTCTCATGATGGTAATAAGCTGACGATTCATCATTTTGCCTCCGTTTAATTTATGTATATACTATATTTCCCCCTTGTTTTTGTCAAGAAAATTCGTATTATTTTTTATTAATACACATACATAAAAAAAATAAAGATAGATTATAAAAATGAATTGTTTTAAATAGATAGCTGTTGTATAATTTATTAAAAACTATAAAAGGAGATTAATTAATTATGTCTGAAGCTAGAATTATAGCACTAGAAGAAGTAATGAAAGAAATAAGTAACATGATGGTTGATGATGTTGATAGAGATGCTATATTATCCCAAATTGACAGCAAATGTTTGGAAAATGATATTGATAAAGAGCAAGTGGTTGCTGATGTTGAGAACATACATAATCTTCTTGATGAGCAAGGAGCTAGTAGAAAGAAAATAGAAAGAACTATGGAGAGTCCTTTAACGGCATATGACAAGTATAGATATATAAAACTGGTTAAATCCTTTATTTTAGATATTAAAAACCACGCTTATGCTAACAAAAAGAGTGAAGATATTAAAACAATATTAGAGGAAGAACCAGACTATCGAGTTATCATGTTTTCAAAAAATAAATCTTTAGTTGGATTAAGAAAATCAATTCCTAAGCTGGTTAAAATAGTTAGAGAAATGAAGGCTAAAGATAAAACAGAAGAAGAAATTATTGCTTTTCTTTATAAGCATCTGTTTAGCTATATAAAGTTTTAATTTCAGAAAAACGAAGGGTGTTTATACACCCTTCGTTTTTGTTTTTTGATATATGATTTACCTGTTTGGGCAAGCCAGTGGCTAACTCATTATAATAATGAGATAAATCGTCTCAAATGCAAGAAAGACGACCTTGTATTAGATTTGCATCACCGTTTGGCTTATGAGCTTATAACAAAATATGACGTTATCTTTTTGCCTTCTTTTGAAACAAAAAAGATGGTATCCAAGAAAGGTGATAAAAAGCGTCGTATTAGAGCGAATACATGCCGTCAAATGCTTGACTTAAATCATTACCATTTCAAGCTACGCTTGAAATGGTATGCTAGAAAATATGGTAAACATGTTGTCGATTGCAATGAGTCTTATACATCGAAGACCCGTTCTTGGGATGGTTCTATTGATGAAAAACTAGGCTCATCTAAAACCATTAAAGGAGATGGTTTTAGCGTTGATAGAGATATCAACGGAGCAAGAAAC
>Ga0208063_1000556_pt1 | contig 11715 bp, 6 predicted proteins | sample DeeseametaMP0203_FD_184219 | JGI IMG/M metagenome (GOLD analysis project Ga0208063, IMG submission 184219) | Marine microbial communities from the Deep Atlantic Ocean - MP0203 (SPAdes) | ecosystem: Environmental > Aquatic > Marine > Oceanic | place: South of Cape Verde, Atlantic Ocean | collected... | reverse complement strand
ATTGGCCCACGCGAACCGTGGTCATACACCGAGCAAGCAAGTGACGCTGTATTTGCAGCGCTTAAATTACGCTATCAGTTAATTCCGTACTTACAAGAATGTGCAGAGCAAGCGCAGCAAACAGGGCTGCCTATTCAGCGTGCTATGGCATTGGCGTTTCCTGATGACATACTGGCACATAGTTTTGATCAGCAATTTATGTGCGGCGAAAAACTCCTTGTGGTGCCATGTGTTGTACCAAACGGTAAAGTTAAATTTTATTTACCACAAGGCGAGTGGGTGCGATTCCCTGATGGGCAGGCGTACCAAGGCGGCAAGTATTACGAAGAAACACTTGAGCTTACACAAATGGCCGTATTTGTTCGTAAAGGCGATACGCTCAAGCTAGGTCCAGAGGTTCAACACACAGAGCAAGACATGAGCCAGCTAACAGCATGGCCAAAATAAAACTCGGTTAATAGCAAACACACACAACACACGTAACACACACAATAATAAAGATATTAGCTTACTTTTTACCGAGTAAAGTAAGCTAAAAGGGGCGCAAGATGGAAGGTATGAACATTACCATGACACTGCTATCGTGCTTGGCGTTTATGGCGCTGGTAGGATATATCTCGTACCAAAAAACCAAAGGGGAAGTTAACACCCAAGACGGCTACTTTTTAGCAGGGCGTGGTTTAACAGGTACATTTATAGCGGGGTCGATGATCCTCACTAACTTATCGGCCGAGCAACTTATTGGCCTTAATGGCTCAGCGTATGGTTACAACCTAAGCTCAATGGCGTGGGAAGTAACAGCTGGGATATCAACCATTATAATGGCGCTGATCTTTTTACCGCGGTATTTAGCCGGCGCGTTTTCTACCCTGCCTGAATTTTTACGGGATCGTTTTGACGATACCGTACGCCGCATGACGGTGATCTTATTTATGGTAGGGTATTGTTTTATAACGATCCCTTCTGTTTTGTACTCAGGATCAATCGCCGTTCTTAGGCTGTTTGATGTGCCCACCTTATTAAACTTAAGCTATCAAGCAAGCTTAATTGTCACCATTATTATTGTGGGCTCTGTGGGCGCTATTTACGCGGTATTCGGCGGTTTAAAGGCGGTTGCAGTATCAGATACCATTAACGGTGTTGGGTTATTAATTATTGGTATTTTAGTGCCTACCCTTGGCCTTATTGCCCTTGGCGATGGCAACTTTGCCGATGGCCTAAGCACATTGGTAAACACCGATACCGAAAAGCTTAACGCCATTGGTAGCAGTGACGATCCCGTGCCATTTGGCACCATTTTTACCGGTATGATCCTCGCTAATTTATTTTATTGGGGCACCAATCAGTACGTGATCCAGCGTACATTGGGCGCTAAAAACTTAGTAGAAGGCCAAAAGGGCGTGTTGTTTTCAGGGTACTTTAAAGTGCTAGTGCCCTTTATGATGATGATCCCAGGCGTAATTGCGTATCACCTTTACAAGCACGAAAGCTTACAAACCATAGATTTAGCTTACCCACATTTAGTTAAAGGTGTACTGCCTCAGTACTTATCTGGGTTCTTTTTAGCAGTGCTACTAGGCGCGGTATTTAGCTCGTTTAATTCGTTGTTAAATAGTGCCGCCACGTTGTTTTGTTTAGATGTATACAAACCCATGAAAAAAGACAAAGTAAGCGATGAAAAGCTGATTAAAGTGGCCAAAATTACCAGTATTGTAATTGCTGTTTTATCGTTTATTACCGCGCCATTACTGATGTTTGCGCCAGAAGGTTTATGGCATATCATTCGTGTATTTACCGGATTTTACAACATTCCGGTCATCACAATTGTGCTCGTGGGGTTATTTACTCGCAAAGTGCCTGCACTGGGCGCTAAAGTGGCTATTGTTTTTCATGTTATTGCCTACACTTTGCTTAAATTTGTGTGGGATGTAGATATTAACTTTATCCATATTTACGCCATATTATTCTTTATTGAGCTGGCCATTATGTTAGGTATTGGCTACTACAAACCTCTTGCCACACCATGGAACTTTACCCGCAAAGCCGAGGTAAACCTAAGCCCGTGGAAATACGCACTGCCTTGCGCGATTGTATTAGTGAGCTTAATTATAAGCTTGTACATACTGTTTTCTCCGCTTGGATTGGTGGGTGGCACCAGCGTGTACTTTGTACCAAGCTTAATTGCTGTTTGGACTAGCGCCTTTGTGCTTAGCTGGTGGAGCGTACGCCGATGGCATAAGCGTTACCAAAGCAGCTTAGCGCATATCGGCGTTGCTAAGGTACATAATACCAATTCGCAATAATACTTAATCATTTTGCGGGGCTAAACGTGTCGCTACCTGCGTTAAAAAATTCTCATTTAGAATAACTAAATAGCGAATTTTTTGCCTAGCTATCAACACGTTTTTCCAGCCTCAAAATAGATTACTTAATTAAGCGAGTTGGTATATAACGCGGCGTTATATTCTTTATACAAATTTTAAATCACATTTTATTCACACAATGTTTGCAATAGGACATAAGTTTGTTTAAGTTTATATCTCTTATATAAGACATAAGAGATATAAGGAAAATAACTACAACACTCTGGCACCGCTTTTTAGCAACCCACACACTTGCTAGCGCGGTAATTTAACAGCACACACGCACAATTTGGAGAATGACATGAGAGCTAAAAAGTCCGTCTTAAGCTTGGCAGTCACGTTAGCAATGACAACGGGTTTAGCACTAAGCACGCAAGCACATGCGCAGCAAGAGCAAACTGAACAACAAGCAGAGCAAAACAATAACGACCAGTTTGAAAAAATTGTTGTTACCTCACAAAAACGAACACAAAGCCTAAACGAAGTACCACTTGCGGTGTCTGTTCTTAATAGCGATCAGATTGATTCGGCGTTTGCTAATAACATGGAAGGCCTGCAGTCACTTGTGCCTTCGGTGAGTTTTAGAAAAGGCACCACAACCCGTAACTCAGCGCTAACAGTGCGTGGTATTGGTACTATTTCGTTTAGTATTGCTGCTGAGCCAAGTGTGGCAACTGTGGTTGATGGCGTGGTGCTAGGTCGCTCTGGTCAAGCCTTTGCCGATTTATACGATGTATCTCGCATTGAAGTACTACGCGGCCCACAAGGTACACTATTTGGTAAAAATGCCTCGGCGGGTGTGGTAAACATTACAACCAAAGATCCTTCGTACGACACCACCGGCAGCGTAGAAACCTCGTTTTATCAAGACAACGAATACCGCTTTAAAGGCGTGGTAAGCGGCGGCTTAACCGACGACTTAGCAGCAAGCTTAACCGTGTTTAAAGGTAAGTTTGATGGCTACATTGATAACGTTTACAACAACGAAAAAGTAAACGGTTACGACCGTGAAGGCGCACGTGCTGTATTTAAATACGAGCCAAGCGATGATTTAAACGTAAAATTTATTGCCGAATTTTATAACGCCGACGACGACTGTTGTGCCGATTTAGAAGCCCTGCCAAGTGGCCGTAACCCAGATTCAGACGCAGCCCCTAACAGCAGCGGTATTGTTGATGGTGTTGCCGATATTGACCTAGACCAGCGCAAAGTTGATCACGACTATGAATCGCGCACCATTGACGAACACAGCGCGTTTTCGGTACAGGTTGATAAAACCATTGGCGACTACACATACACCTCTATTACTGCGCAGCGCTCGTGGGATAACACCGAATACCGCGAAGGCGACTTTACCTCAATTGCTGGCGACAGTAACGAACCGGTATTTGGCGCGCCCTTTCAATTACACGATTTAGGTGCCCAGCAGTGGGATCAGTTTTCGCAAGAATTTAGAGTTACTTCAAACCTAGCGGGTCCGTTTAACTATGTGGCTGGCTTATTTTACTGGAACATGGACTCGCAACGTAACTTTACCCGTGACGCGAGTTGTCAAAATAACGGTGGCCAACTAGACGCTGCAATGGCGTATTACGCACAAAATAACTTAACTGGTGCAGAGCTTGATGCCGCATTGGCCGACTTAGACGCCTACACACAAAGCTTAGGTGTAAGCTGTAATGCTAACGATATTGTATCGGCAACCGCGTACATGAGCACCGAGTTTAACAACTGGGCAGCCTTTGCCGATGGTACTTACGATTTATCTGAAGACTTACGTGTACTGTTTGGTATTCGTTATACCGACGATGAAGTGTCGTACACACACCGCCGCGTAAGCAATGACGAATTTGGCCGCACCGGTGTAGGTGTACGCTCAGCAGCACTAAATACTGACGAATCAGGCCGTGCAGAAGAAACCAACGTGTCGGGTCGTTTAGGTATGCAATACGACCTAGGCGATGGCCAAATGGTTTACGGTACTTACTCGCAAGGCTATAAAGGCCCTGGTTTTAACGTGTACTACAACTTTAATCCAGATAACGATAGCCGCGAAATATCGCCAGAAGAGTCAGACGCGTACGAGTTAGGCTACAAATACGCAAGCCGCGACTTTGTATTTAACTTTGCTGTATTTAGAACCGAAATTGAAGGCTTTCAAGCCAATAACTTTGACTGTTCAGACGGTACCTGTATTACCCGTTTAACCAATGCCGGTGATGTAAGTACACAAGGTGCTGAGGTTGACTTTATGTGGGCGGCTACCGACTCACTTACTTTAACCGGTGGTATTGCGTACATTCAGGCCGAAATTGACGAGTTTAATTGTCCGGCAGAGGTAGAAGCAGGTTCATGTACTGACCGCTCTGGCTTAGATGTCCCGTTTTCGCCAGATTTAAAATACTCACTAAGTGCTGATTACTTTATTGAAACAGAGCACGACTTTAATATTCATATTAACGGCTCTTACATTTACACCGACGAGCAATACTCAGACCTACCAAACAATGTAGGCGAGTTTAACCCAGCAGCGTTACTGCCAGATTACGGTATTTTAAACGCAAGTGTGGGTTTATCGTTTAAAGATGATGCATTTAGAGTATCGCTTATTGCTAAAAACTTAACTGACGAAAGCTACGTAACCACCTACAGTGGCGACAACTTCCGTTACCAAATTCCGCGTGATGCAGAGCGCTACTTTGGCGTATCGTTTAAGGCGCGTTTTTAATTTTATAAATATATCCCTGTGAAAATTGTGCTAAGCGCAGCGTTTAACCGCTGCGCTTTTTTGTGTCTTAATTTTGTCATGGTTTAGTCATTGTTTTTTAATTAAAAGTACTCTTAGAGGTCACATCTATTTTCTATAGTGCAGCGGTTACTTATTTGAGGTTTACGCTTCAAGCAAAAAATAACCACTACACAATGGGAATAATAAAGGATGAAAATTAAAAAAGTTGCTGCGGCAGTTGGCTTAACGTTTATGTTAAGTGCTGCAAGTCATGCCGATGTATTACCACAAAGCCAAACAGACAATGACTGGTATACAAATGCCCAAACCACACTCGCCACAAAAACTGCGCTTGCACAAAGCCAGCAAACAACAAAAGCTAAAAACGTTATTTTGTTTGTAGGCGACGGCATGGGTGTATCTACCCTTACCGCAGCACGTATCTTAAAAGGACAAAGAGCGGGCGATTTAGGTGAAGAAGGTTATTTAAGCTTTGAAGAGTTCCCGTACTCAGCACAAGTAAAAACATACAACGTAGATGCACAAACACCAGATTCTGCAGGCACAATGACCGCGATGATCTCAGGGGTTAAAACCGATGTAGGCGTTATTGGTGTAGACGAAGACATAGAGCGCGGTGTGTGTTCAACTGTATCGGGTAATGAGCTCTTAACAGCAACAGAACTTGCTGAAATTAAAGGCCTAGCAACCGGTGTTATTTCAACAGCGCGTATTACCCATGCAACGCCAGCGGCAACCTATGCAAAATCGGCAGACCGTAACTGGGAAGATATCTCAGACATGCCAGAAACCGAAACTGCATGTGAAGACATTGCCTCGCAATTAGTTAATTTTGAGAAAAACCTAGAAGCACGTTTTGTAGGTACCGACGTAGACGGCCTTGATTTTGTAATGGGTGGCGGACGTCGTCACTTTTTACCAAAAGATGAAGCAGCTAATTCAGCAGATGCACTTAGCGCTGTAGAAGGCGATCGTACTGATGAGCGTAACCTAGTTACTGAGTGGCAAACACAATACCCACAAGGTACTTATGTTATGGACCAAGCAGGCTTTGATGCCATTGCAGATGATGCCACTAAAGTGTTTGGTTTATTTAACGAATCACACATGCAATACGAAGCAGACCGCGCAAACGATATTGCCGGCGAGCCCTCGCTTAGCGAAATGACCAGCAAAGCAATTGATGTATTAGGTAAAAACGAAAACGGCTTTTTTTTAACCGTTGAGTCGGGCCGTATTGACCACGCACACCACGCGGGTAATGCCTACAACGCACTTAACGACACCATTGAATTTGCTAAAGCCGTGCAAGCTGCGGTAGATAATACCAACCCAGAAGAAACCCTTATTTTAGTAACCGCCGATCACAGCCACGTATTTACTATTGCTGGCTACCCTAAACGCGGTAACCCAATTTTAGGCCAAGTAGTTGCGGTAGGTGAAACCACACCAAGCCTTGCTGCCGACGATATGCCTTACACCACAGTAGGTTATGCAAATGGTTTAGGGTTTAGAAATTTAGTTGATGAAACAGATGCCGATGCAGCATATACAACTGGCCCAGTTGCTGGACGTGTAGAGCTTACTGGCGTTGATACTACCAATGTTGGCTTTCACCAAGAAACCACTGTCCCTCTTGGCTCAGAAACTCATGCCGGTGAAGATATTTCGCTGCATGCAAAAGGCCCTGGTGCACAGCTAGCTCAAGGCGTAATTGAGCAAAACGTAGTATTTCATTTAATTAATCAAGCTCTTGAACTAACTCAGCAATAATGGCGGCTAACATGAACAAATTAACAGTACTTTCTTTAGCAGTAATGGTCGCGCTAGCAGGTTGTAGTGACGACGACAAAGACGAAAATAATATTCTCGCGGTAGATAACACCATTGCAGTAGGCTCTGAGCAATGTGTTAATGGCGGCGTAGAAACCCAAACTGGCGTAGATACAAACGGCAACGGCGTGCTAGATAGCGACGAAGTTACCTCTTCTAACTTAGTGTGTAATGCACCTGCTACGTCACTTACCAGCGAGCAACTTGCCACCTTAACGACTAACGCATGGTATGGCGATGCACAAACAAAGCTTGCGGCAACACAACAAGCTAATAGCGAAGTGGTTACTGAATCTGGCAAAGCGAAAAACGTTATATTATTTGTTGGCGACGGCATGGGTATTTCTACCGTAACAGCTGCACGTATTTTAGCAGGCCAGCTTGAAGGCGGTTTAGGTGAAGACTACCAGTTAAGCTTTGAAAAAATGCCGTACTCAGGTTTTGTTAAAACTTACAACGTAGATGCACAAACGCCCGATTCAGCAGGCACAATGACGGCAATGGTATCAGGTGTTAAAACCGATGTGGGCGTAATTGGTGTAGATGAAGACATTGAACGCGGCGACTGTGCCACGGTAACAGGCAACGAACTAGTTACCTCGTTAGAGCTTGCTGAAATAGCAGGTAAAGCAACCGGCCTTATTTCAACCGCACGTATTACCCATGCAACACCTGCAGCAACGTATGCTAAATCGGCTGACCGTAACTGGGAAGATAACTCAGATATGCCAGAGGGCACAGAAGCCTGTGAAGATATTGCATCGCAACTTGTTAACTTTGAAGCCAACTTAGAGTCGCGTTATGCGGGTATTGATGTAGATGGCATTGATGTTGTAATGGGGGGCGGACGCCGTCACTTTTTACCAAAAGATGAAGCAGCAAACTCAGCCGATGCAGTAAGCGCAGTAGAAGGCGACCGTACTGATGGCCGCAACCTCGTAACCGAGTGGCAAACAACTTACCCAAGCGGCACTTACGTTATGGATCAAACCGGTTTTGATGCAATTAGCGACGATGCCACTAAAGTATTTGGTTTATTTAACGAATCGCACATGCAATACGAAGCCGACCGCGCAAACGATGTAGCGGGCGAGCCTTCGCTTAGCGAAATGACCGAAAAAGCAATTAACGTACTAGATAACAACGACAATGGCTTTTTCTTATCGGTAGAAGCAGGTCGTATTGACCACGCGCACCATGCGGGTAATGCCTACAATGCCCTAAACGACACAGTAGAATTTGCAAAAGCTGTGCAAGTGGCAATGGAAAACACTAACCCAGAAGAAACGCTAATAGTAGTAACTGCCGATCACAGCCACGTATTTACTATTGCAGGCTATCCTAAACGTGGTAACCCAATATTAGGTAAAGTTGTTGCCGTAGGCGAAACCGAGCCAAGTCTAGCTGCCGACGATATGCCATATACCACAGTTGGCTACACCAACGGTGGCGGCTTTAGAGATTTAGGCGATGAAACCGATGCCGATGCAGGTTATGCATTTGCACCTGTTACAGGGCGTGTAGATTTAACCGATGTTGATACAACTTCAGCGGGCTTTCACCAAGAGGCACTTGTACCACTTGGCTCAGAAACTCACGCAGGTGAAGATGTTGGCGTATACGCAATGGGCCCAGGCGCTCACTTAGTTACAGGCACTAACGAGCAAAGCTTTTTATTCCATGTAATGGACTTTGCAGCAGACTTAGTAACTACCGCTGATGAAAAAGTAACGCCATAAGCAATTTAATACGTACGCTCAGCACATAAAGTACGTATAAAAATGGGGTATTTAAAAACAACTCGTACGCTGTGCGAGCTGTTTTTTTATGTCATAAAAACGTCACTGTAAATGGGTATGGTAATGCCTATTACAGTGACGTTTAAATAAGAGATAATTTAATGAAACTAGCATTATTTTTAATGGCAACATTTGCCAGTACCAGCACCCTAGCGCAGCAATGTAATATTGATAGCGCGCATTTAAAAGCCGACTATAAAATTACCAATACTCATAAAAACGAGCAAAGCACGCAATCACTTACGCTTTGGCGAAACAACTCACAAGTTGCGCACCAACGTGAGGTAATTACTGAGCTTTGGCAGCACTTAGCTAACAAACAAATTCGCCCAATTCGTTATTTTAATGCTCAGCAACGTGGTATTGAGTATCAGCCATCTGAGGTACGCGGTGTACAAAGTTGGAGCGCTAAAAATCAGCTGGTGGATACGCATTTAATCGAAAAAATGACCCTAGTTAACACCCAAGGCAACGGCTGCGATGAAGTAAAAAACTACACACTTTCTGAGGGCGGCAACCAATTTAAACTCGCTTTATTTACCAAATCAAACTTGGTTAAAAGCTTTAGCGTAACCAATAAAAAAAGCGATACCCATACTTTACTAAGCCTTGACGAGGTAAACAGTAATAAAGCAGAAATAACCTCACAGTTTGCCAAATGGGATCGCTTTCAAACCACCGATTATGCCGACATTGGCGATAACGAAAACGACCCGTTTTTAGCAAAAATGATCAATCTAGGCTTTATAGAACACGGCGCAACGGGGTTTTATAATCAGCAAGGTAAAGCGATTCAAGGTGGGCACCACCATTAGATTTTAGATTACTTAAATGTAGTAGCTCATAGCTGGAAGAGTGACTGGCTATGAGCTAAATGTAACACTGAAAGAGCTTTCCTAAATTCCTGCCACAGATATACCCTAATCAAATACCTTTCTCGTATTTTCAAAGTTAACATATCGCAGGAGGTTCTTTTTTGATAAAACATACGTTACTTAAAATCGGTACGCGACCAAGATTTAAAGCATCTTTATAATAAAAAATAAAGCTAGAGACTCATTCATTAATTGAGTTAATGGCTTTTTGCTTCTATAAACGGACAATCATTCAGTATCCTGTCCGTGACTATATTTAGCCAAGCATCATAATGGAAACTAATCCAATATAAAGAGGCTAATTAGTTATGGAAAAGTTGATTATGAAACTATTAAGCGTAGTGAGAGTTGAGAATGTTTCAACAGTTACTGTTTGTATTTGTCTTGTTTTATTAGTGTTTAAATTAGGGTGAAAAAATGGATATTGATGAGTTGACTGGGTTAGTTCAAGGGAAAGCTTTTTTTTCAGGCGCTTATAAAAATACACTTGAAGATGTAGTGGAAGTGAGAGAAATTTTAAAAGCTTCTTATAAACATAATGAGTTTCCATACTATTCAGAGTTTGAACATAGCTGGAATATTCTTAGGGAAAGCTCATCACATAATGTAATTGAGCGTGAACAAGTAGAAAGCAATCCATTAAACAGCTTTTTATACCTTATAGAATCTGGACTCTATCCACCCCCTGAGTTATTAATTGTTGTCGCGAGTTGTTTTAGAGCTCATATGATTAGCGGAGGGAAAACTAATCTATCTGAAGATTTCTTCGGAAAAGATAAGCAGTTCGATCATTGTATAAACGTGTCTAAGATTACTAAGTACATGGATTTTGAATTAAAATGGGTTATTGATAAAAAAGAATCATTGCAGGACGTTGCGGAACAATACTTACTAGAATGCTCAGAAAAAAATAATAACACATTCGGTGAAAATACTGATGTTGAAAGCTTCTTAAGGGGTTATCGTCGTTGGAAAAATGATTCAAAAAAACAAAAATATTATTAAAAATTATTTAGGGATTGAATGTGATAGCTACAGGCTTAATAGAGCATTTAGCAATCATATCCCAAATTTATGTGCTGCCAGCTATTGCCAACAGCACAAATATAAAAGCCTTAACACTACTCCAAATGAGAATCATCAGGCTTTTTAGGCCTATCAGCTAGCTCTGTTAGGCCGTCTTCACAGTCGCCGCTATCGCAGGTATTTAAATCGCTTTGTGCTTGCTTGTCTTGTTGCAGTACTTGTTTTAAATCTTCCACACGTTGGCGCACGGCTACGCCGTAGCTGGCGTCGTCGCCCCACAGTTCGGCTAGTTGCAATACAGCAGCGCGGTCGTGGTCTCTAAATAGTTTTCCGGCGCGCTGGGCATCTTCTTTATTGTTACCTAATAGCTCTAATGCATCTACCGCTAGGTTAATGGCGGAGTCGACCGTTTCGCGGTTAAAGGCATCTACTTTTAAATTAAGTAATTGATAGGCGTGGCGGCGGTCGATAGCGCGGGCAACAATTTTAAGCTGCGGGTAGTTTTTATGCGCAAGCTTAATAATTTCGAGGGTTTTGTCTGCATCGTCTATTGCCACAATTAGCATTTGCGCGGTGTGCGCGCCTGCGGCTTCAAGGAGCTCTTGGCGGGCAGCATCACCATAAAATACGGTATTGCCAAAGCGGCGTAGGAGTTCTATTTGGCTTGGGCTGTGATCAAGTACAGTAATTTCGTAGCCTTGGGCGTGTAATAAACGCCCCATAATTTGCCCAAAGCGCCCGTAGCCTGCAATTATAACGTGTTTAGCGCTGCTAATTTGCTCGGGCTTGTCAAACTCGGGCGCACTGTTACTGGTACGTTTTTGTAGCTGCTCGTAAGCCATTAATAACAGTGGCGCAACCAACATTGAAACAGCCACCACTAACGTCACGAGGCTTGTTTGCTCTGGCGTTAATATGCTTAATGTAGTGGTTACGCTTAAAAGTACAAAGGCAAATTCGCCGCCTTGTGCCAGCGCTAATGCAAACAGTAAACGCTGCTTTTTACTAATATTAAAGGTGATGGCAAGGGCAAATAAAATGCAGGCTTTTACTACAATAAGCAGTGCAAC